>Ga0157371_10005147_pt1 | contig 11146 bp, 7 predicted proteins | sample C45metaG_FD_113462 | JGI IMG/M metagenome (GOLD analysis project Ga0157371, IMG submission 113462) | Corn rhizosphere microbial communities from Kellogg Biological Station, Michigan, USA - C4-5 metaG | ecosystem: Host-associated > Plants > Roots > Rhizosphere > Soil | place: USA: Michigan... | reverse complement strand
TGTTGGGCCAGACAATGGCGAACCCCTCAAGGCGGGCTTCTTGATCGAGGTTACCCACCCATTCGTCGGCCGTGACATCACCTTGAGCCTGAACATGCCCAATCAGCTTGAGTACCACTGGGCTGCCATGGCGCTCAGCACGAGCAGCAGCTTCAAGAGCCTTGCTGGCCACGACCGGAGCCTTGCGCTGCTGTTCGGAGCGAATGATGTCAGCGGAGGTATCGATCCGATCGACACGCAGATCGACCTGGCGCACCGGTAGGTCGGCACGCTGGTATTCGGTGATGAGCAGGGTTCCAGCGCCGTTCTTGACGCGCACGATCAGCGTGTCGCCGAGGCGGGAAAGTGTATTGCGAACGACGGTTTCGCCAGGGAAGAAATCGACCGAGCTCTTGCCAATGGGGGCAGGCTGCAGGCTGATGAGGCAAGGCTCCTCGGCAATCTGCTGGGATGCGTATCTCACGATATACATACCGGGCTCGAGGGTGAGCAGCCGAGTCTTGAAGGTGAAGGGTGAATCGTCCATTTGATCCATAATGCCCGTGACCGATTTCCTTAGCAGTCCCGGATAGGTGCATCCGAGCCTTGGTCAAGTGCCAACCATATCACACCTTCTGTGTGACAGCGCCAGCTTCTTGACGAGGTCAGAATAGGCGAATTTCGTTAAATCTCAATGTCAATTCGTATGCCGGCCACTACCGTTCGGTAGAAAAGTTCAATGGCTTTGATAGCAAAAAGCCATAAAAAAGGGTGTGCCGGCCCACAAGTTTGAAATCCCTATCACTGAAACCAGAAACTGCATACTAGACACCTGTGCTAGGGTGCCTTCCTTTTGAGCCCAGATCGATCGTGCGCATTCTGCATGTCTTCAAGACCTATTTACCTGACACCCATGGCGGAATTGAACACGTCATTCGCCAGATGTGCCTGGCTACGAGAGGCTTTGGAATCGATCACCGGATCCTGACGCTCAGCAAGCATCCTGCTCCGGAGTGCCTGGAGGTGGATGGCATTCCTGTCCGTCGCGTCAAACAGGATGTCGACCTAGCTTCTACGGGGCTCTCCTTGACCGCTTTTCGAGCCTTCTCCGAAGAGGCCCGCGCTGCCGACCTGGTGCATTTCCATTTTCCCTGGCCTTTCATGGATGTCTTGCAGCTGCTGACGCGGCCCGGCAAACCCTATGTGGTGAGCTATCACTCGGACATCGTCAAGCAACGCCATCTGCTCAAGCTCTATGCGCCACTGATGCAACGCTTTTTGGGCAACGCGAAGTGCGTCATAGCTGCAACCGAACCCTATCGCCTATCCAGCTCGACCCTGCAGCGTCTGGGCGCCAAGGTCCGGGTAATTCCCTATGGCCTCGATCCTGACAGCTATCCGGACGCGGATCCGCAGCGGATGGCGAGCTGGCGCCAGCGCCTGGGACCGCGCTACCTCCTGTTCGTAGGCGTGTTGCGCTATTACAAAGGTCTGCATCTGCTGCTCGAAGCGCTCCAAGGGCTAGACTACCCTCTGGCTATCGTAGGTGCCGGCCCGGAAGGTGACGCGCTGCGTGCGCAGTGCGAGCGGCTCGGCCTTAAGAACTGCCATTTTCTCGGACGTCAGAGCGAAGAGGATCTGGCAGCGCTCTACGCAGGTTGCGAGAGCTTTGTGTTTCCCTCGCACCTGCGCTCCGAAGCCTTTGGCATGGCGTTGCTGGAAGCGGCCATGTACGGCAAGCCTATGCTCAGCTGCGAAATCGGCTCGGGCATGAGTGAGATCAACCTCAGCGGCCAGACCGGGATCGGCGTGCCACCGGAGCCTGCGGCTTTGCGCGAGGGGCTGATGACACTGTGGGAGGATGCCGCGCTACGAACCCGCTACGGGCAAGCCGCCCGGGCACGCTTCGAGACGCATTTTCGCAGCGAGGTCATGGCCAGCAAGCTTATCGAGGTCTATCGCGAAGCCCTGGCCTGAGCGGTAACCTAACGACCCCGCAGGGCGAGGCGATACACCTCTAGCGTCCGCGCGGCGCAGGCGTCCCAGGTGTAGTCGCGAGCGCGGCGCTCGCCTATTTCCACGCGCTGACTCACGGCTAGGGGATCGTCGAGGACGTCCAGCATGGCCAGGGTAATGGCCTTGGAGTCGCGTGGATCGGCCTGTAAGGCCGCATCGCCCACCACTTCTGGCAGCGAAGTCGTGTTGGAGCAGATCACGGGACACCGCGCGGCGAAGGCCTCTATGGCCGGCAGTCCGAAGCCTTCGAACAACGACATGAACACCAGGGCCGCTGCGCTCTGCAGCAAGGCGATGACTTCATCCTGAGGCAGATACTCCAGCCATTTGCCTTCGCCTCTAGCTTCCAGAGCACGCAGTTCTTCGACCAGGGTCTCGGCGCGCCAGCCATTACGACCGACCACGACCAGGGGATGCCGCTTGCGCAGCGCCTCGGGTAGCTGGGCATGAGCCGCAAGGACAGCAGCAAGGTTCTTTCGTGGCTGCAGGGTACCGACAAAGAGGAAGAAGCCTGGCTCCAGGCCATGCTTGCGCAGTGCCTCCTGGCGCGCGGCGTCGGATTGCCGGTTGAAGTAGTGCCCATCCACGCCGAGTGGCGTGACATGGACTCGCTCTTCCGCAATGTCCAGCAGCCTGACGATGTCTCTTTTGCTGTACTCCGAGATGGTGATGACCTGATCAGCCCATCCTACGCTCTGGTTGAACAGCCAGTTCTTCAATCTGCGCAGCTTGAGCGTGACCCACTCGGGATGGATCTGCGGAATCAGATCCATCACGCTGGCCACCATCGCCACATTCTTGAGCCGAGGGATGTGATGATCAGGCGCATGGAAAATATCGACTTCGTTCGCCAGGCGCTGGTCGACTTGGCGATCAGCACCCAGCAACGCGTTTTTCAGGACGAACTTGGGGAAATGCGGTGCCAGGCTGACAGGGACGCCGCAATCCAGAGACGGGGTGTCTACGCCAAAGGTGTAGGGGCGAATCCAGACGTCTGAGCGGCCTGTGAACGCCTGGGACAAGGACTGGGTGTAGATGCCGATCCCATCGAGATGCCCCTTGGCTACCCCAGAAGACCAGACCGTGCTGCCCAGTCCGACTTTCAATGCCGTCAACGTACACTCCTCAACGACCTGTAAAGATCTTCGAGCGTCCGCTCCAGCGAGATCAGCTCCCTGGTCCCCACGATCTTGCGCAGACGTGCGTCACTGCCACGGAGTGTCGGAATCTCGTTAGCTCGAACGAAGGCCGGGTTGACCCGCACCTCTATCGAGTAACCAGCAATACGCTCCATCATCTCGATAATGGCGCGCAGCGCCGTTGCCTTGCCCGAGCAGACGTTGACGGGACTGGCACGATGGTCGCTGTCCAGCAACCCCAGGTAGGCCTGCGCAAGATCGCGAACATCGGAAAAATCCCGACTCACGTCCAGGTTGCCCAGCTCGATCACGCGTTCCTCGCGGGCAAAATGGCCAACGATCTTGGGGATAAGAAAGCGCTCGTCCTGGCCTGGCCCGGTGTAGTTGAATGGCCGGGTGACGACGATGGGCAGACGGTCGTACCAGGTAGCGACCATATGCTCCATGGCCAGCTTGCTGCAGGCGTAGTGATTGACCGGTGCCGGACAGACCGACTCATCGATCACTTCGATGCCGGGGGTCCCATAGATGTTGGCGCTGCTGGCGATCAGCACCCGCTGAGGTTGACGCTCCAGAGCGCCCAGCGCCTCCAGCAAATTCAAGGTGCCGAACAGGTTCACCCGGTAAAAGGCTTCCTGATCGGCATGCCCGACAAAGGCCAGCGCCGCCAGATGAATGACCCAGTCCGGTTGCACCTGAGCTACGGCAGCGGCGACCGCTGCCTTGTCGGTGAGATCGCATGCCAGGGTGACATCCGCATCGGTAGTCCCACTACCGAATCCGACTACCCTGAATCCCCGCGCCTTGAGCGCCTGGATCAGATAGCGTCCCGTAAAACCCGATGCGCCTGTGACCAGAGCGGTTGGCATGCCTATCCCCTTAGTTAGAACGAGAAGCCTTGTTCGTTGCGACGCAGGTCAGCCTCGACCATCATCTGGCACAGCTGCTCCAGGGTGGTCTTGGGCTCCCAGCCCAGCTCGCGCTTGGCTTTCTCGGGATTGCCGATCAGCAGATCCACTTCAGCGGGACGATGGAATTTCGGATTCACGGCCACGACCTTCTTGCCACTACGGGTGCAATAACCTTCTTCCTTGTCGCCTTCACCCTTCCACTCCAGCTGGATATCCACGGCCTTGGCCGCCAGGCTGACGAAGTCGCGCACGGTCTCGGTGCGGTTGGTGGCCAGTACATAGGTGTCTGGCTTTTCGGCCTGCAGCATGCGCCACATGCCCTCGACGTATTCCTTGGCGAAGCCCCAGTCGCGCTTGGCGTCGAGGTTACCCAGCTCCAGCACGTCCAGTTTGCCCAGCTTGATCTTGGCGATGCTGTCGGTGATCTTGCGGGTCACGAACTCGCGGCCGCGCAGTGGGGATTCGTGGTTGAACAGAATGCCGCTGGTGCCGAAGATGCCGTAGGACTCGCGGTAGTTGATGGTCATCCAGTGGGCATAGAGCTTGGCCACGCCGTAGGGGCTGCGCGGATAGAAAGGCGTGCTCTCGATCTGCGGAATCGCCTGGACCTTACCGAACATCTCCGAAGTGGATGCCTGATAGAAGCGGATCTTCGGGTTGACGATGCGGATGGCTTCGAGCAGGTTCACCGGACCGACGCCGGTGATTTCAGCAGTGGTTACCGGCTGGTCGAAGGAAACACCCACGAAGCTCTGGGCCGCGAGGTTGTACACCTCGGTCGCCTCGGTGGTCTGCAGCAGACGGATGCTGGCGGACAGATCGGTCAGGTCGTACTCGACCAGGTGCAGATTGGGATGGCCGGCGACACCTACTTCTTCGATGCGCCAAAAGTTGACCGAACTGGTACGGCGATAGGTACCGTAGACGGTGTAGCCTTTTTCCAGCAGCAGTTGTGCCAGGTAGGCGCCATCCTGGCCTGTAATTCCGGTGATGATAGCCTTCATATCAAGCTCCAAAGTTGAACGGCGAACCGTCTTTTTCAGCGGTCTAGCCTAGTGAGAGAAATGTGTTTGATGGTCAGCGTTTCAACACCATCGCTGATCATTCTGAATTCAACACGCCGCACCGGCGCTTCGAGCATAAAACTTGTTTTGATCTCCGGCGTGCGCGATACCACGCCTGCACCCAAGGTGATAGGGCTGCCCTCTTCCGTCGTTCCCAAGATGTCCCAACGTCCTAGGTCTGTACGCGTTCCGGTCGTACCGGTCTCGATTTGCCAAGTTAGGTTGTAGCGACCTGGAAAGAGATCAACGTACGGTCCAAAAGCGAGATAGCCACCAACATCAGCCCGTGCCGACTCCAGCCATTGCCCTTTCTTGATGCCGTTCAGGGTGTTGAGCTCGGCGCCGCTCCAGACCTTCGTGTCATGGCGCGGAATGGCAGGTGACGAGCCCGCCCAGTCCTGCGGATTAGGTCCGCCGATCGAGCAGAGCAGGTCTCCGTTTTGATACCGGCATCGCTGATCGGCAATGGCCTGTAGAAAGACACTTGGAGTCGAAAACGCGTCGCCTGAATATCCCGGCATTATCAGCAAATTGGCACCACTGGCTGCCTGCTGCATTTGCTGATACTTCGCCGAGCAGTCGACGCTGGATCTTGCCATGTAGCCGGTATTGACTGGAATGCCCAAGACGGCTGCACGGTATTGATACTTCAAGATGGAACCATCAGGCAGTTCCCCGCAGCGAAATGCTGGATACACGTAAAGGGCTTGGTAGCCATGATAGTCCTGCCGCCAGCGTTGATCGTCCGAGGCGGGTGCTTCGTGGGCTTTGGCCCGGACCTGTTGCATGACGCTCCAGACATCAAGGACCTGGGTCACCGTGCAGAGCACGAGTATTACGGCAACCGCTAGGCGACGTAGAGCGAACGCGTGGTACAGAGCAAAGAACAGCAGTCCATACATTGGCAACCAGACGAAACGACCACCAGCGCGGAAGGTGTGGGTCAGCGTGTCTAGCGCCGCGGGAAGCTGCGGATGTACCACTACTTTGTCCAAGAACATGACTTTGTTGGACAGCGCATAGATGACATAGCCTGCCAGCAGCAATACCAGTACCGGGTTGTCGATCAATCCGTGCCACGCCGCTTTGGCACAAACCGAAAGCGCGACCACAAGCAAAAGCAGGACGCCTACGCCCAAGTAAGCGTATCCCTCGTACTGACCACCCGTGCCATCTACGAAAGGACATAGCACGCCCCCGCAGAAGGGCGCAGCAAGATTGAGCGAAAAGAAATCGTAGCCGCCAGCGCTTGAGCCATTCGCATTGAGGTAGCCAAACAGCCACATCGTGAGTACGGAGAGGCTTAGCAAAAAGCCTAGCCAGGCTAGGGCGACCATTGGTCCCAATAACCGCCGCCTGACGGCTTCGATCAGTGCGCAGCCACCAAGCGGCAGCATCATGGCGAACAGGTAGGGATGTATCAGCAAGCTTGCCTGTATGAGAGTAGCGAACGCTAGTATCGAACGCGACCGAGCAGCCGGCTGCAAATCCACCAGCCGATAATAGAGCGCAAGGCCCAAAATTAGCAGACCATGGGATATGAGTGCTGTATGGCCCAAGCGCCGCGGATACACCAAGACCGGAAACGTCAGCGCGAGGGTACAGCCTACCAACACGGCCAACCAAGAGCGCACGCCTAGTCGCTCAAGAAGGTAGACAGTGGCAAGCCCTTGCAATAGGTAACCGATTAGATGCCAGACCCCGAAGTAATGAAAATCGGTCGGGCCTATCCCTAGCAGTAGCTTGAAGAGCAGGGCCGCGAGTGGAATGCTATCAGTGATTGCGATGCTTGCTCCCTCGGGAGCATTCAACAGATCCGTGTGCAGGATCGGGAAGCCCCAGGGGGTTCGTGCGAACGCGACCCAGCCTGAAACATTCTGCAGGGCATCGCCGTCATGAAAGACAGCAGACCGGCCAGCAATGAATTCGGAGCCAAACAGGTAATAGGCGAAGGCGCCAGACATCATTACCGCAAGCCCTAGCCTCAGGGTGAGCGGAACGGTGCCAAAAGCGAACTTAGCCAGGAGTCTCATACTCCCGCGTATCCTGCGGCCCTGCTTGTAGCTTGCTGCGCTATTTCCACTCGTTGTATTTCAAGGTTGCCCTTAATGAGCTTACAACGAACCTCGAAATCCACCGCGACGCGCTCTAGCTGGACTTCGAAATTGAGGAGCTGCTCCCCTTCGGCACCGGAACATTCGTATTGCTGCGCAAAGAAGCAGGAAGCGCCCTGATCGCCTACGACGTCCAGTTCGAATACGGCAGTACCTACGGGCTTGATTAGCACGCGAATCTGATGCGTACCCGCTGCGAGCAGCCGATGGGGGCCGAACATCAGCCAACCCGGCTCGCCCTTGCTATACAAATGCGGGCCAACGTGCAGCCCAACCTCTGTGGACAGATCGTAGCCAGGAAGTAAGGTAAGTGGCGTCGTCGTGTTCTGTGCCAGCTTGGCCAGCTGTGCGCCTACCACTACGGCGGCATCTTTCCAGGTCCTGGGCCGATAACACTCGCGAACACCAGCCGCCATCGCAGCCACTTTTTCGGGATGCAAGCTCAACTCCAGGATTGCCTCCGCCCATGGCCGCGGGTTCCACGCATCCAGATAGGTCACGAGATCACCACCGACTTCAGGTAGCGAGCCCTGATCAGACGCCAATACCGCCTTGCCCAGCGACAGGGCCTCGCCTACCGGTAAGCCCCAACCTTCGTACAGAGACGGATAGACGAAGTACTCGCATTGCTCATAGAGATAGCGCAGCGCGGAGTCGGTGATATGAGTGAACTGAAAGATTTTGCCTTTGGTAAGCGGATCAAGGTTGATATCCATCAGCAGATCACCCACACCCCAGCCGCCCATACCCACGAAAACCAAGTTGGGGATGACGTCAGCATGCCCTTGGGCGCAAAGCAGGTGATAAGCCTTGTAGAGCAGCTGATGATTCTTACGCCGTTCGATAGTAGAAACGAACAGGATGAACGGACGCTCGGTGATCCGCCGCAACTCGTCAGAAGGCGGCTCCGTTGCGACCGGGACATTATCACCTAGAGGGAATACAGCCGTGTCGGTATCAGGCGCTCCTGTGTCATCGAGCAATTGCCGCAGATCCTTCTGGGTCTGTTTGGAGATGCACAGGATCAGATCCGAACCATGCGCAAGATCGACGAAATATGAAGTGAACTTCTCTGCCACATCGCCGACACAATACTGTGGAAAAAGCACAGGAATGAGGTCATAACAACAGGTGACGATTTTGATCCCGTACTTGCGCTTGATGTCATGCAACTGTTGATACCAAGCAGCATCCCAATCCAGCCCCATGGAAACGAAAATGTCACCGGGCTGGAAAGGACACTGTCCCAGCGGCCGCCCAGACTCAAGGGGTAAGGGCAGGCTAGGCATACGGTAGCCATGGGCAGCTTGGCGGCCACGCCACAGCACGTACTTTACCGCGAGTGTCTTGGAGTGGCGTAGGATTCGATCAGCGTGAGGCCTGACACCTGCTGGTACCAACGAGAACAGGCTATGCGCCAGTTGCTTAGCAGCCTCCCGCTTGGAAACTGGCTGAAAAAGGTACTCTGCCGGCGCGTGTTGCGGCACAGCGGAAGTGGCTTGCTCTGCAGAAGGAAGCGGCGTGCTGGCAGCGGCCTCCTGGGACGGCAACTCCACCGCAACGAATGCGTTCCCATTCCAATAACACGGCTTAACGTCCAGCCCTAGGTCAGCAAGTTGGCGCAACTGCTCGAACACCGAGCGCTCCACCCTGACCACTCCTACAGGCGGACGCTTCCAGTTGAGCGAAGTGGTGACGTTGAACCAAACAGTCTTATTCAAAGCGATCTTTCCTGACGGTAACGCGGGCGATGAGCTCGGCTAGACAATGGTCCCACAGGACGCTGTCGCGCCGCTCACGATGGTTGGGCAACCGCTCTCCACTCATGGCGTGGCGTAGTCCCTTCTTGAAGCCTCGAGCATCGTCGGCTATCAAGACGCCCGTGGAATCGAGAAAAGCTTCGAAACCGCGCATGGCGACACGAGTGGCAACGATAGGCTTGTCTGCCCAGATTGCCTCCGCAGTTTTGAGGTTGGTACCACCACCCTGAGTAATGGGCAGGACAATAGCCCTAGCGGTGGTCAGCAGTCCCTCGAGGGTCCCTCGCGGCAAAATACCGGCTGGCACCAACTTGCGTCGGAGGCTAAGAGACGATGTAACTGTCGCGCTCTTCATGATGGATTCTGTCGCACTACCCGCCAGAACGATCCGCTCATGTGGTGCCAGCGCCCCGAAGCCCCCAGCGAACAGGTCTTCAAAGCCTTTAATATTCGGCGGATGCGCACTGGCGCAGAAAAGTGCGAAGGGTGCGTGGGCGGACAGCCGGTTAGCGGCTTCGACGTCGGCAGAGCTTGCGTCCCAAGACTCTACGCCGTTGGGCGCCAATATGAAGTCGCAGGCCTGCATTAGCCGGCTCTGGTCAATGTCCTCCTGGGAGACACAGCAGCACAGATCAGCACGGGCCAAGGCGTGACGCTCCGCCTCTTCGATCAGGTCTGCGCAACGCGCTACATGGTTGGGCTCAAAGTAGTTACCCAATATGCTGCGCTTGAGCCGATGCTCGATATTCTGAGAACCATAGATGAGCGCTGCCTTGCTGCCAGTCTGCTTACGGTACCGCTCTGCAAAAGCGAACAGCCAGGGTTGCTCAACATGAATGACGTGGGCCTCGCCCCGGATACGGGACGCAAGCGCGTCGTAGCACTGGTCATTTTCAGAGAACAGGCGACCCAGCGCCCAATCCTCCATCAAAAAGGAATTGCCTATCAAACTACGGAAGGCATCGTTACCCGGGTAAGGGCAGAAACCGGCAGCGGAGCGATAGTGATCGCCCCCCAATACTCCGGCCACTTGAACCTGGCATCCCGCGCGCTCATAAGCATCCCGCAAAGCCTTAAGACGTAACTGGCCGCCATGCAAAGCGGGTTCGGCCGGATAAGTGGCCAGCAACAAAACGTTCATCAATTTGCTACCTGATTCATCGTCCCATGATCGCCTTGAGCTTGCGTCTAACGCGAGTGCCGAAGGTCTTACTAAGCGCTTGCTCTATATTGGATAGACGGCCGTCCTGCTTCAGCTCGTACTCACGAGATGCATCGCGGTCCGCTGCTAGCGCACTAAGCTCGTCCCGCACGGACATCTGACGTATTTCGACCTCGGCTAGCAGTCCTCGCAGGTCTGAACTTTCCGCTGTCAGTGACGCTATGCTCGCCTGTAGATCTGCAACCTGCTGCTGCAGTCGCTCGAGCTGCGTCCGATCCCTCTGCAGAGCGGCATCGAATCGCTCGATCACGATCTGCTGAGACAGCCCGCCCTCACGCTCATGCTGAGCCAGCGTTTCGTACACGACCCAAGGCTGAGCGGACTTAAATGCCACGAGTGCATGGTCTGGGCTCACCGCCCCCAACACATTCTTTAGTGTTTCGGGTGCCTGGTCATAGAGTTCTCGCTGCTCCTGCAGGCGGAGAATGAAGCTCTGTGAAAAGCCGGCCCACTGCGCATAGAACTGCAGTAACTGGCGAGGCAAGGGATGCAGGTGCGTGGGATCGAGATAGAAACTGGCCGTACTGACCAGAAGATTTTCTGGATTCGGCGTTTCGAAAATCACTACGCCGCCTGGGCGCAGCGCACGAAATACTTCAGTGAACAGCGCTTGCAGCTTGTCGCCGGGAATATGCTCGACAATGTGGAATCCTGTGACCATACCCAAAGAGTCACTGGCACAGTTTTCCAAGTACGTCAGGGCGTCTGCGAGGTGCGCCTCAAGTCCCTGCTCGTGGCACCGCTGCACCATACTTTCGTTAGTATCGACTCCGATGCCACGAAGGCCGTTTTCGGACAGCAGTGTCAGCCACTCCCCTCGGCCGCATCCCACGTCCACTGCCACGCAGTCAGGAAGTGCCTCGCGTAAGTGATCCAATACAGGCTGATAGGCTTGCAGGCGTCCCTTGATAAGGAACTCTGGGCCCCGATAGATTTGCTCG
>Ga0157371_10005141_pt1 | contig 11159 bp, 8 predicted proteins | sample C45metaG_FD_113462 | JGI IMG/M metagenome (GOLD analysis project Ga0157371, IMG submission 113462) | Corn rhizosphere microbial communities from Kellogg Biological Station, Michigan, USA - C4-5 metaG | ecosystem: Host-associated > Plants > Roots > Rhizosphere > Soil | place: USA: Michigan... | reverse complement strand
GCACGGCTTATACTCGTTTACTGGATAAAATAAAATTATATGAAGAACGCGTTTCTTTATATCCCGAACTTACCGAACTCGTAGGGGAACTTGAGAATTACAAAAAAGATCTTGCTACAATGGAAAAATCGATTGCGGACGCTAAAGCGTCGTTGCCTATTTTACAAAAACAACTCGCTGACTTACTAGCATCTGAACCTGGACTATCGATGTTTAAAGTTCAATAATATATTTTGCCACATTGAGGTATAAACATCTGTATGGTAAGATAAAGATAAATAAAGACGGTCCACCAACCGTCTTCAGCACAAACATCTTGAGTGGAGCATCCCTCAGATAAGCGTTACTCTAAGAAATGACCCACACTGGCGGATACCAATGAGTGGGTCATTTCCGTTTATCGATGTATGTTAACAGCGCGATCAAAAAGATCCCACAAGCTATCAATTCACCAAACGAAATGTTCATGGCCTTACCTCCTTTCGGAGAGAGCCACCCACTCAAGGTGTGTTGTACAAAATATACTATATCACAGAGGACTCCTAACGGGGTCCTTTTTCTATTCCAAAAAGGAGGCGTAACATGGCAACGTCTACAGGTTATGGTACAAATATACGTCAAAGCTTGGTAGGTAATGGCGTAAATAATGCTGATATTGGCTACAACAAATCAAATGGATATGTAACCGTAAAAGGTCAGGACTTTATGAAGGCTGGCAAGGTACTGGATGGCGTATCCTACGACACCGGAAATAACTTTGGTAGCGCTTGGAACTCATACAGCAATAAAAGTACAGGTGCTCCTAAAACTCCTTATAATGCACCTTCTAACGCTCCGTCATTCGGTTCTACTACTGGAGTCTCCACAGGAAATACAAACTACGCTCCTAAATCGACTGCATCAACCGCGCCTATAGGCAGTGTTGGGGTTCGTTCAGCATTGCAATCATCGGGATATGATCCTAAATCCATTGGATATTCTAACGGCGCGGTAACGGTCAATGGTCAGAATTTCGGCACAGGAGCAAATATAAATGGTTCAGTGTCCATGTCACCAACGCAATACAAAAATAATCTAACAGATTTCCGCATCGGTGATTTAACTAATCAAGTGGTTAACTCCAATAAGTTACCTGAGAATGCATATACGCAACAGATTCAAGACAATATTTCATATCTGATGGATAAGGCGAAGAACCCGACCACTATTGACCCATACTCCACGCCTGAGTATGCAGCGTATGAAGCGCAGTCAGATAGAAGAGTACAACAGGGTACACGCGCCGCACAAGAGTCCTTAGGATCATCTGGGTTCGGACGTTCGACAATGCTTGGTGAGAGAGCGCAAGGGATCCAAAACGCTGAAACAGAATACCTAAACACTCAAATGATTCCGCAAATATTAGCTAATGAGCAAGCTAAACAACAACAACAGTACAACAACTTACTTCAGATGTTGGACCCGATGGTCAACCAACAGTCTTTTGCAGATAATAGAGCTCAGACAGAGCGCGGAAACATAATGGATTCTCTAAAATACGTAACTGGTGAGCAACAACGAGGATACGACAATAACCGAGCTGATGCTGCATTAACAGGAACTTATCTCACTCCTGCTCAACAATCTGCTATAGATGCATTAATGGGATTGAAACAACAAGCTGAATTACCTGGTACATCTGCTGCACAAAGAAGCGTCCTGACTAAGCAAGCTGACACAGTTAGAAATAATATGAAGTCACTAGGGCTAGATCCTACTATGTACGGCGCTAACGTGAGCTACAATTCCGCATCACAGAACAAGGTAGGACGCACACTTCAAGGTCAACAGTTTGATGAAACTAAACGAGCTAATGCATCAGCTGAAACATTCAGAGATGCACAGCAGGGTTGGGAAAATAACTTCCAAACTGAGCAGCAAGCATACAAATCCGCTAGAGATGCCATATCAGACAACCAGTGGAAAGCTCAATTCGATCAGAGTGTTAGTCAATTTGGTCTTAATTATGCTCTTAACCAGTTGCAACAGACTGATCAAGTTGCTTACCAGCAGGCACAGTTGGCACTTAGTCAAGATGATAACTCTCGCCAGTGGGCCACATTAGATTATGACATGTCAAAGGGTGCTGATGCCGCTAAGTATAACGGTATGACAGCAACGCAAGTAATAGATAATGCTCGCAAAATGTTTGCGTCGAAAGATAAAAATGGCGTTGAAACATTCCCTACAGCTGAAGAGCCATTAAAACAAGAAGAAATATATAAATATGTTGGCAATCTAGGCATGCCATACGGTCAAGATGATCAAGTTATGTTTAGTTTAGGGCTATCAAAAGAAACTATAGCGGCTTTAGATAAAAAGTATGAGTTACACTCGGGAAACTAACTGGCACCGCTAATGGGTTAGGTTCCCTGTCTAGCAAATATGAGTCAGGCGGTGACGCTGGCTCTATTGCTCGTACAAAGGGAGATATTGGCGGTGCCTCATACGGTAAGTATCAATTAACAACAGCTAGCGGATCAGCCAAAGCATTCGTTGAGTCTCTAAAAAACGTCGATAAGTCGGCATACAGTAAATTAGTTGGCAAGAGTCCAGGTACTGCGGCATTCGATTCAGCTTGGAAGACTGTAGCAAATGGTAATTCTAACTTTGGATCCTACCAACACAACTTCATTAAACAAAAATACTTTGATCCTGCTGTAAGTAATATTAAAAAGGTTGTCGGCTTAGATGTAACTAAGCGCCCTCAGGCTGTTCAAGACGCAATATGGTCTACAGCTGTTCAACATGGATCGGGTAGTGTATCTAAAATTTTGAAGAATGCAGGAATCACACCTATGACGAGCGATGCTGAAATTATTAAACGAATTTATGCTGAGCGTGCATCCGGTAATGGTAGCAAGTACTTCTCCAGCTCAAGTGCAGCTGTACGAAATAGCGTTGTGAAACGCTTTGGTAGTGAAATGAAGGATGCTTTAAACATGCTGACGTAAAGGAGGTTAAGTGATGGCTAGTAGAGCTGAGCAATTAAAGAGACTTAAACAGGGCGAAGAAGCTAAACAAAGAGTGTTAAGTGGTTCATCATCTCGCCAATCTGCAACACCAACAATTAACCCGAGGACAGAAGCGCTAAGAAATTACGTTCCTCCAGCTGTTCAAGAATTCAAAGCGCCTAACACAAGTGATTTTCTATCAACTGTAGGCATAAACCCTACACAGTTCGCTAAGACGGAAGTTAAAGCTCGGCCTATGATAGTAAACAAGCCTGTAATCAAACCACCAACAGGGATTAAAACACCGCTAGAAACAAAATTATTTGCCGCATTGGGAGATAAACAATCCTTAGCAGATTATAAGGCGAATACAGGGTTTAATTTTGCACGTGACAATAGATCACAATATCAAAAAGAGCAAGCGAACATTGATAATAGCAATATGCCGGGCGTAGTTAAGAGCATTGCTAGTGCAGGAAACTTAGTGACAAGAGGTAATCCCGTTGGAAGATTCCTGTCTCAATCTACCACCGTGCCGGGAGTATCTATGGGAACGAACGATTCAACCGGGAACAAGATAGCGGACAAGGCAGGGAAGTTTCTAGGGGACTATGTTTCCCCTCTGCTTGTTCCTACCGGGGCTCCAATTGGTTCGGGTCCGATGGCCGCACCTTATGAAGCAGCAGGGAAATTATTGAATACAGGTGTAGGGAAGAAGGTCACCAATGCACTGGGTACTGGAATTAGTAAAGTTCCGTTTATATCTTCTGGTGTTGGTCAGAATTTAGCTAAAGCAGGATTAACGGAAGGCATCGCAGGAACAATTCAAAACCCTGCACAGATGCTTGTTAATGATTCGGGTCGTAGCGGCAAGGAGTTATCTACAGATGCGGCTATTGGTGGTCTAGCTGGGTTTGGATTGGGTATGGTGGGAGAAGGTATTGGGATGGGTATTAGTAAAGGGGTAGGTAAGTTGACAGGAAAAAATAAAATCCCTGAATCTGCTGTTACGGATGTGGTAGCACCAACACAATTAGCGCCGAACACTCCTAATCCTGCACCCAAGACGAGAGCTCAAGCCATACAGGAATACAACGCTAAAGTGGAAACCGCACCAACAATGGAGACTATACAGTCTGCTAATCCATACTCAACCGCAACTGAGGATATACCGGATTTTCTTAAGACTAATAGAAACAAAAGTCCTGACCCGATCCCAGTAGAGGAACCGATCCTCAGACCAAATCAATTTAATGAAAGTGATCAAGGTTTAGGTATTTCAGCATTCGGCAAAACAAAAGCTTATGATTCATTGAGTGATGATACACGATCGCAGTTAGTATCACGGATCGATAAAGAGAAGAAGACACTTGAAGGTGTGTCAGACAAAATCTACACATCACTAGTGGATGATCTGCACCCGCTGAACAAACTGGATAAGCTAGTTGATAAAGTACTAGGAAAAGAACTCAAAGGAGCTGACAGAGCGCATACATTAGCGCTAGGCACTCGCGGATCAGATGTGGTAAGTAAACAGATTATCACAGATGCAATGGTTAACTCAGAGGGTAAGGCTGTAGGTAAATCTCTCAAGGAAGTTCTTGCTGACCTCCCTAAGAAGAAAGATATATATGTTGATTTTGAGGATTATCTGCTTAATAAACATGCCATTACTCGCCATGCTAGGGGAGAGAAAGTATTCCGTGATTCCCTTAATTGGACACCTGAAAAGGGAGCTAAGAAGGTTCAGGAGTTTGAACAATTATTCCCTGAGTTTAAAACGATGTCAGATGATTTATATAACTTCAACAAAGATATGGTTAACAACTGGCTTGTGGACACTGGGATGATTACAAAACAACAGGCCGCAGCTTGGTTTGAAGCAAACCCTTTCTATGTCCCTAACAAACGTCATTTTTCAGATATGGAAAAAAGTAGTGGCGGGGTGGTTAAAGCTAAAAAAGGATTCGGCAATCAATCAGTACCAGTTAAAAAGTATGGTACTGGCGGTTCACAAAGAAAAATTATCTCTCCAATTGAATCAACCATTGAGAATGTTGACGCTTATGTTAAGGCTGCTAAACGTAATCAAGTCATGCAGAAGGTTGTTGAGAATATTAAAAATGCTCCAGATGAATTCAGAGACTTTGCCGAAATCATAGAGCAACCAAAGCGCTTGGATGACGTGACTAAAATGATTACCGATGGAGACAGCATAGATGATATATTAGGGCGGTTTAGCGAAGATTTTGACAGTGCTATGCAGAGAACGAAGTTAGACAGCGACAACATTGTTAGAGTCCTAATAGATGGAGAACCGGTTCACGTCCGAATTAACGACAAGCAACTGTTAAATGCCATAACTGCTCTAGGTCCTGATAACTCCAACGCCCTACTAAATGCAGTCGGCAAGCTGACCAATACTATGAAGGTACTCACAACAGGTAATAACCCTATCTTTACATTCACACGTTCATTGTTTAGAGATATACCACAGGCGTACATTGCATCTAAATCAACGAATAACCCTATCACATTTGCTATGGACTTAGCATCTGCTGCTATTGATATGGGATTTAGCAGAGGCGCTTATAAGGAGTTCCTTAATGCTGGTGGCGGTCACTCTTCATCAATTGCATCTAATCGTGATTTATTGGGACAAAGCAAACGTTCCGTATTACCTAACAAAGGTAGAGTGGTTTCCAACACAGCCAAGAAAACGTACAACGCCTATGAAAACCTTATGAACATGGTTGAATCAGGACCACGCCTTGCCGAGTTTAAACGTACTGGCAAACAAACAGGAGACATTCAACAGGCTTTATTCGAAGCACAGGACGTTACCACAAACTTCAAAAGACGCGGGACGCTCACTAAAGATTTAGACAAGGTGTTCCCATACTTTAACGCTGCTATGCAAGGGCTAGATCAGGTTGCGCGTGTGTACAAAAACAATCCTACACAAGCAATCACTAAATCAATCTTGGCGCTCACAGTACCAACTATGGTACTGTACGCACTCAACCATGATAACAAGGACTACCAACAGCTTAGTAACCGTGTGAAAGACTCATTTTTCCTAATCCCGAAAGGTGATGGAACGTTTATAAAGCTAGCTAAGCCACAGGAGCAAGGAACAATATTCACTGACGTTCCCGAAAGACTCATGAGACTGTTTGGTGAAAAAGATCCAGAGGGCTTCGCTGACTTTGCAGATAGACTTAGAACAACCTTTCTACCTCCTATTCTATCGGGTGCAGCCAAGAAAGGCGGCATCACAGATCGTCTATTAGGTGTTGTTGGTGATACTATCGTTGGGCCTGTAGCAGACATAGCCGCAAACAAAAACTTCTCTGATGCTCCGATCGTACCGGGCAACTTAAGTAGATTATCGCCGGGCTTGCAGTCAGATGCTAAAACAAGTAGTGTGGCTAAATGGATCGGAGAGAAAACAAATACATCACCGAAGCAATTAGACTACTTAGGTCGTCAATACTCAGGTTTTGTGGGGCAACTTGCACAACCTTTATTGTCTCCTGGTGGTGACATTGGAAGCACTCTGAGCCAACAAGTTTCAGCTGATCCAGTATTCTCAAATGATATTGCTACTAAATTCTATAAATATAAAGATAAGTTGGATCAAGCTTATGCCGATCGTAGTCAAAAGGATCTCCCAGATTGGTACCACGATGGATTGCGTAAGCAGTTAGGTAAGATTAGTGATAACATGTCAGATGTTCGCGCAGTGATGCGTGATGTGCAAGCTGACAAGAGCCTGAGTAATGCAGAGAAGCGCAAACAACTAAGAGACCTACAACAAGAGATTAATGAGATGGGCAAAGAAGGGAATAAATATGCAAAAGAACTTATTGACTGACAACCTAAATAATGGTAAATTAATCTCAAATCCGAAAGTATCGGTAAGAAGAGTCCGGGGAAAGCATCCCTTGGGCTCTTTTTCTGTCGGGAGGTAAAATGAAATATATTCAATTCGCAGAGGAAGAGTTTCTATATAGTGACTTTGACGATAAGACATTACAACTCGTGGCCGACTTAATGGGTCCCGATGTTCGCGATAAACTCTTAGTCCCGGTGGTGGATGATGTACGATTTCTTGATCGACGCGATAAGCACGCTATTTAAACACGGTTTGTCCCTTTCTTCAGCTGGGGCCATCGTGTTTTTGCTTTTAAAACAAAGGAAATTAAAGAAGCGCATGAAACGATATTTTCCATGGATGTTTGAGGATGATCATGAGATGAAAGCATACACTGGCAATCAATTAATAATAATGGAGAACCAAAATCGTATCATGCAGAAATTGGGTGTCGAATGTGCAAATGGACCTTTACCGAAATCATTAAATCAGGATCAGAAGAACTTAAATATATTTGCGAGATTATCACAGGCGGTCACGAACCAGGTATCGCAATTAAGGAGGAAGAAGATGAAAAAGAAATTCATAATTAATGGAGGACATGGCCTGACTGATCCAGGAGCATTAGGATCCGACGGAAGAAACGAAAAAACATTTACATTAATCATGGCACTAAAGATAGAAGCGCTACTAATTAATAACCCAGCGATCGAAGTATTACTCACACGCCGCACTGATGTCTTCCATGAGCTAAAAGAGATTGCATCTATAGCCAACGAAAGCAAAGCAGATGCTTTTATCTCTATTCACGCTAATAGCAGTACAAGCAATGCTTCAGGTACGGAAACCTTCTATTACAAGAGTGACAGCAAATCATTGGCCACTGTAATTCACAAGCATCTAATAGAAGCAACTGGTTTGAAAGATCGCAAAGTTAAGAAACAAAACTTCCATGTAATAAAGAATACGAAGATGCCTGCTGCCTTAATTGAGGTTGGATTTATTAATAATCTCGATGATGAAGCTAAACTGTTTGATCCTGCTTATCAAGATAAAGTTGCGCTGTCTGTTGCGAAAGGTATCTGTGAGTTTTTTGGAGTCGCTTACGAAATCGAACCGACACCAGCGCCACAACCAATACCTGATAAGCCGTCACCATATCCGATCATGGAAGTCACCGTTAATACAGGTGATCCAAAAACTTTCACAGGCTACACTATCAAAGGATCCACATGGGTGCCATCCAGACCGCTATGCGATATCCTAGGAGCCGAGGTTGTGTACGTAAAAGGAATAGTATCTATTAATGGTACGAAGCTAGAGACACAACTCGTCAACGGTGTAGGCTACGTTAAATCTCGCGACCTATCTGACCTAACAGGTGCAAGAATATTTTGGGACAAGAGTAATCCAAAACGAGTACAAATATATCCTAAATTGGGGGCGTAATCATGGAAATCGTATGGGAAGCAATCAATCCATTTGTGGCTGACTTAGCAAAGGAGATTATCACAGCTGTGGTGTCATTACTTTTGTTATTCTGGGGAGTCGCTAAAACGAAGATAATCGCACACATCAAAAATGATCAGATTCGTAAGGCGGCTGCAGAAGGATTCGCGTTAGCAGAAAAAAGATTCACGCAGCTGAGTGGTGAGGGTAAGTTTAATCAGGCGTTTGTGTATACATCTAAGAAGTTGGGCGATGCGAAGATTAAGGTTACGCCCGAGGAAATAAAAGCGGCCATCGAAAAAGCTGTGGTGGATTATAATTGGAACAAAAATAAAGCGAGTTAGTGTGATGGGCCTGCCGTAATGGTAGGCTCTTTTCTGTTTTCACTACCATTATGTACTATATACTTCTCCATCTAATACATAATGGTATTAATTAAACAGAACTTCAGCTATAAATGCATCAAAAAACTTGTTTTTAACACCTTTTACGTTGGTTAGGTTCGTATTTACCGTTATTTTACTGAAAAGTGTGAAAATCATATCCTTCTTCTCGGTGTCGTCCAACAATTCCCAAAGTTCTTCCATTTCAGCTAAACCTTCTAATTTAGGAATTCCAGCTACATTTCTTTGGTTAGCTGCAATGATCTGCTTTATTTCTGCTTCACTGGCATCCTCTTCAAGAATCCTCTTACGAACTTCTTCTTTAGAGATCAAACCCTCAACAAACATGAATTGCCATTTTTCTCTTCTTCCAGATATTTTGGATAACTCTTTCTTAGCTTGTGATATCTCATCAGTTTTTTTATCTTCATTACTTACAAGGTTTTTAGACTCACTGCTGATGATCTCTACGTCTGATTTTATTCTACGGATGTATTCCATAGTCAAGTGTTCGATGTGCACCTGTCTGAATGTAGGCATGTCACATGAACTATTGGAATGCTTGTTAGAACAAATATAATATTGTGTACGTTTTGTAATTCCTGTACTTGTTGATTTCTTAGTAGTTAATCGACCAAACATAGCTGCACCGCATCGACCACATCGCAATACACCCGAAAACCAATATACATTATTATTACTAAACCCACCGTTTGTTCTTTTCGCCATGTACTTCAAAGTCTCTTCGCGTTCCTCAATCGTGAAAATAGCTTCATGAGATCCTTGACCGTATAAGCATTTAACACGTTCATCTCTTTTTGTATTCACGTAATCACCTGATGCTGTTTTAGATCCCAAGCGAAGTATTCCAGCATAGTAAGGGTTTTCTAATGTATAAGACACTGTTGCGGATGTCCAATCTTGTCCACGACGAAGTAGTCCTTTGGAATTAAGCTCCATGGCGATAGTTTTATAACCCTTCCCTTTATGGTAAAGCTCCCTAACCATCCGAATTAAAACCGCTTCTTCAGGAATTAAAATTTCATCCTTGGTATACCCGTATGGAATAACCCCGCCTGGACGTTTACCCTCAATAATCATTTGTTCTACACCAAAACGGACACGCTCTGAAATTGTGCCACGTTCCCATTCTGCCATTGCTCCAACAAGGGTAATAAAGAATCGTCCCATAGCCGTTGTAGTTTCAAATATTTCTGTGGCCGACTTGAACTTAACACTGTACAGGTCAAACGTCTTTAAAAGCCCATGAAGGTCCGCTACAGAGCGTGTGAGGCGATCTAGCTTGTACACAAGGACAACATCAAACAGTTTTTCTTCCATATCATTTAATAGGCGCTGCATGCCGGGACGGTTAAGATCCTTGGCGGAGTACCCATCATCTACGTATTCATCAAAGATAACCCAGTCTTGCGATTGGGCGAAACTATTTAAACGAGTGCGTTGGCCCTCTATTGAAAATCCGTCATCTACTTGCATATCAGTCGAAACACGGATGTATATGGCTACTTTCATTATGGACCTCCTTGCTAATTTCTCTTATATATATTGTAGGTGAGGTATAAAGAAAAGACCATACCAGAGTGAGTAAGGAATTATTTTTACCATGTATTTCTTTGTAATATTTTGCTCAATGTGCCAATCTCTGCGTTCCTCTATCATTAAACTTACAACTAAGAGAAAACACAGAGGGAATAAGATGAAAATAATAGGCGTTAAAATGCATGGTCGTGATGGGACACCGAATGACTTTGTAGAGTTTAGCCTTTCTAAGGTTAATTATATAGATGGATGGAAAGAGACTGGGAACTCAGCAAAAATTCCGGCCTATCACACATCATTCGGATCATTTATAGCCCTCAATACCAATAAAGATATATCTGTTGCTTATAGAAAATTTGGATTCGAGTCATACGATACCTCTACCATAGTTAATGTTAATAATATTAAGGAGGCTTCAAGCTATAAGACAGGCAGCAAAATTATATTCATTGATGGAACTTATGTATTAGTAAGAAAAAGCATATAAACCCATTTGTCAATACCTTGAGCACCATTAAAAAACTACTTGTGAAATATTATTTCCCATAATTCGACAACATGTAGCATCATTTGTCTGCTATACTTTATTCATAAACCAACAAAGCGATACAAAAACAAGCGATGGTAGATTACAAAGTACGGTTAAAACCGTACTCTTACCCGAGAGCAGCCCTTGCCACTCCGCTATCGCCATTCCCACACAAAGAGATCGTTGATGGTGCATTTAAGATAGTGAGCTATGATTGCAGCTGGTTGTATCGTAATATTATCCGATCGCATGCGTACAATATCCGATATCCTTTGCTTACTTAGCCCTGTCTTATCTGCTAACCATTGTTGGTTTTGACCTATCCGTTTGAGTAACTCGGGAATACGACAGCTGACGGGTATTAACTC
>Ga0157371_10005138_pt1 | contig 11161 bp, 11 predicted proteins | sample C45metaG_FD_113462 | JGI IMG/M metagenome (GOLD analysis project Ga0157371, IMG submission 113462) | Corn rhizosphere microbial communities from Kellogg Biological Station, Michigan, USA - C4-5 metaG | ecosystem: Host-associated > Plants > Roots > Rhizosphere > Soil | place: USA: Michigan... | reverse complement strand
TCGAACAAGGAACAGCGAATAATGAAGGAGCAGTAAAAGTCAGAACCTCTGAATTTCCTGATTTACTGATTACCCGGAAGAGCACAATCAGCGCAATCAGTTAATCCCTTTAATCTGAGGTGCTTCTTCCTTTGTGTTCCTTTCCTTCTTCGCGCCTTTGTGGCGAAAAAGCGGGGCCACGAAGACACAAAAACACAAAGAGTTTTAAGTCTTGCTTCTTCCTTTGTGTTCCTTTCTTTCTTCAAGCCTTTGTGGCGAAAAAGAGGGGCCACGAAGACACCAAGACACAAAGAGTTTTAAGTCTTGCTTCTTCCTTTGTGTTCCTTTCTTTCTTCGCGCCTTTGTGGCGAAAAAAGCGCCTTTGTGGCAAAGAAAAAATTACGTAAAATACCTGTTCTACATTTGTTGCTTTACGTTATATTTGATAAACATTCTATCTGTAAACTCTTTCAATCCTTTTTTATATGAATAAGACGATCCACCAGGGAAAAAATGTAAAGCGCTTCAGGGAAATGATGGGGATTAAACAGGAAGCGCTGGCTTATATGCTCGGCGACGACTGGAACCAGCAAAAGATCTCCCTGCTGGAGCAAAAGGAACAAATAGATGATCCGTTGCTGGAAGAGATTGCCGCGCAGCTGAAAGTACCGGCTGAAGCCATAAAAAAGTTTGATGAGGAAATGGCAGTATTTAATATTCAGAATAATTATGAGGGTTCGAATACCGGTGCAAATGGCGTTTATACAAACAACAACAACTGCACCTTCAATCCTCTCGACAAATATGTAGAAGCAATGGAAGCGAATAAACAACTTTATGAGCGGCTCCTTCAATCCGAAAAGGAAAAGAATGATCTGTTGCAGAGGATGCTTGATCAAAGAAAATAGTTCATAGTTCATAGTTTGTAGTTTGCTCTTTGTGCCTTTGTGGCAAAAAAAATAAAGAGTTGCGCAGAGCCGGGTAATAACGGACGCTTACACACGTTTTCCTTTTAGAATCTATTTATGTTAAAAGTAAAAAACAGCCTTTTGCAGACTGTTTTCTTTTGGCCTTCTTTTGGTCAAGTCCGTCAATGACGGAGATGGGGCGAAGCAAATAGCCGGCAGATAAGGGTAAAGCTTATGGGAATACAAACCAATATTAAATTAAGAGGCACGGTAGAAAATGTAATTTACTACCAATGGAACGGCATCCATTGTATGAGGAGCGTGCCGCAAAAGGTAAGACAAACCCGGAATACCAAAAAGGCTGCTTCTGTATTTGGAATGGCGGTGAGAAACGCTGCTGCGATGCGTGCGATGTTGAGGCCCGTATTGCCCGATCCTGCAAGCCGGCCGATGATATACGATGTGGACCGCGCTTTTCGGGAGTGGCTGCAAACCGGACCATTACAAGCAAATGAACGGCAGGATAAGCTTCCTTCTTTTGACAACTTATCCTTCAATAAAGATTCGTACCCGGGGAAGGCTTTTAATGCAGTTACCGTGACCCGGCATGGAGAAAGTGATTTACTTATCCGGCTTCCTGCTTTACGCACAGGGGCTGATGTTACTGCCCCTGCGGGTACCGTACGGCTGGGAATAACCTTTATGGCCGCTACTCTTCCTTTTAATGATGAAATGGAACAACAGGTACTTGCCGCAGATACTTTCATGCCCTATACTGAAAGTAAAAGTGAACCGAAGGAAATATTGCTTTCCGGGGTCACCGGGCTTCATTGTCTTACTTTGGTGGTTATGTCGATGCGTTTTTATAAAAGCAATAATGAGAGTTTGCCTGTTGATCAAAAAAGATGGAAGCAGGCGGTGATTGTGGGGAGTTTTTATAATTGAATTTAAGCAGGCAAGGAGCGATAAAACAGCAACAAATCTTTTGATGGCAGCAAATACAATTACAACAGCAACAAATACTGAAGAAAATTGGGATCTAATTATCCAGCCCAAAGCTCCATTACTTGATCTTAACTTAAAAGAAGTGTGGCGTTACCGTGATCTGATGCTTCTTTTCGTAAAACGCGATTTCATTGCACAGTATAAGCAAACCATACTCGGACCGTTGTGGCATTTGATACAACCCATTTTTACCACCATCATGTTCCTGTTGGTGTTTGGAAAGATCGCTAACATACCCACTGATACGGTTCCACCTGTTTTATTTTACATGAGTGGAATTACTATCTGGAATTATTTTGCCAGTTGCCTTAATTCCACATCCGGTACTTTTGTCGCCAATTCGGGTATATTCGGGAAAGTATATTTTCCGAGATTGGTTATTCCATTGTCGAATGTATTATCTAACATGATAAAATTCTGCGTGCAGTTTTTATTGCTGCTTATGATGATGGCCTTCTATTCATTGCGAGGGCAGCCGATTCATTTTGGATTTACCTGGTTTTGGATCCCCGTATTGGTTTTAATGATGGGTGCGTTTGGCCTTGGCCTGGGAATTATCATTAGTTCTTTAACTACGAAATACCGCGATTTGACCGTGCTTATAGGTTTTGCCGTACAACTGTTAATGTATGCTACACCAGTCGTGTACCCATTATCTTTTTTGAAAGGTAAGTCTTATGCAAGTTGGATACAATGGAACCCCCTGACGCCTATCGTAGAAGCATGGCGATATGCACTCTTTGGGCAAGGCAGTTTTAGCCCAGCCACACTCCTCTACAGTACGGTAGTCATCTGTTTAATTTTATTTTTAGGCTTAATGACGTTTAGCAGAGTAGAAAGGACTTTTATGGATACTGTTTAAATGGGATCAAAGTTCTAATATTTGTTAGTTTGCTGTTTCAGGTTGAGTAGAACATGTAGGAGAGTTTCAGGGCATTGATTTAATAAGGAAAAAAGGGTGTTTTAGTTTCAATCGATATTTTAAGAAACAACTTAAGAAAAAACAATAAAAATAAATGTTGGAAAAGCTGAAACTACTTATTCATGGGGCCACTGAAAAAATGGGAATCACGTTTTACAGAATACGAAAGCCTGTGGAAGTCCAGCCCTTACAATATAATCAGCAACATTTAGACATTGAAAGAATACTCAACAAACCTAACCCAGTAATACTTGACATTGGTGCCAACAGCGGGCAAACAATAAACGGCTTCAAAGCAAAATTCCCTGAAAGTACAATATATGCATTTGAGCCAGGGATCGAAACCTTCAATCGGTTGGAGCAATTATATAGGGACACGGCGAATGTTCACCTATATAATATCGCTCTTGGATCTGAAAAATCAAGGTTAACATTTCATGATAATGAACATAGTGTAATGTCCTCATTCTTAGAAAATGGCACCAAGATTCACTTTGGGGAAGTTATAGGCACGAGAGAAATAGAGTTAACAACGGTGGATGATTTTTGCATGACGCACAATATCAGCAAAATTGATGTTTTAAAAATAGATACACAAGGATTTGATTTGGAGGTTTTAAAAGGCGCAATAGGTATTCTTCCTAATATCAGCATTATTTTAACGGAAATCACCATTTATCCTTTATACGAAAATCTGCCAGAATTCGATGAGGTACTAAAATATTTAAGAGAGAACGGCTTTAAGTTCGCCAAATTATATGATGCTAATTATAGAAATGAAGTTTTAGCTTGGGCGGATTTTATGTTTGTTAATAATAAGCTTGTTAGTTGGAGTCAATACTGTGACAAGTCAGTAGCGAATAAATAAGCTGCCTGCGCTGGTTGACAGTAACCAATCAGCAGGCACTCTCAGTTTATTTTGCGCCATTTTATAGAATGGATAGTCTCGAATTATTATACCATCCCTAATCTATAACATGACCATGGCTATTTTAAAAAATGAGGTAGGATAGTGAAATGAGTAATACCGTTATCAAAGTAGAAAATCTCTCTAAGCAATACCGCCTTGGCAATGTTGGAACAGGTTCTTTTGCCCACGATATCAACCGAACCTGGCACCGGATGCTTGGGAAAGAAGATCCGTATTTAAAGATAGGAGAGGAGAATGACCGCAGCATAAAGGGAACCAGTGAATATGTGTGGGCTTTAAAAAATATAAATTTTGAAGTGAAGGAAGGCGAAGTGGTGGGCATCATCGGTCGTAACGGCGCCGGTAAGAGCACGTTATTGAAATTATTGAGCCGAACTACTTCACCTACGTCAGGTAGAATAAAAATAAAGGGAAGGGTAGCAAGTTTGCTCGAAGTAGGAACTGGCTTCCATCCGGAACTTACCGGAAGAGAAAATATATTCTTAAACGGCGCGATCCTTGGGATGACCAAAAGGGAAATAAAAAGCAAGTTTGATGAAATCGTTGACTTTAGCGGTGTTGAAAGGTATATCGATACTCCTGTAAAAAGATATTCGTCAGGTATGCATGTAAGACTTGCCTTTGGCGTAGCGGCCCACCTCGATCCCGAGATTCTAATTGTGGACGAGGTATTAGCTGTTGGGGATGCCGAGTTTCAGAAAAAAGCATTAGGGAAGATGCAGGACGTTAGCACAAATGGAGGCAGGACGGTTTTGTTTGTCAGCCATAACATAGTGTCCATTAATAGGCTTTGTAACAAAGGCATTTATCTTGTAAATGGATCAATACAACACGCAGGAGAAATTGAAGATACCATAGATGCATACCAGCAATCAATCGTATTCAGCAAAAGTCATAAGAGTGTTTATCTTTCCAAAGAAACAGAGGAAAAAGATATACAGATACTTGCCATAAAAATTTCGGATGAGGAAGGAAATGAAAAAGGAATATTTGACGTATTCGATCCTGTGTTTGTTGAATTTGAAATGATCATAAAAAAAGAGGATGCCCGCTTCACTACCCCAATATTACTTGTTGAAAAAGACGGAGTTGAATTGTTCTGGAGCTTTGCCTCGGATCTCCAGCCCGGTATACTGGATTCGTTACCTATCGGAAGGCATAAGTTCAAAGTACAATTGCCGAGCCCTTTAAAAAAAGGTGTGTATAATATTCATGGCACTGTTGGACAGCCAGGGATTGGTAATATTGATATCGCATATGATGCTGTGCAATTTAAGGTAGATGAACTGAGCTTCAATCCCGCAAACGCCTCTTTTGCAGGGGGAAGAGGCGGCGTTATTCCTGCTCTCTTGAGTTGGGAAAAAGTAGATTAATATTCGAGAATCCTGACAGTTAATTTCTAAAATCACACTATCAGCACTAACATGCAGCTAAGCATAAAGAGATTATTTGGAAAAAAAGCCTACAAGCTGTTAAGTCCGTCCGATACGGAAAAATACCCTTTTGTCTACGTGGAAAATGAGTTCCAAGTCAAGTTCGGTGTAAACAATCCGACGGAGGAATTCCGCCTTGTTAGATGGGGTGGTGAAGAGGCGTATCTGAAGCAAATGATATCTGAACTTGAAACAGACGATGTTTTTTTTGATATTGGCTCTTCCGTAGGATTGATTTCTGTAATGGCGGCCCGAAAACTCACAAATGGAACAGCGGTCAGCTTTGAACCTGATCCGGAAAATCTGAAGAGGCTAAAGGAAAATTATGATCTGAACCGCCTTGAAAATTTTATCATTCAGCCGATCGCAGTGGGAGACCGTAACACCGAAATGCTTTTATATACACGCGGGTCGAACAATTATTCGCCAAGCCTGCAACCGGTTAACCGCATTGATGAAAGCATTAGGGTAAATGTTGATTCTATCGACAGGTTGTTAAGTGAGAGGATTATCCCGTATCCTTCTGTTATAAAGATCGATATTGAAGGGGCAGAAATGATGGCTTTAAAAGGAATGGAAAATTTACTAAACAGCGAAGCCCGCCCGAGACTGTTATTTATTGAACTTCACCCTGATTTTTTACCCTCTTTTAATACAACGGGAGAGGAAGTATTACATTTTCTATCGCAATTGAAATATAACTTAGTGGAAAATACAAAAAGAGATCAGCAAATACTTTGCAAATTAATACGTAGCAATTAAGATCAGACGACAAACAAATCGACCTTATGAAAAATTACACAATAGCTGCTTTAGTACCTATGAGGCATAACAGTGAAAGAGTTCCGGGGAAAAACTACAGGGATTTTGCAGGTGTACCTTTGTTCTTTCACATCATTGAGAGTTTATTGCGTTGCGACTTAATTTCCAAAGTGGTGATCGATACAGACAGTGAAGAGGTAACCAGGTTGGCGGAAGGAAAATTTGGTTCGAGCCTAACTATTTTACAAAGACCCTTGCATCTGAGGGATGGTGGAATATCGATGAACGACGTATTGATGAATTCAATAAACCAGGTACCTGCAGATTTTTATCTTCAGACACATAGCACCAATCCTCTTTTAAAGGTGGAGACTATTAAAAGGGCTTTGTCTAAATTTATTGAAATATACCCGACGTATGATTCACTGTTTAGTGTTAGCAGGAGGTATGTAAGGTTATGGGATTCGTTATCCAGGCCAATCAACCACAATCCTAATATATTGTTGAGAACGCAGGATCTTCCTCCGTTTTATGAGGAAAATTCGGGCATGTATATTTTTACAAAGGAGATATTGGAAAGGAAGCACAATAGAATTGGTGACAGGCCTTTCCTGTTTGAAATTCCTGAAATAGAAGCCCATGATATCGATGTGGAACTGAATTTTAAAATGGCCGAGTTTTTATTTATGGAATTAAATGGACAATAAGAGCCCGATAGCGGTATTGATCACCTGCCCGCCCATGCTGAACAGAATAGAGGAATTCCGGCCGATATTTTCTTCAAAAAATATTGAACTGGTTACACCACGGGTCGTGCAGGTGCTAAGTGAAGAAGAGTTATTGGAATTGGTTCCCAATGTAGACGCCTGGATAATAGGTGATGATTCTGCAACACAAGAGGTATTTGCTGCTGGCAAAAAAGGAAGATTGAAATGTGCCGTTAAATGGGGAGTGGGCGTTGATAACGTGGATTTCGAAGCTTGTAAACAATTAGACATTCCCATAGCCAACACTCCCGGTATGTTTGGAGGAGAAGTAGCTGATCTTGCTATGGCTTATTTGTTGGGGCTTGCGCGGCATTCTTATATTATAGATAAGGCTGTGAAGAAAGGAGAATGGATAAAACCATCGGCTATGTCTGTTGCGGGGAAAAATGTATTTGTTGCAGGACTTGGAGACATCGGGCGTTCTGTGATCAAAAGGTTAAAGGGGTTCGATGTAAATATCTATGCTTATGATCCTTTTGCGGATTATACCGCCGGCGAAATCGGAGCACGGGAGATTTTAAAGTTTCCTGAGAAATTAGAGGAAGCGGACTTTTTGGTATTGTGTTGCGCTCTCACTGCCAGTAGCAGGCATATGATAAATGCGAAGTCCATCGCTTGTATGAAAACGGGGATATATCTCATAAATGTTGCAAGAGGAGGATTGGTCGATGAGCCCGCTTTGGCAGAAGGATTAAGATCCGGAAGGATTGCCGCGGCTGCTTTGGATGTTTTTGAAATGGAGCCCTTACGAATGGATAGCCCCCTTCGTGCTTTTGACGAATGTATTTTTGGAACACACAATGGGTCTAATACCGCGGAAGCGGTTCGAAGGGCCAGCTACAGGGCCATTGAAATCTTATTTCAATTTTTAAACATTAGCTAATGGCTAAAAAAGTGTTAATCACAGGAGTGTTGGGAGGAATTGGAAGTGGGCTGGCAAAAGCTTTTAAAGAAAATGGCTATCATGTAACGGGGCTTGATATCAGGAAGGAAACCTGTGACCATTGCGACAGGTTGATAAATTTTGACCTCAACCGGTTTTGTATAGATAAACAATACCGCAGTGATATGACCGTAACATTCAAAGAAGAAATACCAGAGCTACATGTTTTGATCAATAACGCGGCGGTTCAATTATTAGGCAGCGTAAAGGAAATTGACCTCGACGACTGGAATGAAACGTTGAATGTTAACCTTACCGGCCCTTTGCTGTTAAGCCAATTATTTTTAGACAGGCTGGAAAAAGTACATGGCTGTATCATTAACATTGCGAGCATTCATCAGCAACTCACCAAAAAAAGATTCATATCCTATGCGACCTCCAAAGGTGCATTAGTAGCACTCACCAAATCAATGTGTGTCGACTTGCAGGGAAAAGTGCGGGTTAATTCCATAAGCCCGGCCGCCATAGATACGAAAATGCTCCGTGATGGCTTTGATAATAATGAACAAAAAGTGCAACAACTAAATGAACTGCACCCGATGCAGAGGATAGGCAAACCAGCTGAAGTTTCCAAGTTGGCGTTGTTGCTGGCCGAAGATGAATTAGGCTTTATCAATGGCGCGAACATCAACATTGACGGAGGGATCAGTAATGTATTAAAAGACCTCGATTAGTAATATCTTGTTTCTTTTCAGTATGATCAAAGAAAAAATCAGTTCGTTTTTTAAACCTAAGCCGAAAAAGTTTGCAGAGAAACTTTTGGACAATGTGATTCATAATGAGGAGCTTTTTAAAATCGTTGGTAAAAACAATAGTTTGCTGGAATTCATGCCCGATGTTGAAAGTTTGAATTTCGATAGGAGCCGATTATATAAAATCGAGGATTTGCATGATGAATTTCAAAAAAAGCTTCTGCCTTTTACATTCAGTAAACCGTTTATTTGTGAATTAGATAACGTGGAACTCGTGGGACCCAGTGCATTAATGTTGTACAAAAAAAGAGCCGTTCTTGAAAACAGTATTGGCAGGGATGATTGTCTTCAAAAATCTGTTACACAGGCATCTGAATCTTGTTTGCCAGGAATACATGGTCATCTTCAAAACAAAAATATTTTCAGTTCGAGTATTGTGATATGTAACCTCGTTAACGTATGGAGTAAAGGTTATTTTCATTGGCTCCTGGAGGGATTAACCAGGCTGCAGATGGTCAGGCGATACGAGAAAAAGACATCGAAAAAAATAAAACTTCTGATTGATCAAAACCCTCCTCATTACGTAAAAGAATCTTTGCAGCTACTTGGCTTTGAAGAACACGACCTTCTTTATTATACTAATCAAAGAAATGTAGTAAAAAAAGCCATCCTCCCTTCATTCAGGCGCCAGATCGGTTACACTTCAGCCTGTTCCTGCCAGTGGCTAAAGGAAAATATATTTTCATCGCTCAATATTGGTGCAACTGATCAACGCGGTGGACTACGTATTTATATTTCAAGGAAACTGGCCATAAAGAGGCAAGTGATTAACGAGGAAGAATTAACCGTTCTTCTTTCAGAAAAAGGATTTGTGACAGTTCATCTCGAAGAATACTCGTTTGCAGAGCAAGTTAAATTATTCTCAAAGGCATCCTTTGTATTAGCGCCGCACGGTGCCGGACTAACCAACATTATATTTTCAAGACCTGATACCTTTGTGTTAGAGTTATTTCATGAAAATTACATTAACCCCTGCTATTTTACTTTAGCATTGGCCCACGGATTTATGTACTATTATGTTATTGGAAAGGAAATAAATGATAACATGGTTGTTAATGTCCATGCAATAGAAAGAATATTGGATGAAGTTCTCGTCAGTCCAGGCTTCACCAACACAGAAACTGATACTTACTAGTAAGCAATGATAGAACAATTAAAACTTCTTCGAAGGGTTTACAGAAACAGGCAGCAGCACAAGGAATATCTTCGGTGGTTTTACTACCAAAGAAATCTGGGCATTGACTTTGACCGCAGGAGTGACGTGGATTATGTTAACTGGTTTCTCCATTGGAGGCCTTCTTTATTTCAATACAAGAATATTCATAAGGGGCAGGACTGCTTTATCATAGGCAATGGCCCTTCACTGAATAAGACCAATCTTAGTCTTTTAAATGAATTTTACCTGTTTGGTTTAAACAAGATTCATTTAATATTTGACAAGCATCCGCTTCATCTTAGCTACCATGTAGCTGCCAACCCACTTGTAATAGAACAAACAAAAGAAGAGATAAAGACTAATGTTTATAGCTGCCCGAGTTTTTTATCGTACATGGCCTCACACCACGTTGAGAATAGTACCGGTCATGTAAATAAATTATTAACGAATGCGCCCTGGTCATTTTATAAAGAAATTACCCAGCCAATATCTGAGGGGTACACAGTAACTTACCTTGCCCTTCAAATCGCTTTTTATATGGGTTTTGAAAACGTGTATTTAGTAGGTATCGACCATAATTTTAAGCAATCAGGCAAGCCTAACGAAGAGCAGCATCACTCAGAAGAAGATATAAATCATTTTCATCCGGATTATTTTAAGGGTTATCAATGGCACCTTGCAGACCTGGAAGGAAACGAGGCCTCCTATGCCCTTGCTAGACATCAGTTCCACGCAAACGGTAGGAACATCTATGATGCTACGGTAGACGGGAAGCTAACGGTATTTCCCAAAATTGCTTTTGAAGATGCCTTAAAAATGGCAAGAAAAAAACCAGTCCGTTAAATTATTGTCGTGCCTAAGCTTTCTATCATTACGGTCAATTTCAACAATGTATCAGGTTTGAAAAAAACCATTGATAGTGTATTTGAACAAAAATTCACAGACTTTGAATACCTGCTGATAGATGGAGGTTCAGACGATGGCAGTTATGACCTGATTAAGAACCAAGAGAATAAGTTTTTTTATTGGGTAAGTGAAAAAGATAACGGCGTTTACCATGCGATGAACAAAGGAATTGTAAGGGCTAACGGTGAATACCTTCTATTTCTAAATTCCGGTGATTATCTTTATTCCGAATCAAGTCTTTCCGCCTTTTTTGATAACAGTGAAGGACAAGATATTGTTTATGGAAATATCCTGATAATTGAGCATCAGAGACGGTGGATCAAAGCGTATCCTTCACGTTTGTCGTTTGATTTTTTTCTGGCGGATGCGTTACATCATCAGAGTACGATGATCAAAAAGAAGATATTTGAAAAAACCGGGCTCTACGATGAATCTTTTAAAATTGTATCAGATTGGCTGGTTAGTATGAATGCAATTTGTTTATATGGAGCTTCATATAAACATGTTGAGTATTGCGTTTCTGCATTTATCCGAGACGGCATAAGTTCTGTTCCTGAAAATACAGACTTGTTTAAACAAGAAAGACATGAGGTGATAAACCGATATTATCATGCATTCGTTGAAGATTATGACGTCGCAAAAGCTAAGGCGATTGCTCTTGAAGAATGCAAACAGACTATCGCAAATATTAAAAGTT
>Ga0157371_10005137_pt1 | contig 11161 bp, 14 predicted proteins | sample C45metaG_FD_113462 | JGI IMG/M metagenome (GOLD analysis project Ga0157371, IMG submission 113462) | Corn rhizosphere microbial communities from Kellogg Biological Station, Michigan, USA - C4-5 metaG | ecosystem: Host-associated > Plants > Roots > Rhizosphere > Soil | place: USA: Michigan... | reverse complement strand
CTAATGGATAAACTCGCCGCAGCTCTGGGAGGCTTTAAATTTTCCTGGCTAAAAAACACAAAACCCCTGAGATCTTCAAAAGATTCAGGGGTTTATGCATTGAGTATGGCGGGAAGATAGGGACTCACCGCCAAAAATGATACAACCCAATGAATCTGGTAGGTTAACGCTCATCAAATTATTTTGGATAGAATGACTGGATAGAAAACGCGGACTCATCTCCATGGCAGATCATTTGATACTAAAAGGTAGTACCTGGCACGTTCGACTCGACGTGCCCGCTGACGTACGAACTCACATGAAATTTTTCGCTAAAAAGGTTCTTACCAAGAGCTTAAAAACTGGGGACAAGCGCCTCGCCAAAACCGCCAGTCTCACCATCCTAGCCGGCTGGAAGAGAGAATTTGATTTAATACGTTCTGGCAAGGAATCACGGCATTGGATGATTGAAGCTGAGCAAATTCGCTCGGAATATCTCAGCGAGTTGGCCTTAGCAGCGGACGATAACGATAAGCTTCAGTTGGCGATGGAAAATCGGAGGGTTAACGCAATGTCCCTCACCCTAAGATATGGACTAACCGAACTTGAAAGGGAAGAAGTTAAGCAATTAACAACTGGCACATCAAAGCCAAAACACACTATCAGCGAACAGCTAATTAACAGATTCGAAGAACATCAAAAAAAATATAAGGTCATTGATAAGACAGCATCAGTTCAAGCATCAAACGTGCGAAAGTATGCAGCTTTCCTTGATCAAAACGAACTATCTATGAACCACACTTCATTCGCGACATACCTAAACTCGCTCAACTGCTCCTACAAGACGCTTCAAAATAAAATCTTTGCCGGAACGTCTTACTGGAAGTTTCTATCAACCCTATCACCAGAACTGAGAAAACAAGAAAACCCGTTCGAAAATCACACGCTTCCAAAGCCCAAAAAGGGTAAGCCTGTTTCTATTGAGTACATCGCATTCACCAAAACACAGATAGAGCAGCTGTATTACACATCCCTAGATAAAGGTGATAAAACCTTAGCGACCGTGATCAAAATTGGAGCCTACACTGGATGTCGCATTGAAGAGATATGTAAGCTAAAAATTTCCGACATAGAAAACAATACAATCACCATTACAGATGCAAAATCCAAAGCTGGAAATCGCGAACTACCCATACCAAACAGTTTACAAGAAACATTTAAAACCCTTGCATTGCAATCAGATGATGGATACTTAATCCCTAGCAGCGCAGGAAATAAGTATGGTGTTCGATCTGACTCCATCTCAAAAAGATTCGGGCGGTTGAAAACCTCAATGGGGCATTCGAAAAGCCATGTTTTTCACAGCATCCGAAAAACAGCGGCAACGCTACTTGAGCAAGCTGAGGTAGAACCACTAACCATCATGTATCTGCTGGGGCATGACCGCAAAGCTTTGACATTCAACACTTACGCCAAAGGCCCATCAACGGCACAAAAACTCAGAGCATTGAATTGCATCAAATATAATTTTTAAAAAACCCCAAAAATTTGATTTCGAATGTTTAATATTCGGCCTAGTCGATATAGGATTGAGTGAATCCCCTTCTTACGGCAAGTTAAAACCCTTGCAAGGCTTTCGCTGCGTGATCCCTAGCTAGGGCTACCGGCTGCATATACTATTATCGTTATGTGCATTACTTGTAAATTTACACCACCAACAGAAGGATCACTAAAACCACAAGACAATCAACCAATGAAAACAAGTAGCAAACCTGCACACCGCGGTTACCTGATGAATGTCGGAGAGTTCAACACCCTCAAATATTACCCCGACATAATCGACAAAATTATCAATCAGGTCGAAGCCTTATTGACATACCATTCTAGAATAACCGTCATTCGCCTAGACCTTAAGTTCCCTGTCGACTCACGACATTCTGTGACGATCGAGAATCAAATGCTCAGCCATTTTATAAAACTTATAAAAGAAAATCTTTCATTGAAACGCTGGGGAAGCCACTCACGTGTTATCCATACATGGGTATTGGAGAAAAATAGAGAAAACGACAACCATTATCACGTCATGATTGGATTTAAACATACGCAACTTAGTCTAGGTTGTTTTGATATTGACGCACCCAGCGGGCTAATTGAGGTATTCAGACGATGCGCAAGCAAAGCCTTTAAGGGCAGCGTCTACTTTGCGGGCAGCCATACAGTGAACCGAGCGTGCCGCAACGAAATTCAAAACTGCATATATCATCTTAGCTATATGGCGAAAACACGAACCAAAATTTTTAAAACCAACGAAACTCACCGAAGATTCAGCAGTTCTGAACTCAGACCAATCCCCGCACCTCAAATACAAGATGCAGCATAGCCAGCAAGCCACCAAAAATGCACGCAGACAAACGAACAGCAGCCACCCTAGCCACCCCTATACCCCTGCGTTAAACCCTCACCAGAAAGCCTCATTCCTCAACATTATTCCCTGATATAAAAAACCCCGCATAAGCGGGGCTGAAGAGAATCAATTATTAGTGGCTTTGCTTTGGGCTCGCTGCACCAACTGCCCCATTTCGCTACCAGTGTTCACTAGAGCATCTGGGGCAGCGTAATATTCAAAACTGTCGATAATGACCTTCCCTACGGGAAACCATACTTCCTCACCATCAACTTTAAATATACCAATTCTGATCTTGGTTACCCATACACTCGATGCCGGCACATATTTACATCTTTTAGCGGCAACAAAATCATCTAATTTCTTGCTGAGTTTGGATTGATCGGCCTTGACCAAAATCCCATCAAGTATTTGAAACATATCCTTCGCAACAATGCATACAGCTGTACCTTTGATCACATCCTTTTGAGGGCCGAAGTCAAAGTCGCCGGACTCTCTCAAAAACTCTGCACTTGCCATAGCCGACCAGATCCCTGCAAACACGACCAAAGCGGTAACTGCACATCTTTTAGCCATCATCCCTCCCAAGCCACCAAATAAATTAATTTCTGAGGCCCAAATACCGCCGGGCAAAGCGGATTATATCTGAATTTCAGATATCTGAAAACCAGATTTAGCTTTCTTCGCTGGTTCTACAGAGGTATCAGCGATGACAAAAGCAATATATCGGCCTGAATACGCCATATTTCTTGCACTAATCAAAAAGCGCAGATTGGACGCTGGCCTTACACAAGCAGCTTGCTCTGAGGCTTTAGGGCGGCCTCAATCATTCATGAGTGATGTTGAAACCGGCTCAAGAAGGCTGGACATCATCCAACTGCGTGACCTATGTGTAGTGCTGAAATGTGATTTACTATCACTAGTATCAGAGCTGGAAAAAGCTTTAACTTGAACATAAGGGAATAAGCTCAGCTAGGGCTTAAAGGGAGGCATTATGGCTTGGGTAACAATCAATGATCAGATAAATATTATGATTGAGGCAGGAGAGATACCTGCAAATCATAAGCTTCTTGGCTACTCGATAACTAACGCCGACGGACAATTTGCGTTAGGAATACCTAACACGCCCAGCGAATCCATTCAATGGAGCGCGCAAATCACAGATGCAGTTTTACTTCCATCTTTCGAACACGCATCTTTGGTCGCAAAGACGCTTAGAGGTAAGTTTCGTCCGACTGTAGTTACCGGATGTGAAGATGGCGGTAATAGATGCAACTTTTACTTGCCTGGAAATTCAGAAGACACATTCAAAAGACCAAAAAACTGGAACACACTGCACCAATTAAAGGTAAATGAATACATAAAGGATGGCGAACTACCAACTGGAACCAAGATGAAGGGCTATGTATTAAGAATTGTAGCCAGTGATGAGTTTTTAGTTCGCCATACGAATGACTCGATTGCCGAAGGATGGGTCTGGGCGTTGCATCCAAATCAAGCAAAAATATTCAAAGACTTTTCTAAAGCCTGCAAGATCGCACGTCGACACAAAGAAGCTGACGTTTTCCCATTATTGGACGCAGGCACCCATTATTTTATCTTCGAGCCCACCAACAATTAGCGATTATAACTGTATCGTATCAACAAAAGGATTTGGCAAGACTCGTCTTGCAAGAAAAAAACCGATAACACGCGTGTTCGGATATTGAGCAAGTATTATATTTTTGGCCGCTACAAAGTGCGCGCCCGTTGTCAGCACGTCATCGACCAATATAACAACTGACTTCGGCGCTGCGCTATCCAAGCTATAAATAGCCTCAAAGTCCGAAGGACGCTTCCTGTCTCCATCAGATTGCAAGTGAGTTGGTTCATACCCCTCATTCTGAACAACCAATGCACGGACATCAGCAGCAGTATTATGACAAGCACCAGCTACAATCTTCTCCATTCGATCATCGTACTCTGGGTGGCCTGGCAACTTAGAAGGCGGTATCGCACAAAAAGTAGCTGTATTAAATATCCCCGCAGATAAATCGAAAGCTGAACGCAATAGTGTTATGGACTGGCGGATTGCGCCCATTTTATAACGATAGTCATATTCATCACGCCTCAGAACAGACTTTTTCAAGTTATAAATGAATTGGTTGCCTTGACTATGTCTAGCCCCTTGACGGGGGGTGTAGTCATGAAGATAGAAGCACTCATCATCACCCCTGAGGTGATAATGGTCACTTCGATTGCTTAAATCAATTTTCCTGAATGGTATCGGCATGCAAGTTCGACACAATATCGTCAAGATCACGGACTCTGATTGCACCTTTTTCGGCAAACCGATGTGGCCACGTGAGCTTTGGGTTATGGAAATTACTATCCAAGATGAACAACTTACGCCCTTGCTTAAGAGCTGCCCTAGCCTGTATCAACGTACCAGATGTCTCTCCCGCCTCAACGATTATCGTAGCCTGGCTTAAGGCTGACATCGTTATGTTACGCTCAGGAAAAAACATCCGATTTATTGACGGCGGGCGTTTTGCATACGCCAAAACGGGAACCTGACTCACTAAGAGAAAATGAGTCGCGATAAATTGCTGTAATTCAGTATTTTCTTTCGGATAGACCTGATCTAAGGGAGTTCCGATAACAGCAATTGTTTTCCCACCGGACTTAATTGCTGTTTCATGAGCCACGGTATCAACACCTTTTGCTAGGCCCGAAACGATGGTAAAACCTTCTTGAACTAGAAGATTGGATAATTTAGCTGTTCGGCGTACCCCCTCTTCGCTGGGGTTCCGCGTTCCTACAATAGCAACACGTTTAGGTGTATAGACTAAATCCCAATCGCCTTGATAGTAGAGAAATTGAAGTGGATTTTCCGCATCTTGTAGGTCATCTGGATAGTCCACAAGCCCTTTCATCTGGATGTTGAAAGAGCCCACGCCACGCTTTTGAAATCGCTCAAGCACCTGCATAGCGCATTCACGCGCCCCTTCTGCATCTACCAGCTGCGACGGCCAACGTCCGGGCTTATTGCGGAACAACTCAGCTAACCACTTAAACGACGCTTTCCTGTCGCCTTCCCCGTGCTGCCATAGCCACTCGTACGCACCCATCTCCATCAAAGGAGATACAGCACCGAACTCGGAAGCGTTGAAGAGATCACTCATGGGGTAGCCACTCGCATTACTGTATAAAAAAACAGTATACCCTAAAAATTAAAGTCTAGCGGTTCAGCGTAGTTCTAAGTCGCCAACGAGACAAGGTGGGCATCCATACCAAAATCGTCCGTTTTTGACCTCATTTCAAACCAAGCAAAAAATAAGCTCAAAAATTAGGGCTTGAATTTTTGAACCCAACAAAGATAATGACACTACGTATTTGACACCAAGAGAATAGTTTTATGTCACGCACCTTTGCCTACTGCCGAGTGAGTACCACCGGGCAAACCACCGAAAACCAAATTCAGGAAATCAAAGCTGCCGGGTTCGATGTACAACCCCAACGCGTAATCGAGGAAACAATCAGCGGCAGTACCAGCAGCAGCGAACGTGCGGGCTTTAATAAATTGCTGGAACGCATGGAAGCGGGGGACGTATTGGTTGTGACCAAGCTAGATAGGCTTGGAAGAAATGCTATCGACGTACAATCGACTGTCCAGATGCTGGAAGGTAGAGGGGTCAGGGTTCACTGCCTGGCACTAGGTGGCGTTGACCTGACTAGCGCAGCCGGCAAGATGACAATGGGCGTATTGACCGCTGTCGCACAGTTTGAGCGCGACCTGCTGATCGAGCGCACACAAGCAGGCTTACAAAGGACAAAAGCAGCGGGGACAAAACTGGGTCGCCCAGCCGCTGCTTCTGAAATGGATGTGCAAAATCTGAAAGCAGAAGGTTTATCACAATCAGTGGTGGCGACACGACTTGGAGTAAGCCTGTCTACTGTGAAGCGACTTTGGTCAACCTCCCGCGCATGAAGCCCCCACTAACGCCTTAGCGAAACAATCGTTCGTCATGGGTGTACCCCATAGATCCCTGCGTTCCATTGATACAAAACGCAATAGCGCGCTATGCGACCACCTAGAACCAATCGCTGACGAACTAACAATCTGTGACACCCCACCGGGCACATGGTGGGAGATAAAGCAGATGGCACCTAGACGGCAACTAGTTGTGAGGGCTCCGGCCAGCAAGCCCTTGAAGCCAGGAGGGCCAGACCTGCCAATGCTGGCGCCCCACATAGCACTAGAAATATCTAACTCGTCGGGATTGGATCTGCCAAATTTCGAACCGGAAAATTGTATGAATAGTAATCAACATAATGATCTGCCGCTTCGGCAATCTTCAAAATCATACGATCCAGCATAACCCGCAACACTTTATTCCCACGTATCAATTCAATCGGATTGCTATCAGTTCGATCATTGCCATGTGCTGCGTCATTTCTATGCTGCCAAGCGGTCAACTCAACATCACCAAGCGAAATACCCAAGCTAGAAAGAAATCGCTCCATGACAATTTTTTGTGGTGCACGATTTAAGCCAGCCAGTTGACTACTAATGAGTTCTAGATGTTGGGGCTGCATGTCTTTGCTTTGCACCAAAGCGAGTATCTCGTCACGGATAGGCCGCCAATTTGGTTTAGGCATGATGACCCCCAGTGACTGTTTGCCAAATACTTCCATATATTTCTTCTGCAAGAACTCAATTGCCGCACCAAAATGAACCGCCGCGACATGATAGGGCGCGCACTGGGCATGCCAATACTGCCAGAAAAGCATTCTCAGATTAAGCCGATCATAGTTATCGTACAAAGCACGTATAACCCTTGTAGCCACCTCTGGATTTATCTCTCCTTGATACACAAATCCTAGAGGAGTTGGTGGCATACGACCAAGCTCAAAGACACGCCCGCCGAGGCTGTATGCACTTTTTGACTTTGCGTATGCGAGATAGCCCGCGCTAGAAAAACCCGCAGACCCCACATGCACCAAATGCATACCCAAAGCATATGATACGCAACCCATTATCTTCAAGCGAACATCATCAGAGATATCCCCTTTGTAAATCAGATACCCCCGTTTATCAGGAGCATCGTTCTTTGATCCGCTACGCCCAACTACAACTTCCACCCCATCAATAGAAAAACAAAAGCATGTTCTACCAAACTGCCTCTTAGAATCCTTTGTCCGCAACTTTAAAAAGTCATCCCCCCAGCTAAAACTTGTTGCCCCCTCAAACATGAGCTCGTATCTATCCGGCCACATAATATTGGCATCATCCATATTCAGAACCCAGTCCACCCGATAATCTACTGGAATTTTTGGGATGATGATTTCTACGTACTCAACCGTTGATTCTTGCTTGGTTATAGAGTTTCCGGAAATATAGTTATTAGATGAAACATGAGAAATAGGTGTAACACCAACGGCACGAGCCAAGCAGCCGGTAATGTCTTCACATTCGATTGCATCGGTATTAGTCCGAACTGTTCCCGGCACGAAATCAGAGTCCGGGGACTCAGAGTCACCAGCAGACTCAGTTGATAACCATATTTTCAGCTTTGTATCTCGCCTAAGCGTAAACTCGGTAACTGGCCCATAGAGCGGCCCTGTATTGATCACTTTAAAGCGTGACGAATTGAAAATATTCTCGAAGTTTTCCCATTCCCAGATTTCCATGACTACTCCCGGTAATTTCCAATTCGCACCGTCGTGGATTGATACAAAAATTGGCAGCCAAATGGAATCGTGGCGTGGCAGTGAACCGATACACGCTAGGGATACCCACCGGGGGTAGCGCTAATCAGATGGCACCTAGTTGGCAGCTAGCAGACGGGGATCCAATTAACGGCTAGACAGTTGAAACTACCCACTGTCGGCACAAAACTTTACTTTATTTCTCTGCATCCATTCGTACATGGGTAGCCCACTTCCCATATCGCGGATCAATAGTGGCTGCCTCTCCCATCATACCAGCCAGCTTACGCCTGAGTTCGCCCTGGGAAAATCCGTAATCCTCTCCCCGCCCTTCGATTGCCTCAGTAACCTTTCTAACGGCCATAAGCCGAGCGAACGGAACTTGCAAAGCAGAATTTAGCGATATCACACCAGTTATATGAGCAGGCTGACCAACTCGAAATATTCTTGTTTTGTGTTCTGCGATCTTATAGCCATAACGGCTTGCAATTATCTTTAGATTAGATTTTAAAATTCGCGGAATTCGATCGCCCGAGAAAGTAATATCATCTATGTAACATGTAAACTTCAAACCATGTTTTTTTGCGAGACAGGCACACTCATCAAACATTTTCTTAGCGACCCAATAAGACAGCAAAGGGCTCAATGGGCTACCAGTTGGAACAGCCCCATTGCAAGTCACCAGGTTAGCTAATTTTCCGGCAATATCAGTCGGACAGCACATCACACGAAAAAAGAAATCGTGTACTAGATGATACTTAGTTGATTCATAGAAGCCGCTGATGTCAAATGTTGCCGTTTGCTTAGATCCTTTATGGACATTGGCATTGGTCTGATACGAACGATGCTTTACCGCACCCTGCACATAGTCGGGATACTGAACCCTACGCAACAGACCTAACAATCTATTGTGCAAACGTCGAAGTTTGGGCATGGGCTCTTGCACCAGGCGTTTCTTCCGAACCTTTCCAGTAAACGGATTAACAGACTGAGCGATTTCAAAAATACGATAATTACGTGAACCAGCTAGCAGAGAATTCAGGTCATCGACATCAATTTTTAACAGCAGCGCAAGACGTTTTGGCGAACCAACCTTGTAAAGACCACACTGATTAATCGCAATCTGGTTATCAGGCTTCCGCTTTGTGTTTAATTTTTTTCCTGACTGCATTTCGATTATCATTCCATTCAAGTAATGAAACAACTGTCTTAGCAATACCTATTCTTATATGATCAGTCGGTTTAGGCGAATCTAGGTTTTCAGAAAAAAACAATATTGATGACAGCGGTATATCGAAATGCGCACTATACTTGTTCAGCAACTCGATTGAAGGCTGCTTCTTACCCGATTCGATTTCTGACAAATATGAGTTAGACAATCCAAGCTGGACTGATAATTCAGTCTGTGAAATATCATGATATGCGCGGATTAATTTTAAAGCTTTATTCAACATAACTTCACCTACATTGCGTACGTGACACCAGCGGGGTAGGCTATTCCGGTAGTCATACAAAAAACGCCACAATCTTCGACCAATACTTATCGATGAGTGTGAAAAGTTGCACTAAAACCCTGATCACAATGAAACAAGTTTTGAGCAACATCAGACGTTTCTTAGTTTTCCGTTTTACCAGGTACAGTTCTGCGGTTTTATCATCACGTGGTTGCATATTAAATGCTCCTGTAAGGGTTTGCGTCGGCACCAATATGGCGTCGACCTCTCGAAGCAACCTTTACAAGCCAGTGATCGATGTTTGAACTGTACTTTTCCCCCTCGCTGAAATCACCTGGCTTCGATTCTCGACGAAGCCTGACTAGGCTGGTACGCACCGGTGATACGCGTAGATCACGACGTACGCCGAACGTCCGGGCCAAGGGTTAGAGACCTAAATCTCCACGGTGCGAAGCACCAACAACAATCGAGAAGATCATCGACCGCATTTGGATAATGGCAGACGAAGAACACAGGATCAAGAATTATTTTCGCTGTCAGCGAATTTTTTTCTTGCCTTGAGTTGGATGACTGATTTTCTGAGAAAGTCTATCGCGCCTGGGTAGAACATATGGGTAGAAACCAAAAAGCCCCACAAACCTAAACTACTGATTTGTGGGGCTTTTTTAGATATGGCGGGAAGATAGGGATTTGAACCCTAGGTACCATCGCTGATACAACGGATTTCGAATCCGTCCCGTTCGGCCACTCCGGCATCTTCCCAGGCGGCGCGCATGATATCAGCAGAAATCCGTTTGGCGAAGCCCATCGCGTAATTTTTTTCGCGTGCTATCAAATGCTTGGCTCATTTGTGGGGTGACGACTGCGCTGCCATGGGCTGATTGGCGCGCCTGCCCGTGCTGGATGCAGCGCGGCATAGCCCTCTGCCTCGGGGCTGTGCGCCCGAGGCCAAACGCCAGAGCAGCAGCGCTGCCAGTACCGCGCCTCAGCCACTCGACGGATAGCAGCTTGCCGGCAAAGCAGAATACTGTACATTTAAACAGTATTTTTCTTGCCCTCTGCCTGCCATGTCCTCTGTCGTCGCTATCGATCATCTGCTCAATGAACGCCGTATCTGGCGTGGCCAGGGCATTGTCGCGCCCAACGGCCACCAGCCGACCGGCAACGCGGCGCTGGATGCCTCCCTGCCAGGAGGTGGCTGGCCGGAGGCGGCGTTGAGCGAGTTGCTGGTCGAGGCACCGGGTATTGGCGAGTTGCGGGTGGTGCTGGCGACGCTGGCGCGCCTGAGCAAGGCCGGGGAGCGGGTGGTGCTGATCGCGCCGCCTTACCTGCCCTACCCCAGCGCCTGGCTGGTGGCTGGGGTGGAGCTGAAGCAGCTGACGCTGATCCAGGCGAACGCTCGGGATGCTCTGTGGGCGGCCGAGCAGTGCCTGCGCTCGGGCAGCTGCGGCGCCGTGGTGCTCTGGCCGCAACGTGCCGATGACCGCGCCCTGCGCCGCCTGCAGATCGCCGCGGAAAGCGGGCAGACCCTGGCCTTTGCCTACCGCCCGCTGCATGAGGCGCGCAACCCTTCACCGGCGGCCTTGCGCCTGACCATCCAGGCGCAGCCCGCCCAGGTACGGGTGCTCAAGTG
>Ga0157371_10005136_pt1 | contig 11161 bp, 13 predicted proteins | sample C45metaG_FD_113462 | JGI IMG/M metagenome (GOLD analysis project Ga0157371, IMG submission 113462) | Corn rhizosphere microbial communities from Kellogg Biological Station, Michigan, USA - C4-5 metaG | ecosystem: Host-associated > Plants > Roots > Rhizosphere > Soil | place: USA: Michigan... | reverse complement strand
GGGCCACGTCAGCGCCGCGGCGCCGATCGACGGGGAGCCGCCGTCCGGGATGCTCAGGGCGTACACGGCCAGCGCGGTGCGGCTGCCGGTCGTGGACGAGTCGAGGGTGTTCTGCGTAGCCGCCAGGAGCGTGTACCCAGCCGGGCCCGAGGAGGGCTGGTGGGACCGGGTGTCCGTGCGCTCGTCACCCCACGCAGCGAGAACGAGCAGGGGCACGCCCGCGGCGACGTACGCAGCGAGATCCCCAGTGGAATATCCGGGGCCGCCCGCGATGGGATTGACGGGGTCGAGGCCCTTGACGACGATCGGCAGGCCGACGGAGCGGCCCGTGCTCCAGCCCCCGAGGGAGTAGCTGGCGGGCTCGCTCGCAGCATCCGTGACGACGTGCAGGAGGAAGCCCTCACCGCGGTCCGCAGCACCCTGGGCGCTTCCGGCGCGAACGAAGCCACTCGGGAGAGAGACCTCTGTCGCGACCGTACCCTGCGAGCGGAACGGGATCAGCACGCCGTCGCCGTTCACGAGCCCCGCGGGCTTGGTGATGGCGAGGGTCGTGCCCGATCCGGCGCCGTTGGCCAGGGATGCGACCGCGGTGGGGGCGGCCATCGATTACTCGCTGAGGGCAGACTTCGGCACGGAGCCGAGGCCGATCCGGGTCAGGAAGGTGTTGACGGCCGGGAGCGCGATGATGGCGGTGAGCGCGGAGTTGATCGCCACGGCCTGCACCGCGACGCCAGTCAGCCAGTCCGCAGACCACTGACCCTGCACGATCGCGACGACCTGAGGGACCAGGGGGAGGACGGTGAGAACCGTCGTGAAGAGGGTGCGCAGAACGCGCTGACCCTTGTACCAGATCTCGGGAACGGTGTTGGTGTCCATGGGGTGATCCTATCAGGGAGGGGGGACAGAGAAGAGGCCCCCGAAGAGTGATCTCCGGGGGCCCCTGTTCGCTCAGGACTCGATGAGATCCGTGAGCTTGCCGTGCGTGTTGCGGCGGTCGGTGGCGAGCTCGTGGAACTCACCCATGTGGGCGTACCACGCGTTGTAGACGCCGTTGGAGTCGACCTTCTGCTTCCACATCGAGCCGTCCTGGTCGAGCCAGTGCCACGGCTCGTCGCGGTACAGCGTCAGCGCGTCCTCGTTGATGAAGTTCGCGGTGCCGAGCGGGGCGTCCGGGTCGGCCAGAACCGGGATCTCTCCGCGGTCCGTGGTGAAGGCGAGGCCCGAGAAGCCGCCCTTGAACTCCGTCTTGTTCACGACCTGACGCATCTGCATCAGGAGGTTCGCGTAGGAGCGACGGACGCCGAGCGAGTACAGGATGAGGGTGGTCTTGCCACCGTTCACCCGGATGTCGTCGGTGAGCTCCGTCATCAGGGACTCGGTGAGCTGACGGGGCGTACCGCTGTTGCCCTTGACGACAGCCTTCCACTCCGGCTCGGTGGACGGGTTGATGTTGTACAGCAGACCCGTGTCGCGGATGATGGCGTCGAAGCCGGTCATCTCGTTGGCCGCCGAACCCTGACGGGTCAGGAGCTGGCCTGCCGTGGTCGTGGTGGCCTGGTCGACCGTGATCTCGCGGTTCGCGATGTTCACCGCGTTGACGATGCGGGTCGCGACGACAGTCGACGGCGCCGTGATGACGTCGATCTTCATGCCGATCTGGAACGCGCGAGCGTCGTTGACCGTGATGGTCGTGGTCGTGCCGTTGGCGCCGACCGCCGAGATGGCTCCCGAACCGTTGCCGTAGAACTGGCGGTTCAGGTCCTTGCGGAGGTCGTCCTTCAGGCCGCGGGTCTCCTCGTCGATGACCTTCGCGAAGGCCTTCGGGTTGGAGTCCGACATGCTGATGGCGGCGCCGGTGACTTCGATGCCACCGTAGGCGAGCTTGAGCTGAACGCGAGCGTTCGCGTAGCCCTGGTTGCCCGGCACAGGCAGCGGCTGGTTCTCGGTGCGAGAACCGATGCCGTTGTTGCGGCGGACGTGGATCGGGAAGGTGACGTACTTACCCTCGGTGTCGCTCGAGATGCGGTCCGAGGACTGCTCGATGCGGTTGAGGAAGACGACCTCGTCGTTGAGCTGCTCCCGGATCTTCGGAGCGTAGCGCTCCTTCAGGATGGGCTCGATGGTTGCGAGTGCTGCGGGCATTTCAGATCTCCTCGATCTGGTCTAGCGGAAGGGAGTGGGTGTGCCTACTTCGACCGTAGCGCATCTGCCATGAAGTTGATGTCGTCCTCGCGAGTGGTCTGCGAGAGCGACTTCCCGCCGGAGGGGATTCCTCCGCCGGATCCTGGCAGCCGCGGCGCGGTGGCGTTGGCACGGGGGGTGCTCAGCGCGGCCTGGCGCATCTGGATGAAAGGTGCGGCCGCGTCCTTCAGGTCGGGCATCTTGCCGGTCTGGGCCAGCATCTGCTGGGCCCTCTCGATGATCAGTCCCGCCGTCTGGGCGTCGATCCACGAGTGTTCGGTTCGCAGATCGTTGAGCTGGGTTGTGACCTTCTCCTGCGCGATGGCGGTGTGGTGCTGGAGCTCGGCGGCCTGGGCTGCCTGGTTGAAGCGCTCCTGCATCTCATCGACCTTGGCCTGAGCCTCAGCGAACTGCTGCTCGAGCTGCGCGTACCGGGGGTCTTCGCCCTCGGTACCGAAGTCGATCGGGTCCTCTCCCGCGCCGACCTCCTCGAGGAGGCCCTGCTCGGTGAGCCATCCCTCGAGACGCTGGTACAGCGCGATGGGATCTGTCGATGCCTGGAGGCCCAGGTCGACTGCTCGTGAGAGGAAGTCCGGGGTCATTCCCTCCATCTGGAGGTAGTCCCGGTACGGAGTGAAGAGCTCCACGTCAGCGTTCGCCTTGGTGACGTGCTTGTGGTACTCGTCGCTCATTTCAGCCAGATACGGCTTGATCTGGCCGTAGGCGTCATCCCCGAGCGTCTCCCTGAAGCGCGCCCACGCAGGGTGGTCGCCGCGTTCGCGGGGCTGCTCGGTCGAGGGGGCATCGATCGGTGCGGCTGCTGCCGGGTCCGTGGCCTCAGGGGCCGGGACGTCGACGGTGGGCTGCTCCGCTGCTGCTGTCAGGCTGTTGGCGATCTCCGACGCGAAGTCGTCCGATCCCTCTTGGCCCTGCTCCTCGGGTGCCATTTTGTACTCCATCCTGCTGTACCTCGTCGAGGCCTTGGCTTGTGCGTCAGAGTACCACAAGTCGCGGTACTCAGTGTCATCCCTGCCCCTACTGGACCGGGAAGTCTCCTCCGGGAGGAAGTGCGGCCGGGGCGGAGTCCGCAGGCGGGATCTCGACGCCGGGGTCCACAGGGCCGCCGTCAGGCGCCGGTCCCATCTCTTCCTCCGGGCCGCTCTCCGGCAGCGCCTCACCGCCGTGCTCGTGTCCGTCGCCTCCGCCTGCTGCCATCGCCATCTCGTTCTGCGCGAGCTGCGCGGCGTAGACCATGTGCTCCTTGACGTGCTTGTCGAACTCGGCCTTCTTGAACTCAGGGAGGGCCTCGTACTCCTGCGACATCCGGAACTTGTTGTGGACCTCGATGTGCACTTCGTGCATGTCGAAGTCGTTGACGCGGATGAGGGACGGTGCCTGTGCAGCCACCATCTCCTCGGCATCCGGGCCCCACTCGATTCCCGACTCGGCAGCGATCTGCTGAGCGCGCTCCATGAGCTGCTGGGTCTGGGCCTGGATCTCCTGCTCCGAGATGTTCTTCATCCGGATGTTCTCGCGCCCAGCCTGCTTCTCGGCCACGGAGACGATGTCAAGCACGCGCTGCACGCCGCCGACCTCCATGAGCTTCAGGGCGGTCGGGCCGTCTACGAGGCCGCGATCGACGAGGTCGAGCACCTGTGCGCGCTTGGCCGCCATCGACTGGCCGACGGAGGTGCCCTCCTCGACGCGGATGTCCATGCCGTTCTCGACGTCGGCTCCCGAGAGGAGGATCGTGTCGAACGACTGGTCGGCGCCGACGATGCGGATCTTTCGCTGGGAGTCGACGAACTGGTTGAACAGGGAGACCGTCATGATCGCGACCTGCTCGATTCCCTCCTCCGTGTTGTGGTGCTGCGGGGTGAGGAAGTTGTCGTCGGACTCCTTCAGGAACGCCAGGGCGGTACCGGCGGTGATTCCCGCGGGCGCCGAGCCCTTCGTGACCTCGTGCTGACCGGTGAGGTCCTCGATGTCCTGCAGCGACCGGTCCATCGACTCGGACACGTAGGCAGGCATCTGGGCAGGCTGGTCCTGCTGCGGGGGCTGGAAGCCCATCTTGTACGTGCGGATGATGCCGGGCTCGTTCGTCATCTTGTTGGGGTCGACGGACCCCTCCTGGACGTTCCAACCCGGGGACGCCATGCGACGCGCCGACGTCCGCACCTGGGTGCGCAGGTCGTTGTACTCGCGCTGCACGGGGATGATGTCGGCGATCGGGCTCACGGAGTAGAAGGCCTGCGTCGAGACGTGGTCGAACTTCGTGTAAGGGTAGCGGCCGTGCTTGTACGGCATGCCCTCCTGGAAGTAGACGATCTTGTCGGCGACGAGGATGATCAGGCCGCCCTGGGGCAGCAGCGGCGTGGCGCCGGGCTTGATCCAGAACTCGAGGATCACGACAGAGTCGACGGGCTTCGGCGCCCCCTTGGCCGTGACGAGGATGTCGTCGAACAGCCCCTCCTGGGGGGTCTGTGTCCCGACGATGTTCTCGCCATTCAGCTCGTCGGCGTAGAACTGCTTCACCCACTCGAGGGGCTTCACCATCGCCTCGATGACGTAGGGCTGGCTCTCGAGCTCTGGCTCGCGGAGGTTCGGCACGAACAGGTGGAATGGGGTCACGCTGGAGTACGCGACGTCGCCCTCCTGGCCGTCCTGGGTCGTGATCGACGGGTCCCACCACGTCTTCAGGAAGCCGTTCCCGATCGCCGCGCGCCACCACTGGCTGGTGCCGTACTGGCGGCGCATCTGCTTGGCCGCGAAGTAGTACTCCGTGACCTGCTGGGAAGCGAGCGCGGCGCGCTGATCGGACTCCTCGCCCGTCGACGGCACCGAGACGACCGTCGGGAAGCTCGAGACGAACTTCGAGTGCTCCGTGCGGTGGTACGAGCGGATCCGGTTGATGCCCTTCTCGCGGGCCTTGGCGTTCTTCGGGCGCATGAGCTTGATCAGCTTCTGCGTCGCGTCGACCTCGACCTGCGCATCCTGCATATTCTCGAGATATGCCAGGTTGAGGTACCAGTCACCCCGAGCGAAGAGCTGGGCGTCCTTGCACTTCGAGAACTGCGTCTTCGCCCAGTCGGCGATGTCGAGACCCCGCTTGGACGCGCGGAACGTCTGAAGGTCCTTCTCCATGGGGGAGGACACTGCGGGCTTCTCTACCTCAGTAGAAGCCACCGGGGACGACGTCGCCAAGGGTCACCTCTTCCATCTCGTCAGCCGCGCCGGGGGTGTATGGGGCGGTGGGGACCGGTGGCTGATCCATCGCCTGCACGGCCTGGAAGGCCAGGGGGTCCTTGGTGCTCAACAGTACCAGCGTCTTGTCGAGAACCCCGACCAGACGCTCGTTGGTGTCTGCGAGGTCAGCCTGCAGGGACTTCAGCGTCTTCAGCAGCCACCACGTCGCCAGTGCGAGCGCGGAGATGAGCGACAACGACACCAAGGTCGCCAGCGATACGAGCCAGATTTCCACCGAGATCCTCCTGAATGGCGTCGAGCTTGCCCTCGACATACCCACGCGTGTGGGCCTCACCTGTGTCTGCCGCGGCATGGGTCACACCGGCCAGTGCTGCCATCTCACGGACCGTGTCCAGGGAGAGGTAGATGCGCTTACCCAGCTGGTCGCCGAAGTCCGGCGTCGTCTGGATGCCGGTGTCGATGAAGGGGCCCTTCTCCGATCCCGTGATCGCGTCCTTGTACGGGTACAGCGTCGCGCTCTGCACGAGGATCATGCCTGCTCCATCTCTTCGGCGTACGTGGTCGAGTCCCAGGATACATGCTGAGGCTTCTTCGGCGGAGCCATCATTTGTGAGTGCCTCGACATCATCTCCGCGGAGGCGAAGACCCCTGACAGGGACCCGAGCTCACCGGGCTTGAGGACCTGGAGGTGGGACGCGTCCGGCGCCAAGTTCGGCAGGAGCGTGGCAAAGTACCGCGAGCTGTCGAAGCCGTGGTCGTCCTTCTTGTGGATCTTCTCCTGGCGGTTCATCGAGTAGTTCTTCTTCGACGAGTCGTAGGACGCCCAGCGGAGCTTCCGCAGCTCCCGGATGAGGTTGCGGCAGTTCGAGGTGATGAGCCACATCGGCGCGTCGGTGCCGTCGGCCTGGCGGCGCACCTGGAAGTACTGCTGCATCTTCTCGACGCCGAACATGACGTCGTGGGGGACCCCGTCGGTGATGATGTAGACGCCGCGGCGCGCGTACTCCTGGACGATCGAGGTGCCGGTGACACCCTGGCGCTGGTGCATGGCAGGGTCGCCGACGCGGCGCTCCGGCGTCTTCTTCCAGCCCGACTCGCGCTCGAGCACGACGGAGGCGTGCTGCTCGACGGTCATCTCGCTCTCGTAGTGCTCGGCGAAGGTGATGATGTTCCCGGCCGGAGACACGGCGTGCCAGTACCATGCGGTCGGGTTGTTGAAGCCGTGGTCAACGCTCGAGTACCAGGCCCAGTGGCGCGGCGGAATGACGGGATCGATGACGTGCGTGTCGAGCGAGAAGTGCGGGAAGACGAGGCCCGAGCGGGCGACGAACTTTCCGGTCTCGCGCATCTCGCGCTCCTCCTTGTCCATGGCGATGAAGAACCGCGAGGTGTCCTCGGCCTGGAGGTAGGGGTTGTTGGCGGGGTCGAGCTCGTGGATGCTGATGTTGGGGTTCTCGATGCCCGCCCGCTTGTCGTCGAGGGCGGGCTCCCAGAGCAGGTCGTAGGTCCACGTCATGCCCTGCACGGGCGTCGCGAGGATGCACCAGAACCCGTCGTAGTCACGCAGACGCATCTGAGCCTCGTTGAAGAGGTGGCGAGGGGGCTCCTCGTCGAAGAACACGAGGTGGCGGGGGACGCCACCGTGCCGCTCGAGGTCCATGTTGTAGGTCAGGAAGTCGATCTCGCTGCCGTTGGCGAGCGTAAGGATCTTGTTCTTGTCGTCCCAGCTCTTGTCCCAGCTGCCGTCGACCATGTACTCCCGGGGGAGCCACCGCTTGAAAGCGGGTAGCAGGATCTGCTCGATACCCTTCGCAACGTCGACGCAGACGAAACGAATCTGCAGGGCACCGTGACCCCACGCCTCCGGGCGCTCGAGGTACGGGTGAGTGTCCGTGGCCCACCAGATGCACTCGATGACACCCGCGGTGGTCTTTCCGGCACGGTTACCGCCGGTGACGTACCTCCCGAAGGCAGAGCTCTTGTGGAAATCGATCTGGTCGGAGTACGGCTCGTAGCGGTAGATCGACGGCTTGATGACCGCCTTCTCAAGCTCCTGCTCGACGAGGCCGAAGATGTTGCCGATCGGCATCGCATCCCCGGGTCGGCGCGCGCTCATGCTGTCGAGGTGTCGACGGCGCCACCGTCGACCAGGATCTGGATGACGCTCGCGAGGGCAGTGCCGTTCGTTCGGCTGCCGGTGATCGTCTTACCGACGTACAGCGGGGAGCTCTTGCCGTCATAGTGGTTGTGGTCCCCGGACGCGGCCTGGTTCGGGCCCTGCCCGACGGTGTGGTGCAGCGAGTCCTTGCGCACATCAACGTCCGAGTTGGTGTGGAACTGCTCGACGTCTTTCGCCGACGGCGCCGAGCTGAGCCCGGGCTCCGACTTCGTGTTCTCATTCGCCATGATGGATGCCTCCTGGCGGACAGTCTACTTGTGCTTGCGGTCGCCGATGTCGAACTTCTCCCCGGGCGCCGACGTGGCCCACAGGACGTACGTCATCCGGATGGAAGAGACGGCGACGGCGACCCAAGTCAGAGGGCGCAGGATTTCCCGGCCGAAGTACTCGGGGCCGAGCCAGCGGCCGAGGAAGGCGATGACGGCGACAGACAGGAGGGACGTGACGAACCCGAGGAGGGCTCGACCGGCAGGGGTCTGCCGCCACTCGAAGTGGAACGCGTACGAGTACGCGAATACGGCGGACGCCGCCGCGGCGATGATGATGGCCCAGTCCGCGACGGCGTCGGTGATGGGGAGCAGATCAGGCATGCTTTCTCCGGGTGTAGGTGATCTGGATCGACTCGCCGAAGTGGTTCCGTCGGCGACGGTCGTTCAGGTACCCCGTCATCCGGGCGATGACAGGGGCCTGACTCTCCAGGTCACGAAGATCACGCGCAGCTTCCTCACGCATGACCTTGGCCTCCCCGAGGTCGTCTGGCACATCGATGGTACCAGTCAGCCGCTTCCGCCAGCTCTTCCGCGTCATGACGCGCCTCCCGGCCCGGGGCCCGATGCACGAAGGAAGGCCTCGAGGGTCTTGTTGCTTTCGATGAGGTCGCCGTTCTGGCTCCGGATGACCCGGTTGACCTCCTGCTGGTCCTCGGCTGTCGCCTTCCACTCGTCCCCTCGAGCGATGGCGGTGTTCACGATGCGGTCATGCACACCCTTCGGGAGCAGGCGCCCCGTCAGGATGAGCGCGACGACGAACGTCAGTATGACGACGGCAGAGACGTCTCGTACTGACGGATTCGTGAGGAAGCCGAGGATGTCCACGAGACGGAGTTACTCCGCGGCGACGGTGGTGATGGTGAGCGTGTTCGGAGCGCACCGCTCTGCCGCCGCCAGGAAGGCCTTGAAGAGGCTCTGGGTGTACTCCACGCTGTTGCCCGTGTCGAACTGTTCCGCCGAGCGGTTGGCGTAGGTCGAACCGGCCTCGGTGAACGGCACGGCCCAGGGGGTGCCGGGGATGATGAGAGCGCGACCGCCGACGGTCTTGCTGTCCTTCATCCAGTGAATCTGCTTGACGTCGCTCATGGTCTTGCCTTCCGGGAGAGGGGGGAGGGGGGTGGGCTTGGGTGGGGTGACAGAGCCGCCGCCCGAGGGGACGGCCTGGAAGATGTTCGGCACTCTATAGTGCCACGCCTCGTCGAACTTGAAGCCTTCCGGCTGCAGGCCGTATTTCGCGGCGTTCGCGCGGAGCCAGTTCGATCGCGCGGATCCTTCGGTGCCAATGCCGGGGCCGCCGGTGTCTGCAAGGTCGATGGCTCCGTAGTAGTTGTCCTGGATCTCGTGGTTGGAGGTGCCAGGCTGAGCGACGGTGCCGAGACCACTGTGACGCACGTACCGCTTGCCCTTCCACCCGCGGGCATCACCATACGGACCCTTGCCGAAAGCCTGCACTCGATACCGCGACAGGAAGAGGTCGACCTGCTCCTGGTAGGTGCGAATGCCACGCTGCGTCTGCGAGCTGTCCAGCATGAGCCGGACCTTGAACAGGCGCTGGAGATCGGCGTCGAGTTTCTGGAGGCAGTACAGCATCCAGGGGGTCAGGCGCGTCTTCGTGCCGGGCCAGTAGACATAGGTGATGCCGCCCATCAGAACTCCCCGAGGTATTCGATGCGGAAGATCCCCGTCGTCGAGTTCACGGCGGTGGAGGTGACGCGGAGCCGAATCTTGTCCCCTGCGGCGAGCTCGTAGTCGAAGCTGTGCTCTGCGTGAGAGGCAGCGCCCGAAACACCGGAGCCGGAGGCCAGGGCCTGTGCTCCGATGTCCACGGTGTTCTTCTGCACCGCCACAGAGACAGGAGCGACACCGTTGGTCCTCATCGTGTACGCGATCCGGTAGCGGCCCGAGTAGGGGATCAGGATGTCCTCGTTCACCCCTGTGGGGGCGGCCTCCCAGAACTTGCCGCCCTCCTGGTAGACGTACCCCGCAGCAGCGCCGTTCCACGCAGGGGTGACGGTGCCGTTTGAGGTGGCCGTTCCGGACACGAGCTGGGCCATCGCACGCGTGCGGTTCTTCCAGGCAGCGCCGTTGTAGGCGAAGAACAGGAAGTCCCCGTCGGTGGCCTGGTAGGTGTCGCCGCGCTTCATGCCGCTGACGGAGCCGAGCTGGTTCGCGGGGCCGGAGAACTGCTGGTTCCGGCCGCTGACGCGCCCCCACTCGGTGGCGAAGGCGTCGATCTTGTCCATGTTGCTGTTGAGCACGAGGACTTCGACAGGCTCGCCACCAGTCGGCTTGACGAGGTCGAGTGTCGGGGTCTGATCGGCCATGTCAGGCTGCTCCTGTCGCGATGTCGAATCCCTTGGCCGCGACCTGGACCTCCCCGAGGATGCTCCGGAGGACCTCCGGGTCGGGGACGTGCTTCTGTACGGCTTCGAGCACAGCATACACGACCTTCATCGCGTCCTGGTTGGCGGCGAGCGCAGGCGAGTACACTCCGGTCATCGCCATGGTGAACTCGATCGCGCGCTGATCCCCGGCGTCGACATTGGCCGCGAGTCGCTCGCGCGCGGAGGCGACGGAGTCCTCGGTGATCTCGCGGGCCCGTCGGGAGCGCTCTTCGCGGAATACGGGGTTTCGCATCCACGCGCTGAGAACGCCCGTGTTGAGCCCGAGAGCTGCCATCTTGGCACCGTTGGTGCGGCGGTCGCTGATGTCGGTGAGCAGTGCGAGGGCGGCGAGCTGATCCTGGCTGAGCATCTTCTCGTCGGTGAGCACGATGCCCCGGCGCCGGAGGGCGTCGCGGAAGGGGCGGCTCGCGTACAGCTCGCCGTAGGTCTGCAGAGAGATGGCCGACCAGGAGTCGTGGACCTCGTCGACGGTCGGCACCCGGCCGAGGCGGCGGTACTCGAGCTCGACGGAGGCGACGGCCTTCTTGAACGTGGCGGGGCGGAAGTCCCCGAAGTCGATGCTGCGACGGCGGCCGTCCGAGAAGATCTCCGTGACGAGCTCGTCCTGGCGCTCCTCGTCGGTGAGCAGCGCGACGGCGAAGGGGTCAGCGCGAACGATGTCTGTCATACCACCATGCTCCCACAGCCAAGACGAGAACCCCCACCACCCAGAGAAGGATGGTGGGGGGCTCGGTCATGTAGACGTCAGGGATCACGACGAGGCCGGGGTCTCCGACGGCGTTTCGCCCTTGGTGAGGTAGGCCTCGATGCGGCCCGCCTGTCGGATGATCGTGTCGGTGTCCGTGACGCTGCCGCGCTGCGAGATCGCGACGGAGGTCTGCAGCGCCGTGACACGCAGCATCGGGTCGATGCCGGGGTCG
>Ga0157371_10005135_pt1 | contig 11162 bp, 12 predicted proteins | sample C45metaG_FD_113462 | JGI IMG/M metagenome (GOLD analysis project Ga0157371, IMG submission 113462) | Corn rhizosphere microbial communities from Kellogg Biological Station, Michigan, USA - C4-5 metaG | ecosystem: Host-associated > Plants > Roots > Rhizosphere > Soil | place: USA: Michigan... | reverse complement strand
TCTATGCCCAGGCGCACGATAAAGGCGAGCCATAACGCGCACCATACCAAGACCACATCGGTGGCGACCTGGACCAGCCTTTTTTGCCTGCGAGGCAACCCCAGCAAAACTCTGCGCACTTTATCCATTCAGCCTGTTGAGCACGTAGCCCCCTCCTTTAAGCAGTCGTCAAGCGGCATTGTAACCTCAATGACAACAAGATCACCCGACACTTACACCGTGAGGACTTAGCATCTACAGCGAGAATCGACCAATTGGGTCCAAAAGGCCATCAACCATCATCGCAGCGCTGATCATCGAGAGCGCTTGAAGCGCTTACGCCCGGCGACAAGGAAATTCTTGGGCGTGCGCCCCTCTGCGTGGGATGATAAGCTAAGTCTGTTCAGTGCGTCAGAAAGAAATAGCGCTTGGAAGGCACATCCAGGTGCGCTTGCACAGGATTTTTCAATAGCTCACATCGTCCACGATGACGCGACCAGGAAGGGCACGCCTGCATGAAAAAACAGCAGAAAGATGCAGAGTTCACCTTCTACGCAGAGTCTGGCTCCCGCGACAACTAAGAATCTGGATGTTAACGGGATGAAAAAAGCAACTCCATCCTCAGACAATATTACAATCATTGACTGTTTTGAAACCCCGGTGATTTGAATGCTCAACAACTCAATAAATGCTGCCTTGACGGACATAGGGGCGGCGGTGAAACGCTATTCCCTCGTTGGCATGCTTGGATGGCAAGATGTTCGCCAGCGATATAGGCGCTCTGCCGTCGGGCCATTTTGGCTGACAATCAGCATGGGTGTCATGATTGGCACAATTGGTTTGGTATTCGGCCAAATTTTCAACTCTCCCATGAAGGAATTTCTTCCTTTCCTTGCTGTGGGCATGATTCTGTGGAGCTTCATTGCCACGTGCCTGCAGGAGGGATGCACCAGCCTTATAGTTGCAGAAAGTATTATCAAACAACTGCCCATTCCGTTGTTTGTGCACATTTTGCGCACACTGTGGCGTAACACACTTATCCTCGCGCATAACATTGTAATCTTCCCCTTGGTACTGCTGGCTGTACAAAAGCCGATTGGCATTGAAGCACTGCTGAGCATTCCTGGCATGGTTTTATTAGCGCTGAACCTGGCCTGGGTTAGCCTGATATTGAGCGTCTTTTGTGCACGATATCGCGACCTCCCGCAAATCATTGCCAGCATTTTGCAAATCGCGTTTTATCTCACTCCAATCATGTGGCTGCCGGGCCTGATCTCTGGCCGATCCGGCACCTATTTGTTGGATTTCAACCCCATCTACCATCTCATCCAAATTGTCAGGGCACCCTTGCTCGGGCAGGACGTCAGCGCTGTCAGTTGGTGGGTGGCGGGGAGCATGGCAGTGCTCGGCTGGAGCCTGGCAATCCTGATTTATGGCAGCTACAAACGTCGCATTGCATATTGGATCTAAGAAGAAAACTATTATGGCTTCTATTGAGTTTGATAAAGCATGCGTTGATTTCCCCATCTACAACGCAAACGCACGTTCGCTAAAAAAGCGACTTATTGAAGTTGCAACCGGTGGAAAAATCAACACCAATGAAAAAGGAAGAGTTACTGTAAGAGCACTGGAAAATCTTACTTTCTCTCTAAATGACGGGGATCGAATTGGATTGCTCGGACATAACGGTGCGGGGAAAAGTACACTGCTCAGACTGCTGAGCGGCGTGTACGCCCCCTCATCCGGCACGGCTAAAATTAATGGGGAAGTCGCTTCCCTCATTGATATTTCACTCGGAATAGACCCCGAAGCAACCGGCAGAGAAAACATCTTCATCCGAGGTATTCTTCTCGGAATGACGAAAAGCGATATTTCAACAAAACTCGAGGAAATTATTGAGTTTTCGGAGCTTGGCGACTTCATCGATATGCCAGTGCGAACATACTCGTCAGGCATGCATCTGCGCTTAGCCTTTGCGGTATCAACTACGATCAGACCAGAAATTCTTATTATGGATGAATGGCTATCTGTGGGCGACGAAGGCTTTAAACACAAAGCAGAAATGCGAATGAACGACTTAGTCAAAGCAACCAATATTTTGGTGATCGCCAGCCACTCCCGCGAACTTATTATGCATACCTGCAACCGAGTCATCTGGCTGGAACACGGAAAAGTAAAATTGGATGCAGACCCTGCAACCGTCACTCGAGCTTACTTCGGCGAATAATTTTTCCGAAGGTGCCCATCCTTCTGGTGAACCGATAGGGCCCATTACCAATTAGGCCAGTAATTTTTTTTGTGGGGAGGAGAACTACATAAAAATGACAGCATAGAAGCCTGCAACTGATGTAATTCTTGCGGGCTTTTGAACGGAGAACGGTGACCTTGTAGCCAGGGGGCCCCGCACTTCATAATGCTATATCGTGGAACTCTCAGAAAACAATCGGCACCGCAAGCCCTCCCCTCTCCTCGCAAAACATGACGCCACTCACTTGTTACGACAAATTGCCCTGGAACTGGAAACAAGAATCGCCCACCTTGAAGGGGAAAAAGGATTGCGGACGGACGCCACCTGAAAACGGACGGCGAGCTTTTGATCAGGGCATCAGACAGGTCTTTGAGCATCATAAACGACCTAAAGACTCGTTGTTTCGTCAGCGCGCCATAAACTCCACATTCAAAGTCACCACCCGCCCCCCGATGCTGTGCTCCCGCTCCTAGGCGGAGCAAGCACCTCATGACGCGTCACAACGCAAAAGTCAAATAGCCTATCTCAACCCCGAGCCCGTCGACTGACCGCTTCATCGTTTCGAAAAGTATAGGGCCGCCATAGTGTTGATATCCCGCGCCAGATAGTTGCCCGTTGTCCGCAGGGTTATCCAGTGCGGTAAATACTTGTAGCCGTAGCTGAATTTGATGGACGACCGACTAATTGAAAGCCGCGTCTTTCACTGCGATGAAGCGCGTGTACAGGTGGTGAAAAGGCCAGGATTTCGCTGGTTATCACTCTTTGGGTGAGCAATCCAATGTCGACCGTATAGGCTGCTGGGTAAATGTGCGGCGCAAGTTTGTTGGGACGCAAAAGGTGCAGCCTAAAGTCAAACCCGGGCGTGCCGATATCGCCCTGAATTTGACCATCAAGCGGTATTGCAAACTTGGCTGAAGAAAACCCAGCCACCAGTGACGGCGAAAAATGCACTGGGCAAAGCTAACAGCTACCTGGCCAGCAACTGATCAAGTTGATACGTTACCCCAACGTTTGTTACTTGCCGATCGACAACAATGTGGCAGCTCGCGCGATCAGACCCTTCACCCTTGGTTATCGGGCGCAAGAATTGGCTGTTGCGCGACGGCCAGCGCTCAACTTAACAGTTTGGTCGAGACGGCTAGAGCCAATGGCCAAGAGCTCTATGCGTGACTGCGTCACGCACTTGAGCACCTGCCACAGCCTCGAGCGTAGAAGCCTTCGAGGCCTTGCTGCCTTGAAGCTGTTCGCCCACATCGCCTCGCGAGCACACCGCCTATTTTTGAATCTGAGGGCTCATGGAGCACTTACGTTGTTACCGTGAAACTGCTCACCGGCAATACCACAGCAAACCAAAAGCCCAATTTGCGGTAGGTGAGGTTTATGGATTACGTACACCGCTCCACCGATCTTCGCAACACTGAAAACTATTTCTTCAAACAAATAATAGCGAGGTCATTATCAATAGCTATCGATTCCGCATGAGGCCAAGGCTGCTTAGCCTCACAATACGTTTTACCAATAACAGCCTTGGCGCCCGTCGCCTTTTCGAACATATATCCAGAAACCCCTGTCAGCACCGAAATTTTTGAGTATTCCGGAAAAAACGCAGACATATTCATGTCACCTTGAATTGTACGTAACTTAGCAGGGTAGCCCCATGTACCCCCTTCAATATGCACATATTTCACATTATCAAAATTCGGGGACATTTCAAGACGAGATACAATCCGATTCGCCTTCATTCTATCCCACTCGTTAATTGTTTGTTGATCAGCCAGGATTTGATTATTAACAATCAAAAAGCCGACAAGGGTAACAAGTCTTGAAAAAATAATAATTGATTTTAGATGGCGACTGTCTAAATTTCGAATATACGAATCCGCCAAAAGAAATATTAACCCGATAGCAATTGACACATGAGCAATGACACGGGGAACAGGCCACCAATCCTTGAACACCAGGATCACTCCCAGTGAAACTGGAATTAGCATTGAAACTGCAAAAAGCGCAGAAAATAAACGCACAACTCTTTTATCGCTACACTTACTCTGAGCGAATGAACATCCAAAAACTATCGCCAACGACACTACAATCATCAGCAAGAATAGTTTTTTCAACCAACCAGGAAAAACGGGTTCAGCCGCCCAATAAATATTCACCAAAGATGACGATATTTGATCTATTCGCTCGGGGATGTCAGAAAGCCCTATAAAATTAGCCCTACCTGTGACCTCTATTAACCCAAGAGCTTTCGTTAAGCCCGTAACTAAAACAAACGCAAAGGCTGAAATAATGCAAATGATCGCCAAAGATATTGCGCGTTCACGATAAACATTATCTACAGCTACTGACTGGTTGTTTCTGTCTTTAACTCCCTGCCCGAAAAAAAAGGCAAAAATAATTGCAACAGCAAAATAATTTAAAAAAGCCTGATAGGTAAGAAGCATAGCAAAAGTTGAAAGTAGCGCGAGCACTCTCATGCGCCAGGTTGCAGGACTTCTTGATACCACCTCCAAGGTCAAGATAGTAAAAATCAGTGCAACACAATATCCGGGCAACACCATTCGGAAAGTAAGTGTTTCCGCCAAGTATGGATGCGCTACCATTAAGGCTCCAACCAGACCAGCAGCGGGTGAATCTTCCATTCCAACAAAACGCAGGATCGAAACTACTAGAGTTGCCTGCAAAAACAATGTCACTATCCCTAGCAGGAAATACATGTCGCTGATGCTGGCACCTAATGAATCAACAGCCCATACCGTCGCTGCCATGATGTAACGACCTTGGGAAAAAAAAACCATCAATTCTTCAGGTTTGACGCCATGGATAAATATGTAATCATCAATTGCAAATCCACGAAAGATAGCGGCCCCCTTTGCAAGAAGAGCAACACCAAAAATAATTATAATTAATCGAGTATATGACTGGCCAGCATCAAACCATTTATCAAAAGCCATTATTTTTCTCACAAAAAACCTCATTTACCAAAGCATATTTTAAGCAGGCAGTTAACTAACAATGCTGGACCTGCGTGCTCTTCATGGACACCCTGCGCACCAACTAATCCGCCCATCACCCCTTATCACATTGAGTCAGGGAATTTCATCGTTCCTGCTGGGCTTGAGAGCCCTGAAGACATAGAACTTATTCAGGAGATAAAAAATTATTGTATACACGACCATGGCGAATACTTGCGCGATCTCCGCTGGGACTAAAAAGCCCCTAAAAGAGACGATTAGAACAGCCTGATTTAGCAAAAAAGCAGCTGCAAATGCAACAAAGAATCGCAACATAGAAGAAGTTGAAGAATTTGCGCCAGAAAATACAAAAATACGATTGAGATAAAAGGCGACACAAAGAGCGATTGCGTAACCAAAAGCGTTGGCTAATTCAGGGCTGCATCCAACCCAGTGCAATAGTGTCCAAAATACAGCATAACCTACAGCTGTGTTAATCAACCCAACAATCATATATTTAACTAGCTCATTCATCTTACTACATCCTGGTATTCATAGAATTCACTTCTGACTGGCAGGAAATAGCGAATCTCTAATGAGCTCACTCTAGCCCGCAATTTTCTTTATTAAACATTCATTCTGAATTTGGTTAATTTAGGTTATGCGACCTATGAACACTCTTCTTTCAATCGCTTCCAGAAATCCATAGTACCTTCAAGCTGTTCCATGTTGCGAGGCCCGACAATAACGCCACTAAGCGCTGGATTTCGATAACTATTCGAAAGAGCAAGCTCATTGAGATTTTTGGGTGCAGGCTTCAGTTCATGATTTGAAGTTATAGACTTAGATAGCTGCTCCACCAGATTATTTTCATACTTGATACCCCGTAAAGCCAACGAACCGATCTCAGTAGAAGGCTCACTTTTTATTCCGCCCATATTTATGCCGTAGGCCAAATAGCGTGCTTTAGGGAAGTATTTTTGACATTCCAGACGCGCCGCACTAAACAGCGCATTTTCCTTGACCTGTATCCACCATTTGTCAGATAGCTCCGGTGCGGCCTTCAAATACAAACCGGGGTTTCGCACACCTGAAAACCCGATCGACAAGCCCAACGCTTGAAGTTTGGCCATGGCGTCAGTTGTTTCGGCAATCAAATCAGACTCATCGTCTCCTCGATTGTCCCAGTGGACTGCTACTGCCGCCAGCGCTGCTCCAAATTTATCTCGAAGAAACGCTGCAGAATTGAGAATGCTCCTCCCCCCCAAATCTGGCGAGGAACCACCCATATTATCTGTCCCACCTACCTTGACCAAAAGAGAAAGCTCGTCTGTCCCATTTGATGCAATCCAGTCTGAAATCCAACTTACTGCTAATCCAAAGTCTTCAGGTCGCTTGTTGATGGGATAGTTAGTTGCTGTATCCACGACACGGTAGCCAAGCGACAAAAACCGTTCAAGCATTTGATATGCAGTCGATCGATCTACGCCCCATCCCCAGAGTGCAGTACCAAGAACGAGAGTTTTTTGATCCGTGCAAGCATCAGGTAGTGTCATGCGACGCTCTTCCTTTTTGGCAGTCGGCCACGAAGAACCTGCATTGCTTTTATGTATTCAATTGCGAGCGCGCCAATTTTCACCTTTGAATCTGGATCATCCGTCCATTCAACTGCAAGATCGTTGACGCGGTAGCCAAGATATTCGCCTGTAATTAATATTTCAGTCGCAAAAAACCATCCATCGCTTTGGGCGCCTGCAGCCTTTAGATCATCTAGGCAACTTCGCTTCAAAAACTTGAATCCACACATGCCGTCGCTAAAGGATATTTGAAACATTGCTTTGACTATTAAGTTGAAGCAACGACTTGTGAAGTTGCGCAGAGGCGTGCGACCAATTACTCGCGCACCTTTAGCGAGACGCGAACCAGTTACTATATCCGCGCTATCGGAACGCAACTTTTCTAGCGCCGGACGGAGATAGCGTAAATCAGTAGCGAGATCGAGATCCATATAACCAATGATGTCCGCTTTTGACAACTCCCACGAAGCTTTCAGGGCGCGGCCAACGCCTCTTTGCTCTAGACGCAAATAGTGAACATTTGTGAGTTCTTGGGTAAGTGATCGAGCGATTTCAGGCGTCTTATCAGTTGAACCGTTATCTGCCAGGATTATTCTGATTGGACCCAGATCACTCAGATTCGTCTCTATATAGAGGTGCACCTTGCGAACCTGTTGAAAAAGCGTACTCTCTTCATTGAGAATTGGAATTGTTATTTCAACAAGCGAATTCATATTTTATTACCTTTATTTAAGTAACTTTTTTAAACAAATACTTCAGAATCTAATTTCTCAAGAACATCATATATATTGTCGATTTTCCCACCTAGAACGGAGTAGCAGCCAGGCAACTCAGGATGCTTTTCAAACAAAATCGGCCGACCATCATCAACATCGTTCTTCAGCAGTACGGTCTTGATCTCGAATAACGATTCAACATACTTTGCATCTAGTACAGCAGGCAGATAACGCCCCACATCCCTCACCATGCGATCGACACGCGTTGAGCGCTCATACTGACTGAGTTTTTGGTAAGGATCGATACCTTGCTCGTCGTTCCAGTGCATGTGGGGGGTGTAACGGACGTGGGAAAGCGTATGCAACCCACGAGCGGGGAACGGCATCATCGAGAAGAAGGGGCCATCCATCACGGTGATTCCCAAGCCCTCGAGCGCAGGAGGCGCCTGCATCAGTGCCATTTCTGTTATTTCCTGCTTAAGGCCTGTTTGGGTTCCGGGAAAATCACCTTTGAATTGATTAAGCCCACCGTAGGTACAATTAAAAACATAGCGGCAAGTGAGCAAATCTTCAGATCCGTCCTCGGATTTCAAGGCGACCTGTAGCGTTTTGTTTTGCCCGTTTGAGATCGCCGTTGCGCTCGTTTGAAGATGGACCTGCACACCACAATCTTGCAATTCTCTCGCTGCCCAACTTGCCAACTTAGTCGAATCAAAAGCATGTTCTTCGACCAGAAACACATCCTCAATTAAACCCGGCTCAAATAAGGTTCGCAGCGACGGTTCTGCGGGTTGAATTTTGGCGCCTATCTCCCGACAGAAGCGGTCAAATTGTTTGGCAGTGACCTTAGAGTTGCGGCGTGCAATCGCGTAAAGTTTGGTAAAGTCTTGCGTTACTGCATTGGGCCAGTCACGCACGAACTTGGGTAGATTGACTCGACTTCGATACGCGGTCGTAAAGCTCCGTGGATAGTGATATCCATTATGAACACGCGCCTGATTGTTGTAAGAGGCACGCATGAGAAGTCCAGGCTCACGCTCTACAAGGACCACACGCTTGAATCCTCGCTGTTTAACCAGGTATATGGCAATAGCTGCACCATAAAATCCGCCTCCAACGATGACTGCATCGTGATCTATATTTGCAGTGGGCATCAAGCAATTCGTCCAGGTCGTGTGCTTAATGCGTTTACAGGCTTGGTTCTTACTTCCTCGATATTCAACTTTTCACGCCGAGTCATGCGAGCACTGGTGAACTCTTGCCCCACGTGATAAAGCGGACCTTCATTCGACAGGCTGACCATGTGGAGGATGTACTCGCCAAGCACAAGAAGCACAAGAGAGATCAATAAAAACATGCCAGATTGCTGGAGGGACAGACTGATCCAGCCGGGTGCAATATCAGTCTTCAGAAACCCGACGGCGACAACGTAGACGGAGTACACCAAGTTGGCCGCAGCGCCAAATAACGAGAGTGAGGTGACAAGACGCATCGGCACACGGGTTGTAGAAACCAACAAACGCATACCTCGGTCGAAGCTTTCGCCCAGTCGCTTGGTGTGCATGAGTTTTGGCGCTGCGCTGTAGTTGAGATTGACGCGCGCGAATCCCCCGGTAGCAGGTAGATGGCGATAGGTCATCGCTGGCTGGGGATGTTGGAGAATGAAGTTGACGACTCTCTTGCTCAGTACGCGATACTGAGGTGCCTCTTTGGCTAGATGAATGCCATTGAAACGCTTATAGAGCCCGTTAAAGACGGCGTAAGAGACTCGATAAGCTAGGCTCTGGGTGGCTTTTTGTTGATTGTTGGCAAAGACTACATCGGCGCCACTAACCGCCTTGTTAAGCATTTCTGGTAGAAACTCGATATCGTCTGCCAAAGGGTCAATGACGGCGACAAAGTCGCCCAAAGCGTTCTCCAGTCCAACCCATGATGCAGTGTCTGTATCGACCTCTTTGGTCAGCGCATATATTTGCAGATTGGGGAGTCCGTTTTCCCCTGTGAGTGCTTTAAGGACAGAAATGCTGTCGTCGTCCGATGCATTGTCGACGATGATGATCTCGTAATCACTGACCAGGGAGGCAATGCAAGAAGCGGCGTCTGCCAGTATCTTTTGAGTATGAGCGGACTGGTTGCGCACAACGAATACAATCGACAGGAAAACCGGGTAAAACGCCATTCCACACCCCTTTAAACGCTCATCGCTAGATTGACGCGCTCTAGTTATCAAAATTTGATGTCATTTTACTTTACGAGAAGGGGGTGGGACACCCTATTTGTCAGATTTAGCCCTCATCTGCCCCTCTCCGCGATTAGCGAGGCAGCATTGCCGCGCGGTACAACGCCCCCTCTGCCTGCCGCCGACGAATCAGCACAGTCGATTTTCCTCCTGCCGACCACACCCACTACATCAGCTCGACCGGAACATCGCCATACTAGCCTCGGTTGATCTTCATTATTCGTGACGACCGCTGCGAGACTCCCGTACCAAGATCGAAGGTGAACGACACCAGGTGCGTCAAACCGCCCATCGGACAGTGGTTTTTTAATCAGCCGCAGCACAGCGGACTCGGCAATACGAACATTTCGACGCAGGACCTCGGCGCCCCCCCCTCTCGGATGATGCCGCCATTAAAGCGGGACTGCTCTCCCTGCTAGACCATATGCCCGAACCAGGTCGTGAGATACTCTGCTGAACAGAGGTAAATTGCCGGTCTGAACACCTCGAACCATTTGATCAGACCCAGTCCCTCGTCAGTAATGTGGCGCATCTCAGCCACCATGGCTCATTTTGCCGATCTGGCAGCTTCCGAACAGAAGGACATTACAGCAGCGAACGGCGCTTGGTATTGTTCGTCCGAGACGGACTGGAAGGTATTTGCCAGGGAAACGCCATCGGCCTGCCGCATGGAATTCAGTGCAGTAATTTTTACCAATGCAAACACCACGAAAAGGCGTAGGTGATAACTGGACGTACAGAAGGCTGGAACGCTTCCACTCACAGTGGTCCGGTCGAATGGTTGGTGTTGCTGAAGAGCGCCTGCTTTCTGAGACATCAGCGACGATCTGGATTTCTACCAGCCGCAGACTCTGAGCGCGTTTATGCAACTCCATCTGGCGGTCTAGCCAGTGCAAAGCCGGTGGTGACTATCCTTACTACGGTTGCCTGGCAGTCTGCTTGACCGTGTTGAACGCATCCAGCAGACCGCTTAATTCACGGATGTCGGCTGCAGCACCCTCACCGTCTGAGCCAACATCGGCCGTAGCGCGTTTTGCGTATGCATCCGGGCATCACGCCTTACGTGATTGATGCGGTTTCCGCCTATGCGGCATCAATTGATTGATCTTGCTTGCCCCGGTGTCGGCAGGCGCGTGAGCATATCCATCAAATAAGCATACTGAGCATGCCCATTCAGTCGCCCAGACTGGAACATGGTTCGACAATTTTGCGTTTGAGTTCTGACGGGAAGTTGGCACCGCGACCCGGTCGGCGGGCTGGGCGACGATATCCTAGATAGAGTCCATTACAAATTTTTTGCTGATTCTGGAGTCTCTCAGTAAAGGTTATTGGCCGGATGGTTATGCTTCATCGGTGAGATCGGGTGATGCTTTGAAACACTCGGACTCGAGGCACTTGAGCCAAAGGCAAAAGCCGTTGCGCTCCCAATAAAGTATTTTCTTTTGT
>Ga0157371_10005133_pt1 | contig 11163 bp, 9 predicted proteins | sample C45metaG_FD_113462 | JGI IMG/M metagenome (GOLD analysis project Ga0157371, IMG submission 113462) | Corn rhizosphere microbial communities from Kellogg Biological Station, Michigan, USA - C4-5 metaG | ecosystem: Host-associated > Plants > Roots > Rhizosphere > Soil | place: USA: Michigan... | reverse complement strand
GATTGCGAGTGCCAGGCACCGGCCGGAGGACATCGGGTGCATCGGGCCATTCCATTGCAGGGTTTGGCTCCACTATAGAAAGATTGAGATCGGTGGAACAGGCCCACGGAATATCTCTTCAGGCATTTCGAACACTTCCGAAGTCGGCGTGACCTCGGTCCTCCGGTTCACAGACTGCTCAACGATCGAGCGACCCGGGATCCAGGTTCCGATGAATGAATCGACCAGCTTCATCCCACTCGGGCGGTGAAAGGTCCATTGATTCCGGATCGACAGTGTATTGATCCTCTGTCAGCGCCTGCAGGCTCTGCTGAATCGCTGTACGGAATGAGGAGACGTCAAAGTCCTTAGGCTTGCGTGACTGGCGACTCCAGTTATCGACCGCGTACAGTAGAGTGGAGCTATAGGCACCCCATTGAGCGACTGCATCGAGATGGCAGACCTGCGTCCATTCAAGCTGACCAACCGCCAGGAACGCGTGTTTGGATCGGTAATAGCGCGTTAGATCGCGTGTCGCCGCCATGGATTGCAGAACGGCTTCATCGTCCAGCACACCGCCCATGCGATGCATCTCAAATCCGAAAATGAAACGGGTAACGGCGGTACCGAACTCCTGGGCGGCCAGATCCTTCTGCAGGTGCGCTTCTACCCGGTTGATGTCGATCCGCCAAAGTCCTTGACTGGCATCGAAACGCCATCCCTGCCTAAGGGCAGTGGCTTCGAAACATCCAGTTGACCAGGTTATCCGGTGCTCGAATTCCATCGGGGAATGTTCCTCTGCGATCCGTGCAAGGGCTACAAGAGGCAGCGCGTCGGCTTTGCCGGGAAAATGCCCCGCAGCTTACTGGTCTCGGGTCAGGCGAAGATTACCGTCGGAGGGAAGCAGCACGCGGTACACCTGACGCTCGCCAGCGCCCAGCGTCAGATTCTGCGAGGTGGAAATGTTCGGGCAGAGACCACCGCCCGTTTCCAGTTTGAGGAAGTAGGCTCCCGGAACAACATGGAGCGTAGCTGCCTCGCCCTGCCTGATTGCCATCACCTTCTCGTTGTTGAGAGAGATGTCATGCGAGCAACCGGAGCCAAAGTAACCTTTGTCACGGCTGATATAGATCGTCGCCGAGCGCTCAGCAGACTTCTGCAAGTACTGCGGCAGGTAGACCCGCTCGGAAGGGATCGGTTTGGCCTGGGCCTCCGTCACTGGCACCGTGGAGCATCCGGCCAGCGAGAAAAGAGCGGCTGCAAAGGTCAGCGCTACGACGTTCCTCATCCGTTTCCCCAGATCGTTTTCCCAGAGTTTACCTGAGAGTCCAGCGGATCAGAGGGCGGGAAGCACGGGTTCACCGCCCTCATCCTGTCCGTGGCAATGCGCCGGCAAGTCAAGGGACAAGACAGCGCTCTACTTGCAGCGACAGTGCTTCGCAGGCATCAAACAGACCATCGACCAGGGCCGCCGACGGATAGAAGCCCGGATCGTCGTTCTCCCGCGCTACGTGTGCGGCGTGCAACATGGCAGTGAGCGCGGTGATGCCCGATGCACTTCGAGTGGCCAAGGCCAAGTCGAAAGCACGACCGGGCGTGAGGCGATTTTCGGACCACGGTGTGCCGTCCGCACGATGGCCTTTGCCGTGGCCTTGCAGGAACGTGAAGAACGCAGAGGGAGGCGCGGACTCGGCGACATCGCTGAGTGCGTCTTCCATCTTTTCGGCGAGAGCATTGGGAAGATCGCGCACGGAATCGCCGAGCAGCGCGTGCAGACGGGGATAGTCGGGAAGCAGGTCAGACATGGCGGCAACCTCACGGTGTGGCCACCTGCAGATGCAAGGTGGCGGACGGTGCGGGTTGGCGTGCCGGATACGTACCGCTAAAGCCGGCGGATCGAGAGATCCCCACGCACCGCCCGCCATGGACTGGCAGACGGTGCATTGTCGTGATTGCAGTTGTGCCTGCAAGCACGACCGGTAGCGGTACGTAAGTTCGGGACGCCAATCCCGGCCTAGGCAGGTGCCTTGGCGAGGCCATGATTCGCGTGCCGTCCGGCGCTGAAAAGAGGCAGAAACAGCATTGTGTGCAGCCTGCGACAGCCGGGGCCTTCTGCGAAGTGGAGCCGTGACGAAGCGCACGCACCGGAGCAGTCGACCGTCGCCCACGGCATGGCCGATTACGACGATCGGATTACCCAAAGCGCCGCCATCATGCAGATCACGACCCGTCTACAGGTTCGACGCGTTCCGCCACAGACTGCTACGGGCGCGCATGGGGCATGGCCACGGTCACTACTGCCCCATCATGATGGGCGCCTTGCATTCACTGCGGAAGTTCGCCGCCTTGCGGTCCAGCGCTAGGCGCAGTTGCGGAACCCGCGCCATCTTGCCGCGCATCGCCAACACGGGCAGCGCGCCCGCAAACTCGGACTCGGTCACACCCAGCGGATCGGGACCACGACGGATGTTCCAGACAAGTGCATCCAAGTCCGTGCCAAATGCCAGCACCGTGTCCAGCGACAACAACGCTCGTCCATACAGGCCTCCATCCTGAAGGCGCGTCCAGTCCATGGTGTTGGTCAGGCTGGTGGAGTGAACCGAGAACCGTCTGGCCGGATCGGCGGAGCGGTACAGATGAATCCACGTATGCCCCGGGTCTTTCAGTGGCTGGCCGATCTCCTTTGCGTTGAACCGGAACTCCATGCCTACAACCACGTCGCGCTCGGGAACGGCCTTCTGACGGATCGCATCACGCGGCCAGTGGTAGGTCAGGTTCCAACTGAACGAGGCACCGGTGCCGAAAGAGACCTGCTTCGATGTCCATTGATAGGTGTCGCGCGATTCCGTAGCCCCGGTGGCTCCATCCACATAGCGCAGGGCGTCCCAGGTCCCGTCAGCCTCTTCCGACCAGAGACCACACGCCAATGATTGGACGGCTGCTTGCGCAGCGGCGGGCAGTGCTGCGGCCAACAGCGCGACGGCCAACACACGGATTCGGCGCGGGAAATGCTGCATCAGCTTCGACATGGGAATCCTTCCTGGATTGCAACCATTGAACGACGGCGAGCTCGGGTTGCGGGCCCCATGGTAACCCGGTGCAAGCCTGCGTTCGCCCAGACGGAGACGGTACAAGCCGCAAGCGACACCAAGCCCGCTTATCATTGGCTCGTAAGGGCACTTTACGCCCATTGACGTATGCAAGGCAGTTTCTGGATGTCTATGGAATGGCGCCCCTCGGGCTGGGGCCAGCGTTTGACCCGTTCAGCACACTGGTTGCTGCGGTTGGAAGGCGAATACGTCGAGATTCGCATCGGCGGAAAGCACTACCGCCAGCACGTGGACGATGCTGCGCGCGTGCGGGTCATTCCGGGCCTGTTCTGGGCCCGGGTCGAGCTGCAGACTGAAGACGATGAATCGCTGTCCCTCGATGGTCTTCCCAACCGCCAGGCCGCCCAGCTTTCGGCCGCCGTGCAGCAGGTCCTGCTTACCTGCACGACCCGCGGTCGGAAAGCGCTCTTTGCAGACATCCTCGCGCAGATCTACTGCTGGCTGGCCGAGGCAGACGCCCTGACCGACCGCGCCAGCGCCGACCGCCGATGGATCACCCACGAACAGCAGCAAGCACTGCTGGCCGAGCGCCCCGCCCTGCCCCTGCAGCCGTCCGAGCTGCAGCAGCTGTTCCTCGACGCCGCCGTACACGAAGACCTGCACGCGCACAGCCACCGTGCCGCGCTGGACGCCCTGCACGACTGGCAACTGGATTGGCCGGCCGTCTGGGCCGAGGCCAACGCGTCCATGGCAACGCGCGAGCTGGTGCTGGCCAGGAACTTCCTGCAACGGGTGGAGAGCAAGCCGCTTACCGAAGAACAAGCCCGCGCGGTCATCTGTTTCGACAACCGCGTGCAGGTGGTCGCCTCAGCCGGCTCCGGCAAGACCTCCACTATGGTGGCCAAGGCTGCTTACGCTATCGACCGTGGCTTTGTGGCCCCCGAGCGCATCGTGATGCTGGCCTTCAACAAGGATGCCGCCAAAGAGCTGGAAGATCGGGCACAGCGATCCTTCGAGCGGCTAGGCATCGGCGATACCGTGGTGGAGGCGCGCACTTTCCATGCACTTGGCCTGTCCATCATCGCCAAGGCGACGGGGCGCAAGCCCGATATTCCCGAATGGGCCATCGATGCAACGCTGGGCTTCAACAAGCTGGCCGAGCTGGTGGACGACCTGAAGGACCGCTCGACCCACTTCCGCACCCAGTGGGACATGTTCCGGCTGGTATTCGGGCGCGATCTGCCGCCACTGGGCGCGCAGATGCTGGCCGATGGCTACGACCGAGATGGCACACCCTACATCCGCACCCTGCAGGGCGAACGGGTGAAGAGCCTGGAAGAGTGCGTGATTGCCGATTGGCTGTTCTACAACGGCGTGGCATACGACTACGAGCGGCGCTACGAGTTCGACACCGCCACGGATACCCATCGCCAGTATCGCCCGGACTTCTATTACCCGGACGCCGAGCTGTACCACGAGCACTTCGCGCTGGATGCCGACGGCCAGCCGCCGAAGCATTTCGACAACTACGCCGATGGCGGGCGCTGGAAACGCGAGCAGCATGCCGCACGCGGTACCGCGCTGGTCGAGACCACCTCGTTCGGGCTACGCAGTGGCGAGGCCCTGCACCACCTGTCGGAACGGCTGGGCGAATCACGCATCGAGCTGGACCCCAACCCGGACCGCGAACTGCCCGATACCGGCGCCAAGCCCATGCCCGATGCCGATCTGATCGGGCTGATGCGCACTTTCATTGCACACGCCAAGAGCAACTGCCTGAGCCTGGAAGACATGGCCGAGCGTCTGCGGCAGATGCCCGAGGATCAGTTCAAGGAACGTTACCGGCGCTTCATTGAAATCGCGGGGCCTGTGTTCCAGGCGTGGGATGACGCGCTGGCAGACGAGCGCAGCGTCGACTTCGAAGACATGTTGAACATGGCCGCCGGGCTGCTGGAACAGGGCCACTATGAGTCGCCCTACGAGCTGGTGATGGCCGACGAATTCCAAGACGCCTCGCGCGCCCGCGCCCGCTTGTGCCGCGCTCTGGTCAACCGCCCGGGCCGCTATCTGTTTGCCGTAGGCGACGACTGGCAGTCGATCAACCGCTTCGCCGGCGCCGATGTTTCAGTGATGACCGGTTTCCGCGAATGGATGGGGCACGGCCAGGTGCTGAAACTGGAGCAGACGTTCCGCTGCCCACAGGCACTGTGTGATGTTTCCAGCCGCTTCATCAGCCGCAATCCGGCGCAGATCGCCAAAGAAGTTTGTTCTGCTACGCCGACAATGGGCCCGGTGCTGCAGGCGTTCCAGATGAACCGGCGTGAGGAGCTGCAGGATGGTGTTCGCCAGTACCTTGCCAAGCTGCACCAGCAGCTGTTGTCAGGTGCGGTTCCGCAGGGACGCGACGGGCGCGTTAGCGTTTTTGTTCTGGGGCGCTACCGCGCGGATCGCGGTGTAGTGCCTTCGGATTGGAAGACGACCTTCGGCAGCACGATGGATGTCGAGTTCCTCACAGCACATCGATCGAAGGGGCGCGAGGCGGACTACGTGATCCTGCCGGGCATGATCAATCGCAGCTTCCCGAGCCTACGCTCGGATGACCCGGTGCTTTCGCTGGCAATGCCGGATGGTGATACCTACCCGCTGAGCGAAGAACGGCGGTTGTTCTATGTGGCGCTGACGCGTGCGCGACGGTCGGTTGCGATGTTCACTTTGCTGGGGAAGCACTCACCGTTCCTGGACGAGCTGGTGAACGAAGGTGCCGTAGAGGTCACCGGGATTTCAGGGACGGCTATCAACGACGAGCGCTGCCCAGTATGCAAGGTGGGGGTGTTTGTCGACAGAACGGGACCGCATGGGCCTTTCAGGTCATGCTCCAGTTACCCGTTGTGCCATAGCAAGCCGAAAGGTGGTTTTCGTGGGTAAGCGCACCCGGCCTCATCCAGGCGCGCGTGCACACATCAGGGGCGCATGCTGATCTGACGGTCCGATGGGCGCGCAGCTGCGGCGACAACGAAAAACCCCTGTTTCCAGGGGCTTTTTGAAAAAACTGGCGGAGAGAGTGTCTGATTCTAGGGGCTTCCCTAGCTTCCGTGCGCTTCCGTGGAACCAGTCTCAGCCCTTGCGCCAGCTATGTTTCACCATCCGGACTGGTTCGCACGCCTTCGCGGGAAACCGCGTCAACTGGGCGGGTACATGGATGGGTAGGAATGGGTCTGAAGATCAATCGCTTGACGGCGAGACGGGTGGCCACGGTCACGGAGCCGGGCTACCACGCGGACGGTGGTGGCCTCTACCTACAGGTCACCGATTCTGGGGCGAAGAGCTGGGTGTTTCGGTATCGCTTTGAGGGGAGACGCCCAGAGATGGGACTTGGCCCGCTGCATGTGATCGGCCTCGCTGATGCGCGGGTGGCGGCTGACGCCGCGAGAAAGTTGATCCAGGCGGGCCAGGACCCTCTTGCCGGGAGGCGCGCCGCCGCGGTGGCCACGTCATCCATTCCGACCTTCTGGGAGGCGGCTGTCGCGTACATAGCTGAACGCCAAGCGGGTTGGACGAACCCGAAGCATGCGGGCCAGTGGATAAGCACGCTGGAGACCTACGCCAGGCCGGTGCTGGGAGACCTGCGGGTTGATCGAATCGAGACAGACCACGTTCTGGCCGTACTCAGGCCTATCTGGGCAACCAAGACGGAGACAGCCAGCCGGGTCCGGCAGCGAGTGGAAGCCGTACTAGACTCGGCCACCGTCCAGAAGAAACGAGCTGGCGACAACCCTGCCCGCTGGCGTGGGCACTTGGCCGTGATCCTTCCGAAACCCACCGCCGTCACCAAGGTCGAGAACTTCGCTGCCCTCCCGTACGCAGAACTTCCTCGCTTCATGGCAGCGTTGCGATCCCGCCACGGCGAGGCAGCGCGCGCACTTGAGTTCACGATCTACACGGCCGCCCGGACCGGAATGACCCTTGGAGCAGTGCCAAGAGAGGTGGATCTTGCCGCCGGCACGTGGACCGTTGCATGGGACAGGATGAAGGCGAAGGTGGAGCACACGGTCCCCCTGTCGCCGCCTGCAATGGCGCTTGCGCGGCAGCGTATGGGCCGTCCCTTGTTGTTCCCTAACGATCTGACGGCCGAGCCACTAAGCGAAAACGCGATGCTGGCGGTCCTGAAGCGAATGGGATTCGGACACGTCACCGTTCACGGCTTCAGGTCCACTTTCAAGGATTGGGCGAGTGAAACCACTGATTTTCCTGATGATCTATCCGAGGCTGCCCTGGCTCATCAGATCAGGGACAAGGCTAAGGCCGCCTACAAAAGAGGCACTATGTTGGCCAAGCGCAGATCACTCATGGACGAGTGGGCGAAGTTCGCGAATGGCGGCAGGGAATGACACGATTGTTAAGATCGGGTATAGATTGCTCTATCGCGCCACTTGGCGCCTTGGAGACGACGTTGTGGCTCTTGAAACTGGAAGGATCCTTGTTCGTTCGATTGAGTTCGGCCAGCCTCCCTTTAGAAAGCTGGGGGCGATGAAGATCGAGTTCGCAGATCGGGTAACTCTTATTGCTGGCCACAACGGAATCGGCAAGTCGACAATTCTCGGGCTACTAACAAATACATTTGGCCTAACCGGATCAGAGCACAAGACTTACTTCGGCGAAAGCTACTTCAAGAACATTGAGAGAATAGTTTTCATTGCAAAGGAGGAAGCTGTAGGTTCCAAGGCCAACCCAAAGTCCAATCCGATTGTCTCGGCAAAGCTCGGCGATATTACTATCCGCAAACGCTGCAGTGTTATTGAGCGCAAGCAATGGAATCGCGCTCGAGTGGTGCCACGCACAGTGGATCCGGATCCGAACGACCCGGTTGGCCACTCGGCCAAGATACCGTTGCCCACGATTTATCTCGGCATGCGTCGCCTTGCATCGATAGGCGAGTCTGGTGACATTGATTTGGCCAGCTCGCTGCTAAGCATGGAGGATGCGGACCGAAAGGTCATTGTGGAGTTTGTGAAGTCTGTCATTCTTGGAATATCCGTAAATGACCAGGTCACTCAAACACCCGTGAAAGCAAATGGCGTTGTTTCTGTTCAACCTGGCTTTGACGCCCACGGGGCAATGGCGATCTCGGTCGGACAGGATAGCCTTGGTAGCATCGCCACTGCATTCGCCTCCTTCAGCAAGCTGCAACGTGAGCTTGGTGAATCCTACCCTGGCGGCCTGCTCGTAATCGATGAAATTGATGTCGGCTTCCACCCGCATGCGCTTGAGCGCTTGGCCAAAGCGATTACAAAATATGCGCGAAAGTTCGATGTGCAGGTTGTTGCCACGACTCATTCCCCAGCGCTGATCGAATGTATACACCCGTCGGGAGGCGGAAATGCAAAATCTCCCGATTCGGTAGTCTATTTGCTCGACACGAACACTCCTCGCATCGCCGAGGATCAGTCACTTAAATCGATTCTTCAGGACATGTCATTGAGGCAGGACATCCCTGTCCCGACGGTGAAGCCCAAGCTGGGCGTCTATTTTGAAGACGAAGAAGGTCGGCAGCTTTTCGACGAACTGTTCGGAAGAGGAAAGAAAATATCTATCTCCAAGCGTGCGGGCGTTTCCATTCAGCCAATAGCACTAGGTGTTGGAGGTTCGAACCTACTTCAGCTCCCTGATCACGATCCCATCTTCCGAGATCGCATCCTAGTCGTCGATGCTGACACTACTGTCCCAAAGAAGTCCAAGGATCGAGGCAACACCGCAAAGTTGCCTTGCCCCCCCGGCGCGCAAGGGACGGACCGGTCTCCAGAGAACATGATCATCAACTTTGTAAGGCAGCTGATGGACGCCAACACTGGCCCATATTACAATCTGATGTTGCGCATCAAGGTCTCCAATCCGTCAAGCGATAAAATCAGAGCAGAGTTCTTTTCGGAGGATGTCAAGCTGGGCGACAGAGTTTCAACCAAAAAATGGTGGAACAAGCATTGGCCGAAACTCAAGTCTTGGAAGATCATCGACCTCTGGATGGAGCACCATTCCGCTCAAGTTTCCGCCTTCGTGAGCGAGTTTGAATCGGCGGTTATCCGCACAGCGACTCGCCTTCAATAGCCTCCCAAGGGTCTATGTACTCGAACAAGCTATACACACCGCTAAGGTATCCTGGGGGCAAAGCGAGATTCGCCCCTCTGGTGACCGAGATCATTCAGAAGAATGGCCTCAACGGCGGCCATTATCTGGAGCCCTACGCGGGAGGTGCGGGGCTGGCCTTAATCCTACTTATGGATAAGGTCGTGGAGCACATCCATATTAACGACCTCGATCCGGCGGTCGCGTCATTTTGGCGTGCGGCTACAGACGGCAGTGATCGCTTGATCAATCTCGTCTCGACCGCTGAAGTGACAATGGATGCTTGGCACCACTGGCGATCCGTGATGCAGGGTAAAACGCCTGCTTCAGCGCTGGAGCGCGGGTTCGCCACGCTTTTTATGAACAGGACGAATCGGTCAGGCATCCTCAAGGGTGGCGTAATCGGGGGAAAGCTTCAAGCAGGAGCCTACAAGCTCGATGCTCGCTTCATGCGCGAAAAAATTTGTAGCCGTCTTCAGCTGATTAGGGACAACAGTAAGTTCATTCACGTCTATGAAGAGGATGCGATCAGTCTTCTTAAGAGATGCAATACTCTTGTACCAGCCAAATCCCTTGTTTATTTGGATCCACCATATTACGTAAAGGGCGCAGGGCTTTATCGAAACTCCTACAAGCACGAAGATCACACGGAAATCGCAGATTTTCTCCAGTCGGGAGAACTTGGCCTACCGTGGATTACGTCTTATGACAATGCAGCGGAAATTCGGGAAATGTACGCTGCCGAGAACAGCGTCACTTATGGTTTGAACTACACCGCCCAGCGCCGATATGTCGGCGACGAGGTCATGTTCTTTAGCAGCGAACTTTCGCACGTGCCGTCTGGCTAATCACGCCGACGGCGAGGCCGCGTAGCGGCTACTCTATCAAGATGCAGCGATCTAACTTTCTACCGCTGCCAACAGCGCCTTACTGCAGCAAGGCTCCGGCAAGTGAGGTATTTTGAGGACGACGGCTTAGAAGTCTGCCTGACTCTGGATGCGAATCAAAGACTTGCTTTGACTTCATTTCTGGAGCATGGGCCTGCGGGCCATTGCAGCGCAAGGGCTCGATGGCGAGTTTTCTGGAGGCTCTGCGCTCAGACGGTGCGGCCCATCTGGTGGCGCCCCGCCCTCACCCAAGCCTTCAGGGGGTCCTTCGCCCTGGGCTTCGTCACCGCTGGCGGACGGATTGGCGCCAACGCTTCCTTGACCCGCTCCAGCTCCTTCGCCCCCGCCTCGGCCAGACGCCGGGCCTGCTGCAGCTGTTCGGGTGTCGGCGGCAGGCCGGGCAGCGGCGGTATGGGTTCCCTCGGGGAGTCGTCCACCATCCGAGCCACAGCGGCTCGCAGCCGCATCTCTGGGTAGAGCCTGGCCGCGCACCATCGCTCGGCGTAGCGCTTACCCTGGTCGACGCTCGCGGCCCATACATCCTTGGTCTGCCACATCTTCCGGGCATCGAGGTGCACGCGCACCCCGCGCTCCTTCGCCGGCGAAACCTGGGCGATCTGCCGACCACTCCACCACAGCACCCATGTGTCCCTCAGCTGGACCCAGCCGGAGGGGGGCGGTGCGGTGCGGAAACCTTGATAGCCGTGCATGGGAAGCATGGCCGGGAGCATACGACCGGGCGTCGCAGATTCTGCGAACGGCAGGCCAGCCTGACTGAACGGTTCGGCCGACGGCGCCGGCGCGGCGCTGCTCAGGCGCCTCCGGGTTGAGCTGCCTGCGGCCCCGGATCCGGCGAGACCAGCATCGCCGGCCTCCCCCACCAACGCCATCAGGGAACCGCGCACCGCTCGCTCAGGTTTCGCCTATGCCGCCAGCCGGTGCTCGTAGAACGGGTGCCGCTTGTCGTCAAAGATCCGGTACAGCGCCGCCAGGTCGGCAGGATTAGGGTTCAGCCAGGCGTCGACGTGCTCGGGCTTGATGTTGATGATCGTCCGGTCGTGGCCAGCGGCGGCCACCTCGGGTTCCGGGTCGTCGGTGATCGCGGCAAACGACAGTAGATCCGGCTC
>Ga0157371_10005131_pt1 | contig 11167 bp, 10 predicted proteins | sample C45metaG_FD_113462 | JGI IMG/M metagenome (GOLD analysis project Ga0157371, IMG submission 113462) | Corn rhizosphere microbial communities from Kellogg Biological Station, Michigan, USA - C4-5 metaG | ecosystem: Host-associated > Plants > Roots > Rhizosphere > Soil | place: USA: Michigan... | reverse complement strand
TCCAGACTGGGATTGGCGCGCCCCAGTAGCGCTTGCGGCTGACGTTCCATTCGCGGGCGTTTTCCAGCCACTTGCCAAAGGCGCCGTCTTTGACGTTGCCCGGGATCCAGTTGATCTCCTGGTTGGCCGAAAGCATGCGCTCTTTGATCTTTGGCACGTCCACAAACCAGGCGCTCATGGCGCGGTAGATGATTGGCACATCGGTGCGCCAACAGTGTGGATATTTGTGCGTGTACAGTGATGACTTGAAGAGTTTGTGGTGCTTATCCAAGTCGGCGACGATTTCGTTGTTGGCGTCAAAAACCAAACGGTCGGCGTAGTCACTCACCTGTGTGGTAAAGCGCCCTTCGTCATTGACTGGGCTGATGATTGGCACGCCTTCGCGCTTGCCAAGCCAATAGTCGTCTTCACCATGACCTGGTGCGATCGAGACCACACCCGTACCATCTTCGGCCGTCACGAAGTCCGCAGCGACTACCCGGAAGGCACCCGGGGTGTCGGCAAAGTAATCGAAGATCGGCTCATAGGTCAGGCCAACCAGTGATGTGCCCTTCACACGGCGGACGACTTCGGCGTCGTCCAGCTCGCTGTAGTTGTCCAGGCCAGATTCGGCCAAAACGTACTTCTCACCATTTAATTCAACTTCAACATAATCCAGGCTGGAGCCAACGGCCAGCAACAAGTTAGCCGGCACTGTCCACGGCTGCGTGGTCCAACCCAGCATGTAGCGGCCGTCGTCCAGCTTGAACTTCACCGTTGCGGTGATGTCTTCGCGGTCGCGGTAGCTGTCGTCCAGGCGAGTTTCGGAGTTGCTCAGTGCGGTCTGGGCACCATAGCTATACGGCACAACACGCTCACCTTCATAGACCAAGCCCTTTTCCCAGAGCTGCTTGAAGGCCCACATGACGCTCTCGGTGTAGCTGGTGTCCATGGTGCGATATTCATCGTTAAAGTCTACCCAGCGGCCAATGCGTGGGACGAACTTGCGCCACTCATCGGTAAAGCGCAGGACAGATTGGCGACAATAGTTGTTGAACTTGGCAACGCCATATTCTTCGATGGCCTTCTTGCCCGAAACACCCAGCTCTTTCTCGGCCAGTAGTTCTGGCGGCAGACCGTGACAGTCCCAACCAAAGCGGCGAGGCACGTAGTAACCGCGCATCGTCTTGTAACGAGCTTCGGCATCCTTCAGCACGCTGGTCAGGGCGTGACCCCAGTGAGGTAGACCGTTTGCAAACGGAGGGCCATCGTAAAAGCTAAACAGTGGCTTGCCTTTGCGGCCTTCCACGCTGCGTTCGAATGTTTTTTCCTTTGCCCAGGTCTGAATAAGTTCTTCTTCCCAAGTGGCGACTGTTGATTTGGCTGGCGGCGTTTTGCTCATGATGCATCTCCTTCTTGGTTCTTAAACATAATAAAATCACCTCGCCTGATGCTGGAACCCGTGGATGTCCGAGCGCCTTCTATACTTCGCCTCGGACACAGAACGGTCGTCGTCGGAAGTATAAAAGGCGTTCGGACATACCGTTATTCGGGCGGTACCATCCAGCTTCAATTGAGGTGATCTCGATTGCGCTTTGTTGAGCGATCTAACGTGTCGCGATTCGTCGGGTTCTACTCTCGCCGGCTGGCGATTTCTTCCCGCTGCTTCGTGGTTGATAGCCACTCACTTGGTCTCCCAAGGCGCATTTGCTATTCGGATTGTAGCTGCTTCTCTGTTATTTTGCAAGGTGTGTCCGCGGGCACCTCGACGGCAGTTCGTGCCGAGGTGCCCAGCGTTGCGTCGGTCAGGCCGGCCGGTACTGCATGTACTGGCCGACGAACCGCGGCGGCAGGTGCCGACGGAGCGCCCGCTCGATGGCGGCGACGTCCACGCGGCCACGCGTGCCGCCCAGGTCGGTGCGGACACGGCCGTGGTCCATCGCCCGCCAGAAGGCTCGTCCCGGCTCCTCCGGAACGTCCACTCGGGCGAAGTACTTGGCCAGCGCCGGCGTGGCGCGGTCCAGCGGCAGGTCCACGACGGCCGGATCGGCCGAGATGTCCAGGCCGAAGCGGTGCGCCGCGGCCCGCATGTGCGGCACCAGCAGGCTGCGTCCGTAGTCGTACAGAACGTTGGCCAGCATGACCTCGATCCACTGGACCGGCAGCGCGATGTGGCTGCCCGGGATGCGCGTCCGCAGGTGGTCGGTCCGGGTGTGGGCGGCGTAGTTCTGCGTGCCGGTACCGAGGAAGCCCGGCTTGATCACCGCCCACGTCCGGGCGAAGTGCTCCTCACCCGGCACGCGTGCGCGCTGACTTCCGCCGACCTTCTCGGTCGCCGGGCCGATGAACGGCGCCAGTGCCTCACCCGCGACGGGATCGCCGATGGCGGCGGCCGTGAAGGCCGGCAACCACAGGATGGCATGCGGAACGCCAAAAAGCATGGCGATCCGACGATCGGTCGTTGAACTCATCTTTCCCCCTCACAAATCGGGAATTGCCTCAATTACTAAAACATATTTGAGAAGAAATGGAAATAATTGATTTAATTAGCTGCTAAAGATTCCAGGAAATCGCACCAACACCAGCGCAACCATGGCCATCACCCACGCAGCGACGGCAAACTTATCATAGTCTTTGCTCATGAACTTCTCGAGGGCGGCTTGGGTTTTGGGCGCAAAGCCGAGGTTCTTCTCCAGAATGTTGTAGCGTGTGATGGCTGCAAAGATCATTGTGCTACTAAATGTCACCAGCAAACAAAATGGGCAGAGCACGCGGACAGCAAACACGCTGTCGAAGAACAGCCAATAGGCAAAGATGATCTCCACAGTCACGCCGATCTGCGCCAACGTCATAAAGCTCTTCGGTAATTTGGCACCCAACAGATAGGCTACGGCTACAGTCAGCAACATCGAGTAGGCCATCATACCAATGAACGAGTTCGGAAAGCCAAACAGCGACGCTTCCGGCGTATTCATGACGGTCGCACAGTTCAGGAAAGCGTTGAGGCTACACGGCAGCGCAGCGTCAGGGTGCTCGGCCAGCTGGATCTTCTCGATGGACAGGATGAGCGATGCCAGCAGGCCGACGATCGCAAAGACCGCGACAACGCCAAAAATCCAGTGCTCCTTACGAATCTTTTCTCGGTTAAACATATCCTTGAATGCCATATTACGCGCCCTGCATGTGAAGCGGCTGATACTTATAGCGGTCCAGATCGGTCTGGATGTCGGCGTAGGTCTTCCCCGCCAACTTGCCACCGGCGGCAAAGGCTTCCTGTGTCACGTCCGCCAAGCAAAAGTCCGGCATCTGAAAGGCCAGCTGCTCATCGCGATTATCGAACTCAAAGTCGACTTCTACCAGGCCAGTCAGGTCGCCCTCAAAGACGTCAATCTCGGCCGTTCGCCCTTCATATTTGTAGAGGTAGCGACGTTTGGCGACGCGCTTGCCGGGCGCCTGCGTGAGGGCCAGGAACTCAGCCTCGTCCAGCTCGATAGTATGTTCCAGCTGGTGCGACGAGTCGGTGCCGCTGGCGATTATCTTCTTGGTGATCTCGTAACGGTCACCGCGTTGGCGAATGCGCAAGCGGGAGTGGTCGCGATCGGCGGGATAATAGACATCGACAATTAGCTTAGATGGATAGCTTGCCAGGTCGGCGGGAATTTCGCGCGCCAAATACGTCAGCTCGAGTTCGGTCTGTATCATGTGGGTGGTCCTGTTTAGCCTTCAACGTAAAAACTTACTTCATCAAAGCGCGGCAGCATGTCGCTGTCCCAGGTCTGGAGCATTTGGCCTTGGTCGTCGAGGGCGATAATGCTGGGGAACTTCACAATGTCGTACAACTGCGCCAAATAGGTGCCGTCACGCGAGTTGACGTCGACGGCCGGCAGCTCTTTGCCAGTGTGACGCGCAAAGTCGCGGACATACTCCTCCACCGTACGCTCGTGCTCGGAATGAGTGCGATAGAAAATCATTGCTTTCATAGCTATCCTTACTGTACCTGAGGTTTGACTCATCACAAATTGATGATATAATATCTTTAAATCGTCTGCTCAGTGGAAGGAGTACTGCAAGATGGAACGACCCACGGAGTACGAAGACTCCTGGCTCATGGTGCCGCTCTATGATGGCACGAGAGGGCGCATCTGGCCTTTCTCCACCAAGGAGGACGCGCTGGCTGCCGCAGAAGTCGCGGACCGCACCCAGGGCAACATCAACGTCACGGCCGCCTACGTCTTCCCGCCGGTGGGAGTCAAGGCCGAGGCGATCGTCATCAACTTCTAGCCGGCTGTTCACCCTGCCCCGCTCACGCACAAGCAAAAGGCCTGTCCGCGAGTGTGCGGCAGGTCTTTTGCTTTCAAAAAGCTTTAAAACATGGTATCTTATAACTTCCATCCCTCGAACTGAGGAGCAAGAAAGTGCACAGCAAATCCAGCGGCAACCCCTTCCCCGAGATGTGGACGCTGATCGTCGACACGACGACCGGCCCCCACCTCGTGGAGCCCCGCAGCACCGAAGAGCTGGCCCGCAAGGAGTTCAGCGACTACCAAGTCAGCCTCGCGGCTGGCGCCCGCATCACTTCTGCGTACATCATCCCTCCGGACGGCGATGGCGAGATCATCAGACTGGTCGGCTCCGTGCCGGCACACGCCTGACCCTCACCCTGCTGCCCTCGCGATATAAGGCAAACACCCTGCCGCGAGTGTGCGGCAGGGTGTTCTGCTTTTTAGGGGAGTTACGCTTTAGCTACAACCGCTGGTTGAGCCACAGCCTTGGCAGACATAGCAGCTACCGGCGCGCTGAGTCTGGTTACCACAGACGGTACACATTGGCGCGGTGGTTTCGCTGATGACGTACTTCTTAGGGCTGCTAGCCTTGGCGGCTACAACTTTTGGCTTCTCGGCTTTTGGCGCTTCCTTCACCTGGACAACTGGTTCAGCTTGCGGCTGGTCCAGAAGGCTTGGTTGGTTGGCTTGCGCCTCGGCTTCGAGGTCGTCAAAGCTAGCCAGGCCGAGTTCCAAACGGTCGTCAAAGCTCAAGTAGTCGCGAGCCAAACGCTTGAAGATGTAGTCGATCAAGCTACTGGCAGTGCGGATCTCTGGATCGTCGGTCAAGCCCGATGGCGCAAAGCTCATGTTGCTCAGTGTCTTGACGTAGCTCTTCAGCGGCACGCCGTATTGCAGACCGTGGCTGACGCTGATGGCAAAGCTGTCCATCAAACCGCTCAGGGTTGAACCTTGCTTGGCGACGCGGACAAAAAGCTCGCCAGGCTGGCCGTCTTCGTACTCGCCTACCGTCACAAAGCCCTTGAGGTCGGCAATGTGGAATTCGAATGTCTTGCTGGTGCGGGTGCGTGGCAATTCGCGCTTCATAGCCTTCACCACAACCTGGGTTGGAGCTTCGGCGGCGACTTCTTTCTTGTCGTCAGACTGCTTCTTGTCGCTGAGTGGCTGCCATGCCTTACAGTTGTCGCGGTAGATAGCGACAGCCTTGAGGCCGAGCTTCCAAGAATCCATGTGGAGCTGCTCGACGTCTTCAACAGTGACGTTCTCTGGCATGTTGACGGTCTTGCTGATAGCGCCGCTAAGGAATGGCTGGACTGCGCCCATCATCTTAACGTGGCCGAGGTAGTGAATGGCGTTCTCGCCTACTGCGCAGGCAAAGACGTCGAGGTGTTCTGGCTTGAGGTGCGGTGCACCCACAACGGTTGAGTTGTCGTGGATGTAGCTGACGATCTCGTCGGCTTCGTCCTTGCTGTAACCCAAAGTCTTCAGTGCGCGTGGAATGGTCTGGTTGACGATGATCATCGAACCGCCACCAACCAGCGTCTTAAACTTAGTCAGCGCGAAGTCTGGTTCGATGCCGGTCGTGTCGCAATCCATCATGAAGCCGATGGTACCGGTTGGCGCCAACAGGCTAGCCTGTGAGTTGCGTACGCCGTACTTCTCGCCCAGCTCGACAGCTTCGTCCCAAGCGCTGGCGGCAGCGCTGAGCAGGTCTTCGCTGACCAATGATGCGTCGATGTCGCGGACAGCGTCACGGTGCTTGCGCAGAACACGGTTCATGCCTTGCTTGTCCTGTGCGTAGCCGGCAAATGGACCAACGCGCTTAGCAATCTTGGCGCTGGTAGCGTAGCTGTAGCCAGTCATCAAAGCGGTGATGGCGGCAGCCTGTGCGCGGCCTTCGTTGCTGTCGTATGGCAAGCCCTGAGCCATCAGCAGTGCGCCCAAGTTGGCGTAGCCGATACCCAGCTCACGGTAAGCCTTAGCTGTCTTGTCGATTGCTTCGGTTGGGTACTCGCTGTAGCCGACCAGGATTTCCTGGGCCAGGAAGATGACCTCGACAGTGTGCTTGAAAGCTTCGATGTCGTAGCTGAAGTCATCGTTCAGGAACTTCAGCAGGTTGATGCTGGCAAGGTTACAGGCAGAGTTGTCCAGGTGCATGTACTCAGAACATGGGTTGCTACCTTGGATGCGGCCAGCCTTCGGCGTGGTGTGCCAGTCGTTGATGGTCGTGTCGTACTGCACGCCAGGGTCGGCGCATTCCCAGGCCGCCTGAGCAACTTGGCGCCAGAGGTCGCGGGCTTTGACGGTCTTGTAGACCTTCTTGTCCTTCACGCCCACGAGGTCCCAGTCTTTATCCTCTTCGACAGCCTTCATGAACTCGTCGGTAACACGGACTGAGTTGTTGGCGTTCTGGTACTGGACAGAGATGGAGTCCTGACCGTTCAGGCCCATGTCGAAACCAGCCTGGACCAAAACCTTGGCCTTGCGCTCTTCGCGAGCCTTACATTCGATGAACTCCTCGATGTCTGGGTGGTCGATGTTGAGGATGACCATCTTGGCTGCACGGCGAGTCTTACCGCCGCTCTTGATAGCACCGGCAGAGCTGTCGGCACCACGCATAAAGCTGAGTGGGCCAGAAGCCTTACCGCCCGAGCTACTGAGTGGCTCGTAACTGCTGCGGATGGTGCTGATGTTCAGGCCTGCGCCAGAACCGCCCTTGAAGATCATGCCTTCTTCGCGGTACCAGTTGAGGATGGACTGCATGGTGTCCTCGACTTCGAGGATGAAACATGCACTTGCCTGCTGAGCACGACGAGCGGCGCCAATGTTGAACCACACGGGAGAGTTAAACGCTGCGCGCTGCGTCGCCAGGATGTACTTCAGCTCGTGGTTGAAGACGTCTGCCTCAGCCTCGCCCATAAAGTAGCCTTGCTCGTAACCGTACTTAGTAATGGTGTCAGCCACACGGTCGATGAGCTGCTTCAGTGACTTTTCTCGCTCATCGGTGCCCGGCGTACCGGTAAAATATTTTTGCGAGACAATGTTGATCGCGTTAAGCGACCACGTGTCTGGGAATTCAACTTGCTTCTGCTCGAAAGCGGTTTTGCCGGTTGATGGATTTACAATCGCGGCATCGCGTTTGGTCCAGTTCAGCATGTCGTATGGGTGAACCCCAGCCTCTGTAAAATGACGCGCCAGAGATAACGCTGCAGTATTCTGCGCCATTGTCGTACCCCTCCTTAAATGGTTTACTGCGGTGCTTAAAGAAACGCCTGAACTCAGGCGTCAGCCAGTGGCAGTGACTCCCCAATCTACCCTCATAGTGGCGAGTCGGTCTTTGGCACCTTCTTTTTTAATTGGTTTTGTTTTTTGTGTGGTGTTTTGCGTCGCTTGTGCTCAGGCGAGTTTTGATGCGAGAAAGCTCTCGCTCAAAGCTTTCGATATCGCTAAAACTGCGGTAGACGCTGGCAAATCGCACATAGGCAATTTGGTTTTCGTCTGCCAGGGCATCCATGACGATGGTACCGATGCGCGTGGAGCTCATCTCCAACTCGCCGACATCGTAGATAGTGTGCTCGATTCGTGCAACCAATTCTTCAAACTGCGCCCCTGTGATGGTCGTCTTCTCGCAGGCTTTTTGCAGCCCGGCGACTAACTTGGACCGATCGTATAACTGACGGGTGCCGTCTTTTTTGATGATGGTTATGCACGGTCGCTCCAAACGCTCGTAAGTAGTGTAACGATAGTGGCAAGCTAAACACTCACGCCTTCGCCTAATGCTTTCGCCATTGGCTACGTCGCGAGATTCGATCACCTTCGTCTCTACTTGTTGGCAGTTTGGACACCGCATGCTATTCCCTGTCCCCTTGTAAACTCGCTTGTTTACGCTATTAAAAACACCGACCTCTACACAGCGCTGTCTCTCAAAATGTTTCCCGCGTGGTGTAGCTAATACGTACTATAGCCCCACATGTGGGTGCTGTTCAAGTGTACTAAGTACAACATATGGTGTACTCCTACCCTATTCCACATCTAGAAAAATCTAAAAAATGGGGTGACAGCTGGCGGGGCGCTCCCAATTTTGCCCGCAGCTTACAGCGAGGACAAAAGAAGGGGCGGACCAGCTGACAGGACCCGGTCCTTTGATTATTCTTCGTCTTTTTTGCGTCGGCGCAAGAAAGCCGGCGTGTCATCGTCGTCGTAATTCCAAATGTTCTTTGGCGTTTCGTCTTCTTCGGCAAAGGCAGGCTTCTTTGGTTCGTCATCGAGGTCCATGTCGACCTTCTTGATGTCTTCTTCCTTCACCTGGTCAACGGCGTCGTCCAGTGATGTTGCAGCAGGCGCAACAGCAGGTGTCGGCTCTTCAGCTGTGAGTTCAGCGGTTGGGACTGCCCCACGGGCCTGGAAGTAGGCAGAGTCAAAACCCGTTGCAATAACGGTGATAACCAGCTCGTCTTCAAGTTCTGGCTTGAGTGTGGCACCAAAGATAATGTTGGCGTCCGGCGCTACGGCGTTGGTAATAACCTCGGCTGCTTCATTAATCTCGTGCATCGACATATCGTAGCCACCAGCGATGTTAAACAGCACACCACGGGCGCCATCAATAGAAACTTCCAGCAGTGGTGATTCGATTGCCTGCTGAGCAGCCTGCACAGCACGGTTCTCGCCACTAGCACGGCCGATACCCATCAGGGCCGAACCGGCATTCTGCATAATAGTCTTCACGTCGGCAAAGTCGAGGTTGATCAGACCATGCTCGGTGATCAGCTCGGAAATACCCTGCACACCCTGGCGCAGAACGTCATCGGCGATCTTGAAGGTCTCCAACAGCGGCGTGCGGCGGTCAATGGTCTGCAGCAAACGGTCGTTTGGAATCGTAATAAGTGTGTCGACCGACTGGCCAAGCTTGGTAATTGCCCAGTCAGCGTTCTGACGGCGCTTTTCGCCTTCGAAGCTGAACGGCTTGGTCGCGACACCGACTGCCAGAATGCCCATCTCGCGAGCGGTCTCGGCCACGACATGGCCTGCGCCACTACCAGTACCGCCACCAGCGCCAATGGTAATAAATATAAGGTCTGCGCCCTGCAGTGCTTTTTTGAGCTCTTCCTTTGATTCTTCGGCAGCCTTCTGGCCGACAGACGGGTCAGCACCAGCACCCAGGCCGCGGGTTGTTTCGCGACCAATATGAATTTTGGTTTGGGCTTTGGAATTATGAAGCGCTTGCGCGTCAGTATTGACGGCAATAAACTCAACGCCGGTTACGCCTGCGTCGACCATGCGGTTGATGGCAGCGCCGCCGGCACCGCCGACGCCTACGACTTTAATGACGGCGAATGTCTGGATATCAGCTGGTTTTATTTCTGGCATGGGACTTCATTCCTCGCTTGTTCACATTTAGTATACATGGCCTGGGCAGCAGGTCAAAATGGTTGTTCGGGTTTCTATCTGTTAGAGACTAGGCTTTAAATTTTTTGAACAGCGATTGCGCGCGCTCAACAAAATTACCCAGGTTTGGCACGGTCGGCCCACCTGGCTTTTTGCCGGACTTACCATCGGCTGGTGCGCGATGTTCTTTTTCGAAATCAAGCAACATAAGGCCGAGTGCGGCGGCGAATTCTGGCTTGCTAGTCTTATCGCTCACGCCGCTCATTTCGTTAAACTTGGCGACGCGGACTGGCAAACGCAGCGACTCCTTGGCGTAGTCGGCGATATTCTTGAGGTTTGCACCGCCACCAACCAACACAACGCCGCCCGGCAATTTGCCTGAGCGGTCAATCTGCTTCAATTCTTTATCGATGAGTTCCATGATCTCCTCGAGACGAGCCTCGACGATCATATCGATTTCTTTCACCTTAAACGAAAGCTTCTCGCCATTACTGGTGAGCTCGATGTCCTTCGGCTTCTCTTTGCCGGTTTGCGGTGTGGCAGATGCGTGGCTAAGCTTAATCTTCTCGGCGATGTCTAGGTCTGTGCGCAGACCAATGGCCAAGTCGTTAGTGATGTTCACGCTACCGATCGGCAAAACAGCCAAGTGCTGCAAGTCACCTTCTTCGTACACTGCAATGCTAGTGGTCGTACCACCGAGATCGATGATGGCAACACCGTTTTCCATCTGTTGCGGGCTCAATATGGCGCGAGCGGCAGCCAAGCCGGACACCACAACAGCGTGCGGCGCTGTCTCGGTCATCTCCACGGCCTTTAATAAATTCTTAACATGCGGGCTAAGCGCCGTAATGACGTGCGCGTCGACCTCAAGGCGGATGCCACTCATGCCGAGCGGATCCTTAATATTCTCCTGGCCGTCCAGCTGGTAGCTGCGCGGCGTAACCTGCAGAATCTCGCGGTTAGCAGGAAGCTGTACGACGGTTGCGGCCTCTTCGGCGCGCATCAAATCGTCTTCGGTAATCTCGTGGTTTTGGGAGCCAACAGCGACAACGCCGCGGGAACTCATGGCAGCGATGTGGGCGCCATTGATATTGATAGCAGCACCATGGATTTGGTGACCGCTCATGCGCTCTGCTTCCTCGAGTGCTTTATCGATAGCCTGAGCCACATTCACGATGTTCACGACCATGCCTTTGCGCATGCCAGAGTTAGGAGCTTCACCAACACCGACAATGTTTGGCGTCATGGAGCTGCCATCGACGTGACCGACTACACAGCGGACCACGGTAGTACCTACATCGATTCCGACGCCGTAACGAGACATTTCTTGCATAATGTCTAGTATACCGCTTGTGGTCCAATCAGAGCAACCCGATAGGGCTATCTACTGCCAGGAAGTGAGGATTTCGTAACCGTCTTCGGTGATCAAAATCGTGTGTTCAAAGTGAGCAGCTAAGCTGCCGTCGCGGCTGCGGATAGTCCAACCGTCGTCGTCTACGCTGATTTGGTGAGTACCAAGT
>Ga0157371_10005128_pt1 | contig 11170 bp, 8 predicted proteins | sample C45metaG_FD_113462 | JGI IMG/M metagenome (GOLD analysis project Ga0157371, IMG submission 113462) | Corn rhizosphere microbial communities from Kellogg Biological Station, Michigan, USA - C4-5 metaG | ecosystem: Host-associated > Plants > Roots > Rhizosphere > Soil | place: USA: Michigan... | reverse complement strand
TCATCAGCCGCGCCCGGCGCTCCGGATCGCGCAGGTCGAGAAGCTCGGGAGTCGTCGTCTCCACCGCGGCGATGGTCAGCTCCTGGTCGCCGGTGAGTCGTACGGGCCGCCCGCTTCGAAGCAATGCGATCGCCCGTCTGACATTGGTGTCGCCGCTCAAACGTCGAGCTCACAAATCAGCGGCACATGATCCGAGGGCCGCTCCCAGTTGCGGCAGGGTTCCAGCACGATGTGCGCCGCAAGATGGCCGCCGAGCTCGGGAGAACACCACATATGGTCGAGCCTGCGCCCGCGGTCGTTCTTCGTCCAGTCGGGCGAGCGGTAGCTCCACCAGGTGAAGCAGCGCTCGGGCGCCGGAAAGAAGCGGCGGCCGATGTCCAGCCAGGAATGCGCCTGCTGCAGGCGCGTCAATGCCTCGACCTCCACAGGCGTATGGCTAACCACCGTCAACAGCGCCTTGTGGTTCCACACATCGCACTCGAGCGGGGCGACATTGAAGTCGCCGACGATGATCGTGGGCTCCTTCAATCCCTCCGACCAGCGAGTCATCCGCTCGATGAAGTCGAGCTTTTGGCCGAACTTGGGATTGAGCGTTCGATCGGGCGTGTCCCCACCGGCGGGGACATAGACATTCTCGAGGCGAATTCCGCACTCGAGGCGAACGCCGATGTGCCGCGCCTCGCCATTGTCCTGCCAGTCGTGCTTGCCAGGGTCCCTCAGCGGAACGCGGCTGAGGATCGCCACGCCATGGTGCATCCGCTGGCCGTTCAGGTGCCGGTGCGCGTAGCCGTGGCGCTGAAACATCTCGGCTGGAAAAATGTCGTCGACGACCTTGGTTTCCTGGAGACAGAGGATGTCGGGCTGCTGCTCGAGAATCAGCCGTTCGACGAGCGCCATTCGAGCGCGCACCGAGTTGATGTTCCACGAAGCGATCTTCAGCCTCTTGCCCACGTTGCCCGCTTAGCCCGTCACCATGCCCAAGAAAAAGGCCCCCGCTCCGGGGGCATGGAGCGAGGGCCGACCTAGCGTTCGTCACGCAAGGGATTCTGCGACCCGGGTAACAGGGGGAAACCCCAAGTCATGCAGAATCGACGTTCTATCTAAGCCTGCCCGCCTGACGCCTCGATGAACAAGTCGCAAAATGAAACTTTTGTCAGGCTATTTTTTCTTCGGCTCGGCGTAGGTGAAGGCGCTCTGCGAGACGCCCACATTGTAGCGGACGTCGGACAGCTTGACGGTCGTCCTGCGGTTCTGCCCGTCGATCGCCGTCCAGCCGTAAAGCTGCAGCCCGCCGGGCGCCGCGCCGCTGCGAAGGAAGACGAGGGTCAGCGAGCCGTACTGGGCGGGGTCGCGAGCGCGGACCGAAACGACGTTCGGATTGTTGCTCGGGACGATCTGGGCGCGGCCCTTGAGGTCCGGCGAGCTCGAAAGCAGGACGCCCAAGGGCGTGCGATTGAGCGGCCAGCTGGATTTCTGCCCGACCTGATAATCGACCAGCGTCAGGGTCTTCCCGTTGGCGACAAGCAGCAGGTCGCCGCTCGTATATTCGAAGCGCACCTTGCCGGGCCGCTCGAGAACCATCTTACCGGTCGTGCTTCGGCCGCGCGAATCGATCTGGAGGAAGTTGGCCGTCATCGTGTGGACGCCGCTGATGTGCGCCTTCAGCTTGGCCATGTCGGCGGAATCCGAGGCGGCGGCCGGCGCGGCGGCGGCGACGATCGCGACCGGCACCAAAGCGCGCGCGATTTTCGTCGGAAAGGTCATGTCAAAGCTCCTGGGGTTTTGCGCCGAAACTGGCGTTTGGGCATTGAATGCCCACTGAACTCGACGGTTCCGTCCGGTTCAGGCTCAGAGCGGGTGGCCGTCGGTGTCGATCAGCACCTCGCGCCGGCCGACATGGTCCGGCTGCCCGACGAGCCCGTCCTTTTCCATCCGTTCGATCAGCCGCGCGGCGCTGTTGTAGCCGACGCGCAGCTGGCGCTGGAGGTAGGACGTCGACGCCTTCTGGCTCTCGGCGACGATCTGTACAGCCTTGCGGTAGAGCTGCGTCTCCGCATCGTCCTCGCCGGTCGGCTGGCCGTCGAACAGATAGCCGCCGTCCTCGGGCTCCTCGGTGACGGCTTGGTTGTATTCGGGCGTGCCTTGCTTGCGCCAATGCTCGGCGACCGCGCGCACTTCTTCGTCGCTGACGAACGGGCCGTGGACTCGGATGATCTGCTTGCCGCCGGGCATGTAGAGCATGTCGCCCTTGCCGAGCAGCTGCTCGGCGCCCTGCTCGCCGAGAATGGTGCGGCTGTCGATCTTGCTCGTCACCTGGAAGCTGATGCGGGTCGGCAGATTAGCCTTGATCACCCCGGTAATCACGTCGACCGACGGGCGCTGGGTCGCCATGATCAGGTGGATTCCCGCGGCCCTCGCCTTCTGCGCCAGCCGCTGGATGAGGAACTCGACCTCCTTGCCGGCGGTCATCATCAGGTCGGCGAGCTCATCGACCACGACGACGATCTGCGGCATCACCTCATAATCGAACTCTTCATCCTCGTAGACCGGCTGGCCCGTGTCGGCGTGGTAGCCGGTCTGGATCCGGCGCTTGAGCTTGGCGCCCTTGGCCCTCGCTTCGCGCACCTTGGCATTGAAGCTCGGCAGCGCGCGAACGCCGAGGTTCGCCATCTTGCGATAGCGCTCCTCCATCTGCTCGACGGTCCACTTGAGCGCGCGGATCGCCTTGCCGGGCTCGGTCACCACGGGCGCCAGCAGGTGCGGGATGTCGTCGTACATGCTGAGCTCGAGCATCTTCGGGTCGATCATGATCAGTTTGCACTGGTCCGGAGCGTATCGGTACAGCAGCGACAGGATCATGCAGTTCAGACCGACCGACTTGCCCGACCCGGTCGTGCCGGCGACGAGCAGGTGCGGCATCGGCGCGAGATCCGCGATCACCGGATCGCCGGCGATGTTCTTGCCCAGGATCAGCGGCAACGACATGTTTTGATCTTCGAACGCGTGACTGCCGATCAGCTCCGACAGCGAAACCATCTCGCGCTTCGGGTTCGGCAGCTCGATTCCGATCACGCTTCGGCCCGGAATGGTCGCGACGCGCGCCGATAGGGCCGACATGTTGCGGGCGATATCGTCGGCCAGCGCGATCACGCGGCTCGCCTTGGTGCCGCTGGCCGGCTCCAGCTCGTACATCGTGACGACCGGGCCGGGCCTGACTTCGACGATCTCCCCGCGGACCTTGAAGTCGTCGAGCACCGCCTCGAGCAGGCGCGCGTTGCGCTCGAGCCCGGCTCGGTCGACATGCTGCCGCCCTTCCCTGGGCGGCGGCGACAAGAGGTCGAGCGTGGGCAGCTGGTAATTGTCGCCCAGTGCGAGGCTCGGCTGAGCGGCGCCCTTGCGGTCCTTTGTCCGACCCGCAGCGATGATCGGCTTGGCGGGTTCGGCCACGGCGACGGTCGGCCGCGCCTTCGGCGGTATCGCTGCAGCGCTCCGTTCTTCGCGAAGCTCGGTCGAGCGCGGAGCAGCGCGGCGTTCGAGCGGCCGCCGCCGGAAGAGCCCGGCAATCCATCCCCGTTCATCTGGACGTAGGCCCATCGCGAAATAGCCGAGCGTCAGTCCGGCCAGGGCGAGGAGCAGGAGCATCGCGAGCCGTGCCGGGCCGGCGATCTGAGGATTGGCAATGAGGCCCAAGGCGAGATCGAGCCCGTGCGCAGCGGCAAGCCCGAACGCCCCGCCCCACCCGCCCGGGAGACCCGAAACCGACGAGCCGCTGGTGAGCCCCAGCGCCGTGCCGAGGATAATCGCGCCGATTGCCGCTACGAGCAGGCCTCGGCCGGTGCGGCCCGCCGGTTCGAGTCGGAGCATTCGAAGGCCTGCAACCGCGATGACGGGGACGAACAAGGCCGATCCGATCCCGAAGAGGAGGAGAAGGGCGTCGCTGAAATAGGCGCCCGGGCTTCCGAGCCAGTTTACCGGCGGTCCGCCGGCGGCAGTGCTGAGCGATGGGTCGGTCGGGCTATGGGTCGAGAGCGCGAGCGCCGCGGCAACGCTCAACAGGACCAGCGCCGCGCCAAACGTGCGCACGGCGAACCGGCGCACGGCATTGCCAAGCGCATCCCGCCAGTCGGGCGCCAGTTCGCGCTTCGGCGCGCGCGTGGCAACGGTCGCCATGTCCCACCCCTTATTCTCTTCCGCGCATAAGAATCCCTCACGCGGAGTCCGCGGTCAAGCGAAGTCGTGGCGTCATTGCGACGAACGGGTTAGTGGCGCTCGCCATGGACCGCGCGGACGTGATCATCTTCGGCGGGGGGCTTGTCGGCCTGGCGCTCGCTTCCGCGCTAGATTCGAGCGGCCTTTCGGCAATCGTCGTCGACCCTGCCGATCCATCCCTGCGCAAGGATGCGGCGTTCGACGGCCGGACGAGCGCCGTTTCATCCAGCTCGATGCGGATGCTGGAGACGATCGGCGTCGCCGATCATCTTGCGGAAGCTGGTTGTCCAATCTGGCGGATCGCCGTCGCGGACGGGCTGAAGCCCGGCGGGCTTCACTTCGATCCCGACGACCAGGAGCCGCTCGGCTACATGAACGAAAACCGGTACCTGCGCGCCGCGCTCCATGCGCGCGCGGAGTCCGGTAAGAACATCTGGCTGCTGTGGAAGTCGCAGGTGGCAAGCGTCGAGCGCGGTGAAGGCGGCGTGGTCGTTGCGCTAGCCGATGGGCGCAAGCTTTACGCACCTCTCCTTGTGGCGGCCGACGGGCGAAACTCGGCGACGCGCGAAGCGGCAGGGATCAATGTCGCCCGCTGGAAATACGATCATCAGGCGATCGTTTCGGTGCTCCGCCACGATCGGCCCCACGAGCATGTGGCTTATGAGATCTTCTATCCAGGCGGCCCGTTCGCGCTGCTGCCGATGAACGACGACGCGATCGGGCACCGTTCCGCGATCGTCTGGTCGGTACCGGAAGACGATGCCGCCGGTTGGCTCTCGCTCAACGACGAGGACTTCGCTGCCGAGGCCGAGGCGGCGATGGGCGAATTTCTCGGCAAGATCGAGCTCCTCGCGCCGCGCTCCTCCTATCCGCTCGGCTTCCATCACGCCGCTCAGATCACCGCCGACCGGCTCGCGCTCGTCGGCGACGCGGCGCACGCGATCCATCCGATTGCCGGACAGGGCCTCAACCTCGGCTTCCGAGATGCAGCGGCGCTCGCCCAGGTTCTGGTGGAAGGCGCGCGGCTGGGTCTCGACCTCGGCGACACCCAGTTGCTCGACCGCTACCAGCGCTGGCGCTCGCTCGACGCGCTCTCGGTCGCGTTCGCAACCGACACCTTGACCCGGGTTTACGGAGTGCCGGGCAAGGCCGCTTCCGCCCTTCGCCGGCTTGGAATGGAGCTGGTCGGCCGGATGTCGCCGCTGCGCAACCGGCTGATGAGCGAAGCGCGCGGCACCAGCGGCGATCTCCCGCTGCTCCTGCGTGGCCTGCCCATCTGATTATTGGATCGTCGGCTCGATCTCTGTTCCGCCCGTGACCGTGGCGCGATGGAACTGCATCAGCTGGACCAGCAGGTCGGCGCGTCCTTCCAGCGTCGGCTGCTCAAGCAGCGCTTGCTTCGCGCCCACGTCGAACGGAGCAACCTGGGCGATGGCATTGACCAGCATCTCGTCGTCGAGCCGGCTCACGGCGTTCCAATCGACGGCTAGGCCCATGGCATCGCCGAGCCGCCGCGCCTCGCGCTCCACTTCCGCGCGCTGGCCGAGCGACAGCGGCGGCGGCTCCTCGTCGTCGAATGCGGCGATGTCGACCTCGGCGCGGCGATAGGCCGTGTCCGCTTCCTCTTCTTTGACAATCCGGAAGCGGTTCGCTCCCAGCAGAACGATGTTGAAGCGGCCGTCCTCGAGCTCCTCGAGGCCGACCAGCTCACCGACGCAGCCGACGTCGAACAGCGGCGCCTGGTTGTCGTCGTCGATCCGGTGCGGCTGAATCATCGCGATCCGTCCAGGTCCGTCGATCGCGTCCCGGACCATGTCGCGGTAGCGCGGCTCGAAAATGTGAAGCGGAAGCTGGGCGCGCGGAAAGAGGATCGCGCCGGCAAGCGGGAACAGGGGGACCCGAATCTTGCGGGTCATGTGAAGAGGACGGCGGAGAGCCGGCGCCGCTGAGCGCGCGACCATGGGTCCTCGAGCCCCTGCGCTTCGAGCAGCTGGAGGAAGCGCTGCCGCGCCGCGCCGTCGTTCCACTCCCGGTCGCGGCTGACGATTTCGAGCAGGGCATCCGCCGCCGCGTCGCGCTCGCCCGCCGCCATTTTCGCCGAAGCCAGCTCGAAGCGCGCTTCATGGTCGTCGGGATTTGCGGCTACGCGAGCTTCGAGGGCAGCGGTATCCGCTGCGGGAGCCGCCGAGGCGACTTCCAGCGCTGCCCGTGCCCGCGCGATCTCAGGCATTTTCGCTTGTTCGTCGCTGACACCGTCGAGCAGCGTCCGTGCATCATCCGCTTGGCCGGACGCGATCAGCGCTCGTGCGAGACCGCCGATCACCGCGGCGTCATCGGGCGCCATGTCATGGATTTGGCGGAAGATGTTGACCGCCCGCTCCGCATCGCCCTCGGCGAGCACCTGCTCGCCCATCGCGACCAGCGCTTCGATCTCGGCATGGGGAGTCGCGCCTTCCGGCTCGACCTTCAGCTGCGCAAGAAGCTGGTCGAGCACCTTCTTCAGCTGCCCTTCGGTGCGGTAGTTGGTGAGGTCGGCGACCGGCTGGCCGCGGAAAATCGCATAGACCGTCGGGATCGACTGGATCTGGAACTGCGCGGCGAGCAGCTTCTCCTTGTCGACGTCGATCTTGGCGAGCTTCACGCCTTTGTCGGCATAGTCGGCGGCGACCTTGTCGAGGATCGGCGAGAGCTGCTTGCACGGTCCGCACCACTCGGCCCAGAAATCGAGGATCACGAGCGCGGTCATCGACGGCTGGATGACGTCCTGCTCGAACCGTTCGATCGATTCGCGTTCGGCTTCGGTAAGACCCAGCGTGGCCACGGGCTTTAGCGCTCCTTCCGTTGCCGGCTCATATGGCTTCCTGTCGGCCGCGCCACAAGCGCCGCAGCACGGCTAACAGCCGCTTAACCGGACTGCGGTACAAGCCTCGCCATGCAGGCGACGGCAAGGCGAGAACGGCTCTGGTGGGCAGCGGTGGGCGCAATCGCGCTTGCCGGGCTCGCCGTGCGTATCCTCGCCGCGCGGGGCGGCCTGTGGACCGACGAAGCCTGGTCGGTGATCTACGCGGCCCAGGCGCGTGACGCGGTTGGGGTGTTCCTGCGCATCAATCACGACAACAATCACCACCTCAATTCCTTGTGGCTTCAGGCGATCGGTCCCACTGCATCTCCCCTGCTGGCGAGGGCGCCCGCAATCCTCGCCGGCTCGCTCTGCACTGTTGCAGCCGCGGTCCTCGTCGGCCGCCGCTCTCGCCCCGCCGGCGTCGTTGCCGCGCTTCTCTTTGCATTTACCCCGACGCTCGTCGTCTTCGGTTCCGAGGCGCGCGGCTATGCGTCGATGCTGCTCGCGGCACTGGTCATGCTGATCCTGGTCAGCGACGCACTCGAAGGGCAGCCAGCGCGATGGCGGCCCTGGGCGCTCGCCGGCGACGCTTTATTCGGCATGCTGTCGCACATGACCATGGCCGCCCCGGTCTCGATCGCAACATTGTGGTTCTACCTCGAGCGGCGCCGCCAAGCCGGGCCGCAACGCGCCCTTGGCGACTCAATCCGCCTGATGGGCGGAGCTCTCGCAGCGACAGTAGGCGTCATCGCATTCGTCTTCACCGCCGCTGCGCTCAGCCCCACCGGCATGCGCCTCGGCGGATATCTTCCCTTCTCGGGGCGCGATTACGTCGTCGCGCTCGACGATTTGGCGCTGTGGTCGGCCGGATTTGCGGCGCCACTGCCGTGGCTGGTGCCGCTCCTTGCCTGCGCTATTGCGGTCGTGATTGCGGTTCGTCGGCCGGAATGGCTCGGACCTCGGGCGCTGCTGTATGCCTTGCTGATCCTGGCCGTACCGCTCGGCGTGCTCGTCATTCGCGCGGGCAACAGCGGCTTTGCGCGTTATTATCTGGCGAGCGTCATCGGCGTGCTCCTGCTTGCCTCGGAGTGGATCGCCCGCGGCCTCGCTGGGCGACCCCCGGTCCGCGCCGCCGCCGCGCTGCTGCTGGTTACGGCGATGGGCGTCGCCGCCTATGGCGATAGCGAGCTGATCCAGCTGCAACGAGGCATGCCCGCTCGTCCTGTCAGCGACATGGCTGTCGTTTCGCCTGCAGGCACGCGCCTCGCGCTCGATCAGCCGCGCTTCGAATCGGTGGTGACCGTCGCCGCGCTTCGTCGCGGTTATGCCGTCCACTTCGCCGGCGGCTGCGCGCCGGCCGACTTCCTTCTTGCCGCCCAATCGCGCTGGACGCCGACACCCGTGACGGTTGAGCGATGCGGCGTTCAAATGAAGGCAATCGACTCTTCGGTGACGATTCCGCTGACCGGCGAATCGTGGGTCCTGTACAAGCGCGAGAGCTTGCAAAGGCTCGAGGGCGCTGATAGCGGGCCCGCTCCAGGCGCTAATCAATCGCGCCTTTCCGGCCGAGCGGGCGTAGCTCAGGGGTAGAGCACAACCTTGCCAAGGTTGGGGTCGAGGGTTCGAATCCCTTCGCCCGCTCCAGCGCCGCACGGAGGCTGTCCGGGGACATCCGAGCACGCACTCGTCGCGACGCCAGCTCCATGCATCGGGCGCGCAGTTGGTTCGAGCGTTTGCCACGCCTATGTGGCTCGCGTCCGCAGGAGACGCGCCATGGCCGAGCAAGCCGAACTCACCCGCCCACAGACGGGGCGGAAAATCCAGACAACCAATCCCGCCACCGGCGAGCCGGGCAAGAGCTATGAGGAAACCTCGATCGGCGAGGCTCGCGCCGCGGCGGCTGCAGCCCGCGCGGCATTCCTGAAGTGGCGGCGTACCAGCTTCGCCGATCGCTCCGCCGTCATCCACAAAGCGGCCGAAATCCTCCGCGCGCGCAAGGACGAATTCGCACGGCTGATGACCGAGGAGATGGGCAAGACGTTCGACGAGGGCCGCGCCGAAGTCGAGAAATGCGCCTTCCACTGCGACTGGTTCGCCGATCACGCCCAGGAATATCTTGCCGAGGAGCCCGTCGACCTCGGCACCGGCGAGACCTTCGTCACCTTCAATCCGATCGGCGTCGTCCTCGCGGTGATGCCGTGGAATTTCCCCTTCTGGCAGGTGTTCCGCTTCGCCGCGCCGGCGCTGATGGCCGGCAACGGAGCGCTTCTGAAGCATGCCAGCAACGTCCCCGGCTGCGCCCTCGCAATCGAGGAAGTGTTTCACCAGGCGGGCGTTCCGCGCGACCTATTCCGAGCCCTGCTTCTCCCGAGCAGCGAGGTCGAAGCGCTGATCAAGGACGAACACATCGCCGCGGTCACCCTGACGGGCAGCGTTCCGGCGGGCCGAAGCGTCGCCACCGCCGCCGGATCGGTGCTCAAGAAGTGCGTGCTCGAGCTCGGCGGTTCGGACGCTTATCTCGTGCTCGAAGACGCCGACATCGACGCGGCGGCGAAGGTCGCAGCGACGGCGCGGATGGTCAATGGCGGTCAGAGCTGCATCGCCGGCAAAAGGTTCGTGGTCGTGCGGTCGGTTCTCGAGCCGTTCGAGCGCGCGCTGGTCGAGGCGATGCGCTCCTACCGGATGGGCAATCCCACGAAGGAAGGGACGAAGCTGGGCCCGATGGTCAGTGTCAAAGCGCGCGACGATATCCACGCGCAGGTGACGAAAAGCGTCAGCCAGGGCGCACGATTGCTGCTCGGCGGGAAGCTCCCCGAGCGACCCGGCGCTTGGTATTCGGCCACGGTGCTCAGCGATGTGAGGCCCGGCCAGCCCGCCCACGACGAGGAGGTGTTCGGTCCGGTCGCGGCGATCATCGCCGCCGCAGACGAAGCCGACGCGATCCGAATCGCGAACGACAGCGAGTTCGGTCTCGGTTCCGGGGTGCTCACCGGAGATGTGGAGCGCGGCCGGCGCATCGCCGCGGAGGAGCTCGAGGCCGGCATGAGCTTCGTCAACGACAATGTTCGGTCCGATCCGCGGGCGCCGTTCGGCGGGATCAAGCACTCGGGCTACGGCCGCGAATGCTCAGCCTTCGGAATCCGCGAGTTCGTCAACATCAAGACCGTGCATGTGAAGGACAGCGGCGGCGGCGGTACCGGCCGCACCGAATAGCCTCGCCTCAGTCCTTCTCCGCAGTTGCGGTGAGGCTGCTTAAGTCGCCGTAGAAGTGCGATCCGACAATGCCGCGTGCCAAGGCCGACAAGCGGCCGCCGCGCGCCATTTCGTCCAGATCGAACCTCACCTCCGCAATGGTCATGGGCGGGAGGTTGGCGGCTTTCAGCTTGGCATTGAACGCCGCGAGGTCCCCGGCTTCGAACGCCGCCCATTCGCCTTCGACGTCCTTGAGCTCGCGATCGAGAGCATCGATGCGCGCCATCTGGTAATCCGTCGGGCGGTTCTCGACCGATGTGACCATTCCGTAGATCTCGTCGGTGTGCTCGCGAAGCCGCTCCTCGCCGGTGATCGCTCCGCCTTCGGTGGTCGCGACGATCTCCTTGCGCATCGCATCGGCCTTGCCGCCGATCTGCACCGCGGCGGCCTTCACGTCCGCCGGCGCGCTGTCGCTCTGCGCAAGAGCACCTGCCTGCTGGCGAACGCCGTTGATGTGGGCGACGAGCGTGCTCATCCGCTGGAACATGCCCTTCACTCGCTCGGCGGCCGCATATTGCGCCTGCCGGTCGGCGAGGGTGAATTTCGCGCGCCTGTCGAGCGTGATCGTCAGCGGCTCGGTCGTGACCTGGCCTGCGTCGGTCAGCCGCACGGTATAGGTGCCGGGAAGCACCCGCTCACCGACGGTCGACGACCCCGCAATCGAAGCGGCGGGCGGAACGACCGGCGGCTTGGTCAGCATCGACCATTGGACCCTATTCAGGCCGCGCCTTTTCGAGGTGGGGATTTCGTCGACCACGTTTCCGTTGGCGTCCAGGATCTCGAGCTTCATCCGGCCAATCACGTGCCGCGCCTTCTGGTAATAAGTGATCGTCGCGCCCCGCGACGGATTGTCGCCGGCGTAGGAAG
>Ga0157371_10005125_pt1 | contig 11172 bp, 8 predicted proteins | sample C45metaG_FD_113462 | JGI IMG/M metagenome (GOLD analysis project Ga0157371, IMG submission 113462) | Corn rhizosphere microbial communities from Kellogg Biological Station, Michigan, USA - C4-5 metaG | ecosystem: Host-associated > Plants > Roots > Rhizosphere > Soil | place: USA: Michigan... | reverse complement strand
GGGGTGACGCTGCCCTGGTCTCGATGTTCAAGGATGCGTTCTCGCAACTGAACAGCAACTACGGCGAGAAGACTGCGCCGCCGGGCCACGAGGCGCCGACAGCGATTTCGCTCAATGCTGGCGACCATGGCTTGCTCAGTGGCCTGGCCGACTTCAATGCATCGATGAAGCAGGTGCCGGATGCATCGAACCCGATGCGCCCGGACGAGGTCGATACCTTCAGGTACACGCTGTCGCAGAAGACAAGCGTGTCGGGCAAGGACCCGCGCAACCGGACCATCCATCAAGACCAGCAAGCCGAACTGGATGCAAGCTTTCACCGGGCGCTGTCGCCGGGCGCTCAACTCCTGCTCACGGCAGCGAAGGAATCTCAGTTCTACGAGTTCGTGCAGATCAACGACCAAGCCAATGCTTCGACCGACATTTCCTACGAAGACGGTACGCGCACCCGTGCATCGGTCGGTCAGAGCGCTCGGCAGTCGACGCACGTGCAGCGCTACCTCATGGCCAAACTGGAGTCCGACACAGTGCAGCCGGAAGAAGGCATGCGTGTGAACGACCTGCGCCTTCTGCTGTCGATCATCGACAGGGCAGAGATGTCAGACGACCCCGACGACGCACGCCAACGCGACCAGGCACTTGAGGCTGCTGCCGCGATGGCGGGGTTGCCCGATGGACCGGCCATGCTGCGGTAGGACACCATTCATCTCGAACCTTGCTCCGAAACAGAAAAGGCGTCTTGAAGTGCATGGCGCACGAAGCTAGCGCCTAGAGCCGGCCCTTGCGGCGATCTTCGCTCAGCTTGAGGATCGGCGGCCGCTTGGCCTGATTTTCGGGCTGCACCCTGTCCCACAGGGTTCCATGGCCAAGTGCTTGGCCCAGTTGGTCTTCACGTCGGAGCCACTCCTCGACCGTCCTGATGCGGTTCGGATGGATTTCGTCGAGAAGTGCGTAGTCGCGTTGAACGATCTCGTGCTTCCAGATGTTCCAGAAGCCGGTGAAGTTATCGCGGAAGCTCATCGTGCTCTTGTCCTGCGGGTCTGCGTTGTACCCAGCCGGAAGTCCAGCGGCCATCCTGAGCGGACCGCTCCAATAGTCTTCGAGGGAGGTATCGATGAAGCGCGCGCGATGCCCCGTGACCCGCTCGAAGGCGGCTGCCAGTTCGTGGTAGTCGACCTGCTCGATGGCGACCTCGAGATTCATGCCGTTGGCGCGCCCCGGATTGTCGAAGAGCCATCGGGCGTAGTAGCCGCAGTCGCCTAGCGCGACGTGAGGAACGCGCCCTCCCCCAAGCGGGACCCGCCAGGTAACGACCCCATCCTCGACCGACGGGGTCATCGGCGTCATGGCTGAAAGAGCCATCTCCATGTAGGGCCCGGTCGTGAACACCGCCGCGCCCATGCGGTTGGAGTTGGCCTCGTTCTGGAACAGAATCCATTCGCCGATGCGGCCCTTTCCGTCATAGTGCCCGGTACGGAACTTGGAGTCATAGCCCGCCTTCTTCAGAGCGTAGTCGAGATTGCCGTAGACGAAGAACCTGACACCTTCCTCGATCGCGATCTCATATGCGCGGATCGCCCAGTACATCTCGGTCTTCTCGCCGGTATTGAAGCCGTCGATGTTGATGTAGGCGCCGTCGCACCCTCGGAAGCCGGCTCGCAGCGTGTCCTCATCCGCAAAGGTGCCTTCGACAATCTCCACGTTGCCAAGCTCGGCGAGAGCTTGCGCCCGGCGCGAGCCGCGATCGCGCGTGAGGGCTCGGACAAAGTATTTCCCGTCCGCGACCAGCGTCTTGATCACCGGCAACCCTTGAGCGCCAGTGCCGCCGACGACGAAGATCCTGGAGGTGGAGTAAGAGGTCATGAATATCTCCTTGTCTGGTGCCGTGGCCCGCGATTGGTGCTGAGCGTTGTCGGGCGGCAGGCGAAAGTGTTGGATGGACCCGTTCAGCTGCCCTGGAAAAGGCGCACTCGCCCTTCAGCCTGGGCGGTCGTTCGTCGCGAGCGCCTGAGCAACTGGCGAAGCGAAAGGGCATGCAGGACGAGCGAGGTCGGAACGGTGAAGGCCGGAATGATTGCGGTCGGATGGCTGCCGGTCAGCAGATTCGGATGGTCGAACGCAAGGTGCTGCAGCGGCCCGGGCGACGTGAGCGCACCCAGCGTGACCGCAAGAACCAGATCCGAGATGCCGATGAAATTCCACACCAGCGCAGACCTCCCGCTGCCGGGACGTCCGTTCGCCAGCATGATGGCCGTCGGCAGCGCCAGCAGGCCGGTGATCACGTCCCCTGTGCCGGCGGGGACGGCGAATATGCCCGGCGTGTTCCCGACCCACCAGTTGATGAGGAACACGCCACCGATTACCCGGTAGACCTGAAACCCTACGAGCCAATTCACCGGCATGGCGTCGAGCAGGACGCCGATGCGCTTCGATCGCGTGACCAGAAAGACGACGACGGCCGTCGGCACGACGATCATCAACGCGAGCAATGGAATGGGGATGGCGCCCGGCAGGAGCAGACCGTTGGCGACGATCGCCCAGGCCGCGCCGTGCCAAAGAGTCAACGGGATGGAGATCGCAAGCCAGGTCGTCCGCCGCTGCGAAACCGTCAACGAGGTTCGGGACAAGCCGAGCCAGGCGCCAGCCAGTGTGGCAATGTGAACAGCCATGAGCGCGACGATGACAGACACCTCGGACTGCTGGCCTCCCGGGACTGTGACAAGGGCAGCCAGCCAGATGGCCGTCATAACAGCCGTGCCGCCAAGCGCGAGCACGGGGCCGATCATGGAGTTGTTCGACGCCAACATGAAACTCTCTTCATTGGACCCAATTCGATGATGTGCTGCAGCGATCAGCGCCAGATGCTCGCCATCAGGCCCTGAAGCCCTGAACATGCGAGCCTTTTTCGCCCGGCGCCCCAGTCACTCTTATAATAAGAGTTAATTGGATTTTTTGCAAAGGAGTCTTGGCAGTGCTCTCGCTCGATCGCCCAGGCAGGCTGATCGGCCAAGCGCTGCGGCGGCAATGCCTCAGCGTCGCCGAGACCAGCGCCTCTTCTTATGAGAGCATCGCCAGCAAGGCAGTAGACGTCGGAAGGAGCGAGATGCGCTCGAAGAGTTTTGATGGGATGGTGTGCTCGATCGCCGGTGTGATGGCCGCGATCGGTGACCGCTGGGGTCTGGTCATCCTGCGGGATATGGTCTGTGGCCTCCGCCGCTACGAGGACTTTCGCAAGTCCTCCGGCGTCACGAATGCAACGCTGAGCGATCGTCTGAAGCACCTCGAAGCCAATGGCCTCATTGAGCGAAGGCGCTACCAGGCAAACCCAGAGCGCTACGAATATCTGCTGACCCAGAAAGGCTGGCAGATGGCGCCCATGATGCCCGTGCTCGCCCAGATCGGCGACCGCTTGGGAGTGTCCGGCGCGGGCGCGCCTCCGATGACTTTCGTGAATCGAAAGACCGGTGCGGCGGTTCAGTTGAGTTTCATCGATCAAGAAACCGGGGATGTGGTGAGCACAGCCGACCTTGAGATCAACCCAGGCCCCGGCGCCGATGATCTCGTTCGTTGGCGTCTATCTCACGCCCGCCACCGCGACAGACCCTCGAACGAAACGCCCTCGAAAGAGTCTTGAGTTCGATCCTTTAGCGCAGACGCAGTGGCAGGCGACAGTCGGCTACCAGTGGCCGCTCGCGTCACCGCCAGGCATGTAAGTTATGGACGAAATTCTCGAGCCTTACGCCGTCATGCGTGTTCCAAAGCTGGTCGCAAAACCTGATGAGTACGATGGTTGGCGAGTGCAACCCAGAGGCTCCTGCGATTGGAGACCTTGACGGCCTGGTTGAGCGACTTCCTCGCTGAAGAACTGAAGCCTATTCAAACCACGTGACACCTACACGGGCAGTACGCGGCTAGTAGCTGCTAAGAAGCATCGACTGAGGCAGAATTCGAGCAATGAAACTTCAGCGCACTGGCCATAGGTATCGCGATGTTGAAACCGGCAAGACTATCGACGTCTGGTTTCCGCGAAATGCGGCTTCATGCAGGCGCAGTTGCCTAGCAGAGAAGGTTGGACTGATTTCGGGTGACGTCGTCGAGGTGATGATTGATTCGCTGAGTGCGCCGCCCATTTCGACCGAGGACGCATATCTCCGTCTTCACCTTCTTTCCGAACGGATGGTGAAGCCCAATGAGGTGAATCTGGACGGAGTTTTCGGGCTGCTCCTCAACGTCGCATGGACGTCGGCGGGTCCAGTGCTTCCAGGGAAGGTGGACGAATTGCGTAGCCTAGTGGCCGTGGAGTATCACCATCTCTCGGTTCCGTCGGTTGACAAGTTTCCACGCATGAGCGACTACGTCGTTCCAAGTGGAGTTCGCATCGCTGATGCGGACCGCGTCCGTCTCGGCGCACACCTAGCCCCAGGCACTACGGTGATGCATGAGGGGTTTGTCAACTTCAATGCAGGCACGCTCGGCGAGTCGATGGTCGAAGGGCGTATTACGCCCGGAGTGACTGTCGGCAAGAACTCCGACGTTGGCGCTGGCGCGTCCATCATGGGCACTTTGTCTGGCGGAGGAAAGGCGAAGAACTCCATAGGCGAGCGCAGTTTGCTCGGAGCGAACGCCGGAATTGGAATCTCGCTGGGTGACGAGTGCATCGTCGAAGCAGGCCTTTACGTTACTGCAGGAACGAAGGTGAAGCTTCCAGATGGCCAAGTGGTCTCCGCCAAAACATTGTCAGGTCGTTCAGGCCTGCTGTTTCGCAGGAACAGCCAGACCGGGGCAGTCGAGGTTCTTCTGACAAATGCCGAGCGATGGGGTGGGCTCAATACCAGCCTTCACGTGAACGACTGACAGGCAGCCCGCTCGTCAGAATGCGGCCAACAGCCGCCGGTCGCAAGTGGCGGCTTTCGCGCAGTTGGCTTAACCCTGTATACGATGGTGTGCAGCCATCTCCGAGCAGACAGGCACCTCAAGCGCTAGCGCACATCGCTTTTTCGCACGAGGACGCCAACTTCAGGGCGCTCGCTCGCTTCGCATCTCGTCTTTCAGCTCACGCACGCCGCGCCCAAGCTTGCGACGCAGCAAGGTCCTGAGCGTTGCCGAGTTAGCGTAGCCGACTTCGGTGGCAATGTCCTCGAGGCCATAGCCTAGGGACGTGAGATGCAAGGCGTGTTCGACCCGCAAATCCTGCACGAAGGACAGGGGCGTCTTACCGAGCACCGCTTCCAAGCGTCGATGCAGGGTGCGCGGACCGACAGAAAGCGCATCGGCAGCCTCCTGAATCGAAAAGCCGCGCGCGAGATTGTCGCGCACCCAGCAATCGAATCGCGCGATGAGCGGATCTGCCTGCGACAGGTGATCCTGAATCATGTAGGTTGCCTGGGACGAGCGCTTGTCTATCAGCAGGAAGCTCGCCACGCGCTGTGCAAGCTCAGGGCTGCGCTGGCGCACCATCCACAGTGCGAGATCGAGGTGCGCCATTGCGGCACCGGCCGTCACAACCGCCCCGGAGGGCACGACCATGCGCTTGTCGTCCAGTTTCACAGCCGAGTAGCGCTTGCGAAACATCGATGCCAACGACCATGTGGTCGTGGCTTGATGTCCGTCAAGCACGCCTGCCTCCCCCAGCAGAAAGGTGCCGCCGCATGCCGCTGCGATCTTGACGCCCGCGTTGCTCCAGGTGCGGAGCAAGCCGATGGCTTTCCGAACGTCGGTCCGCGATAACGCGCGCTCCAGCAGTTCCGGCAATTTTGCATTGAGTGCCGGCACTACCACCCAGTCCACGCGCGGTAGCGTCGGAGCCACTTCGGTGGTGAGCGTCAGTCCATGCGCGGTCCGCACGCGTCGCCGCACGCCTATTGCGCTCACGGTGATCGGCGCTCTGCGCGCGCCTTGCAGCGCGGCCAGTTCGTTGGCCGTGGAGAACGTATCGAGCAGCACGGAGAGCCCGGAGTCGAACACGCCGTCCAACGTTAGTATCGCGATGCGCATGTCAAAATCGATGCCAAAGTAGTCATTTTTGACTGTATTTTTATTGGCTTGGCCAAGCCTAGAGTTCGTGCATTCTTCAGCTCCATCACCGCCGATGCCACACGATCTCGCTTCAAGACTCCCGCCCGAACTCCACAGCCTCGCCCTAGTCGCGCTGACTACGTCGCTGATGTGGATTCCCTATCTGCTGGCGCGAGTCCTGGTCCACGGCCCATGGCCCGCGCTTGCCAATCCGCCGCCGGCCTTGCCGCCGTGGGCCGATCGCGCGAAGCGCGCCCATGCAAATGCCGTCGAGAACCTGGCTGTGTTCGCGCCGCTCGTGCTCATCGCGTCAGCGGCCGGCGCGGCCGACGCAATGATCGTCCTTGCAGCACAGGCCTATCTGGCTGCGCGTGCTGTGCACTACGTGGTCTACGTGCTCGGCATCCCCATCGTGCGCACGCTTGCCTTCCTGTGCGGCTTCACAGCTACGCTGGTTGTTGGTTGGCGAATTCTCTGCATGGCTGCGTGATGGAGGGTAGCGCCATGAACGTTTCTGGAAATCACGGTATTGCAACAGCCTCGTCGGTGCTCGACCGAGTGACGTGGGCAGCGCTCGGCGGCCCGCAGGCCCATCTTGCGCAACTCGACGCGGATGGGCGGCGGTACGCGCCGGAGGTAGCACCCTTCGCGGCCGTTCGGGACGAGGATGCCACGCTGGTCGCGGCGATGGTAAGTCGAACGGCTGCCGCGGACTCCCTGGCGTTCGCAACTTTGGCGCCGCTTGGCGAGGTAGACGGCGCGGTCACAGTGATGCGTGCGATGCTGTTGCAGATGGTGCTTGTCGACGCGGCAGCTCTTGGCGATCCGACGCAGGTCGACATCGGAACGCTGTCCGGGAATGATGTGCCGGAGATGCTCTGCCTTGCGCAAGCGACGCGGCCCGGCCCGTTTGGGCCGCGCACCATCGAAATGGGCACCTACCTCGGAATTCGCGTCGATGGTGCATTGGCCGCCATGGCGGGAGAGCGTCAGCGCATGCCCGGATTCTCCGAAATCAGCGCGGTGTGCGTGGATCCAGCATGTCGCGGACGGGGCTACGCGGGCGCGCTCGTTGCACGGCTAGCGCGAGACATTCTCGATCGTGGTGCAGTCCCTTTCCTGCATGTTGTGAAGGAGAACGTCAATGCGATCGCGCTCTATCGGCGGCTGGGCTTTGTGACACGCCGCGAGCTTCATCTCGCGATCTTTAAGAACGGTTCGCGCGACCAGGCCTGAGCTCGCCAGAGGAATGGATCCGCAACGCAATCATCAAAGCGGGTGATATTTATCGGCGCACGCGCGAGCGTTGGCAGTGGTGTGAGCAGCAGTCACTTCAGCCATGACTGTCCCGGCGACCGGATTTGAGAGGCAAATTTCAGGGCGCGATTGTCTGTACGGGCCTTTTGCCGTCTGTCGCCACGCGGAAAAGCGGTCGCTGCAAGCTGCAGGCGCGGTCGGCAATCAAGAGCAATCCTCGCCCGAAGCAAGGCTCCATCGATCCTTGGGCCCGCCCAACAAGTCGGTTGACCGCACACGCGGCGGACCAAGCGAACCACCTTCACGAACATGACGCCCTCATCCAGGTCGAGCTGGAGCTCGTTCGGTGGAGCGCGCACGCTACCCGGTTCCTTCCGACCTGCGAAAGCCATAGACCCATGGGCTCGGTCCCTCCCCTACTTGAGTTGCACTCCTTGGTCCATGCCCAAGGGCATCGACCTACGACGTGATGCACTGACACAGTCGTTAGACATTTGGCGTTCGGGGGCGAGACCACCGAAGCCGCGCGGCGCGGCGCGGCGCGGATCACCGTTTCATACTCGCGCGCCGCGCCCTGTCCCTCCAGAGCCACAGGCCGCTGCTCAACACGATGACAGTGACGCCATCCAGCATCGCCCACAGCAGCTTCAGCGGCAGGCCCCCATAGTCACCGAAATGCAGTGGGCGCGAGAGCTCCAGCGTGCGCAGATACCATGGCATGTGGACGATGGCGCTGAGCGTCCCCGTGTGGGCATCCACCAGGATGGGCTGCAACATGCGCGAGGTGAGCGGCGTATCGCCCGCGGCCCAGATCAGGTAATGATGCGCGCTGCCGTACTGGCTGCCGGGCATGAGCATGGTGCTCACATGGGTTCCCGGCAGGGCCTTTTCGGCGATGTGGATGGCAGCATTGAGCGAAGCCCAATGGCCCGGGATCGGTGGTCCATCCGGAGCATCGGCGCTCAGCCGCAGCGCCAGCGGTCGCACCTGAGTGGCCGTCCATTGGGAGAACAAAGGCTTGGAGAATTGGTTGAAGGCTCCTGTCACGCCCACCAGCAATGCCCAGGCAAGCAGCACTATGCCGAGAAGGTTGTGCAGATCCAGCCAGGCGATGCGCGCGATGCGCTTCCGGCGCACGGTACCGAACCTGCGGCCCTTCATGAAGGGTGCGTACAGCAGCAGTCCGGAGACATTCGCCAGAATGAAGAGCAACGCCATGACACCCATGAAGATGCCGCCAGCGAGGCCCGCGAACAGGTCGGTGTGCAGTCCGCGCATGATCTGCATGAGCATACCGATGCCGAATCGGCCTTCACCGGCAGCCGCCGCCTGGCCGATGAGTTCGCCGCTGTAGGCGTCATAACGCAGCTTGCGCACGCGGCTGCCCGCGGCCTCCAGCGAGCTTTTCATGCCGATGAGAACGACCGGCGCTTCATCATCGCGCACCACATATTCGGGCCACCCACCCGGATGGCGGCGCAGTGCATCGGCCACAATGGTGTCGATGTCCACGCAGCTCCGCCCGGCCACTTCCTGGGGCACAGGATGAAGCCAGTCATCGATCTCGTCCGAGAACACGAGGGGAAAGCCGGTGAGACACACCAGCAGCATGGTCATTGTGCAGATCAGACTGGAGACCTTGTGGATCCAGGACCAGCCTTGAAGCGCTTTGGCGGTTATCGTAGCCACGTGGTCAGGCCTTACTGTCTACCAGCATCAATAGCTGGCACGAAGAGTGACCATGACATTGCGCGGCTCGCCCCAAACGCTGTAGAAGCGTGAAGGAACGCGGGCGTAGTAGGCCTTGTCGAAGAGGTTGTTCACGTTGACGGTGGCGAGCAGATTCCTGTTGATGCGGTAGCCCACTTGCGCATCGAACACCGCGTAGCCGCGCTGTGGATCCGCGCCACGGTTGGTGGTGCTCTGTGCACGCACACCCGCGCCCAGGAACCAGCCCCGCAGATCCTTGTTTTGGAACTCGTAGCGCGTCCACAGCTTGAAGCTGTTGCGCGGCTCCTCGGCCGAGTAGATGGCGCCGAGTTGAGTGGGATCGTCGATGTAGCGGGTGAGCAGGCGGGTGTAACCGGCATAGATGTCCCAGCCCGGACGGATGCGGCCGGCCACTTCCACTTCCCAGCCCTGGCTGCGCACCTTGCCGCTTGCCACATAGAAGGTCGGGTTGTTTGGATCAGCGATGGCGCGGTTTTCATCATTGATCTGGAAGGCGGCAATCGAGGCGTTCAGTTGCCCGTTCAGGAACACGCCCTTGGAACCAACTTCGAATTGCTTGCCCTCGCGCGGCTTGAGTGCAGCGTTGCCCAACGCAAGTTGCGTCTGCGGCTGGAAGATTTCCGTATAGCTGCCGTATACAGAGATGTTCGGCTGCACGTCATATACCAAGGCGACCTGCGGTGTGAACTGAGTGCCAACGCCCGGATCCTTCTGCCACTGGCCGACCGTGGGCAGGATGTTCTGAGAACGGCTCTCATAACGGCTGAGCCGCCCGCCCAACGTCAGGGTCAGCCGATCGGTGAGGTGCGTACGCAACTGGCCGTAGATGCCGGACTGCTCACTGCGGCTGTTGGACCCAAACTTGAATGGGATAGGCCGTTCCGGCACTTGGATGTTGTGCAGGTCCACGTCAGGGATCTGCACATTGCCGCTGAGCGAGGTCTGGCGGCGCCAGGCCTGGTTGAAGCCAAGCACGACTTCGTGTTTCATGCCCGCCAGATCGAACTTGCCCGAGATGTTGGCATCGAGACCGCGCCAGAGCGTGTCGCCGTCCTGCGCCTGTAGTGTGTAGCGGGAGTGATAGTTGAAGCCCGGGCCGGGGTTCACGTAGCCATAGCGTGAGTTCCCGTCTACGCTCCGGTCGAGATATACCACCTTGGCTTGCCAGTTGCTGTTGAAGCGGTGGCTCAGCTCGGCAAAGTACTCCCTGGTGGTGTTATCAGCGCCGCTCCAGTCCGTGCCGAAGAAAGTGGAACGAGGCAGGCGAACAAATGAGCCGTCCGCATGGACGCCCACGCCGTAGTCGATGCCGCGGTCATGTCTTTTCTGTGCTGTGGCCGAGAGGGTGAGCAATGTGTCCGGCGTGAGATCGGCTTCGATCACACCGTAGCCCATGAGGCTGCGGTCACGACCCTTGTCCAGAAAAGTGCCATAGCTCTGGCCGGCCAACACGACGCGTCCGCGCACGCTGCCGCTCTCGTTGAGGGGACGGGAGATGTCCAACTCCGAGCGGCCGCGGCCCCATGAACCAGCCGACAGCGTGCCTCCCATGCTGGGCTCTGCGGTAGGACGCTTACGCACCATGTTCACCGTGCCGGCAGGACTGCCTGCGCCCTGCAACACGCCAGCAGGACCACGCAGCACTTCGATACGGTCGTACATGGCCAGATCGAACTGGCTGAGATACTGTAGGCCGTTGTTGGCGGGAATGCCGTCATATTGCACGTCCGACTGGTAGCCGCGCGCCTGAAAGTAAGCCGTGCCGTCGCCATACGGAAACGTTGTCACACCCACCACTTGACGCAGGGCGTCTTCTACCGTCATCAGGTTCTGGTCTTCAATCTGCTGGCGTGTGACCACGGAGACTGACGCAGGCACCTCCTTCCACGGCACGGGGATCTTGGTACCGACGGTCACTTGACGCGGTGCGTAGCTGCCCGTTCCCTCCGTAGTAGCGCTTGCTTCGGCACTCCCCTGCACCACAACGGTTTTCAGGGTGTAGGCGTCGCCGTACGCCAGGGCGGGCTGAGCCATGCGCTGCAGCTGCCATGCGCCGCTGACACCACGCACCGCCTTAAGGCCGGTGTTGCCCAGCAGCATCGCCAGGCCATGCTCGGTGTCGAAACGGCCTTGAAGACCTGCCGTGCTGAGGCCCTCCACCAGCGCGCG
>Ga0157371_10005124_pt1 | contig 11174 bp, 11 predicted proteins | sample C45metaG_FD_113462 | JGI IMG/M metagenome (GOLD analysis project Ga0157371, IMG submission 113462) | Corn rhizosphere microbial communities from Kellogg Biological Station, Michigan, USA - C4-5 metaG | ecosystem: Host-associated > Plants > Roots > Rhizosphere > Soil | place: USA: Michigan... | reverse complement strand
CGTGGGAGAAGTTCAGGCGGGCGACGTCCAGGCCAGCCAGAATCAGCTGTTCGAGAACTTCCGGCGAGTTACTGGCCGGGCCAAGGGTAGCGACGATTTTGGTACGACGGACGGACATGCAAAGACTCCTGAGTTCAAGCGCTGAGTGAGGCTACTATGGTCTCGGGGTGTAGTCATTGTTCATGTGCACTACTTATTCGTTTGTTTATTGAATCGAACATTCCTGAAGATTTCCGCCAACGGGTCGATACAGAGCTCAAGACAGGAGAACTCCCATGCGATTCGCGCTCATTGCCGTGCTTGCCCTCAGTGTGACGGGCTGCGCCCGTTGGTCGATGAACCACCATTTGAATAACGCCTACAGCGCTTACGATCGCGGCAATTGCGAGCAGGTCATGCTCGAACTGTCGAAAGTCGAACGCTCCAGCCGAGCCCGGCCTTATGTGTGGCCGGAAGTGTCGATGATGCGCGGCCAGTGCCTGGAACGGCAGAAGCTGTTCGCCGATGCGGCCCAAACGTATCAGTTCATCATGGCGTCGTACCCGCAAAGCGAATACGCCTACCGCGCCCGCGCCCGTCTGGAAACCTTGCAGAGCTTGGGCCATTACCCGATGCGCGGCGCGTCGACCGTTCGCCCCACCCAGTACTGATGACGCAGATCATGCAAAGTCTGGCCTGCCGGCGTCGGTGAGCTATAGTCCAATGGATCGGTTTTAGAGCCTTGCCTCTAAACCGAGGTCACACCTGTGATCGGCAGGAGTAAGCGTCAGCGGCTCGATGGACTGACGCACCGGGATCGGGGAGAGCGCGCCAGGCTTTGAAAAAAACCGGCCCGTTCCGAAGCATTAGTGCGGCCCTGCTTAAGGGCCTTGCTGGGCCATTTGCGCATGTTCACCGACCGCCGGATCGAGCGGCATCAACTGCCGTATTTTCTGAGAGTGTTCAACAGCGTCACCGACAAACCCATCGGCTTCCTGGGCAACGTGTCCGCAGACGGATTGATGCTTATCAGCCAGTTGCCGATGATGGTGGGCGCCGACTTTGACCTGCGATTAAAAATCCCCGCAGGCAACGGCTGCCAGCAGGTCATCGACCTGACGGCGTGTTGCCTGTGGTGTCATGAAGACGCCACGCCGCACCACTACGACGCCGGGTTCAGCCTGCAACGGGCACCGCCGGAGTATGAGCAGTTGATGCAGGCGTTGACGCAGTATTTCTGCTTTCAGTCGTTGCCTGCTTCGGCCTGAAATCTGCGGCGTCTTTGTAATCGCCATCGCGAGCAGGCTCGCTCCCACAGTTGATCTTCGATGAACACGGCATTTATGAGCACCAGATAACCCTGTGGGAGCGAGCCTGCTCGCGATTACGTCAGTTCATACAGCAAAAAAAACTAGTGGGTAAAGGCTACGTCGTTTTAATCGCCTGCTCGTTATCCAGCGAGCGCTCCACCAGCATCAACCCCAACTCACTCATCCGATAAATCGCCATCGCTAGATGCCGCTGCCTGTCGTCCAGGCTTTCAGCTAGGTCGAGCAGCAGGATGCTGACCGAGGAAAAGGTTTCGTAAGTCTCGATGGTCAGGGCTTCGGTTTTGGCATCAGGAACAACGGTAAACATCTTCATGGAGCGTTCCTCGGTGGCCCGTTCGTTAGCAAGGGACGATTTAATGTTTGATTGATTGAGATAGTGGTTAAGAGCTTTTTGGGCGGCGGCATGAAGTTTTTTTGGATTTAAAATGGCATGCGGCGAGCGTGGAGGCTCGGATGGGTCAGGTATAGCCTTTGACATTGGGTTAACTCCTTATGGATCGCTGTTGAATTGCGATAGGAGAACCTTAAATGGGGTTGGCGTTCGCCCGAAGTCAGTCAAGGGCATCACATGTTGTAGGCAGAAGCGCCTGATGATGTAGCCGTTGTACGGCCACATGTAGGACCGGAGTGAATACAGGCTTTCAGCATGAGCATTAGCCACTACAAAACATCGCTTTCTGCGGCGTCACTCCTAGCTTTAGGTAAAAGGTTTAGAAAGCTTGAATATCTACTCTCCTTGGAAGTCACTTGAAATTGATAGTAGGGCCAAAGAAATAAACTCTTGGTTTTGATCCACTGTTTCCAGCGCATCTCTTATGTTACCTGCGACGGCGATGGCGCCTTGCTTCTCAGCCCAGACAGAGAGCTCGTCTATCGCAGCGCTCAAAGCCAATTGGCTGTGGTTGATTTTGTTTAGCAGTGAGGCGATGAGCTGTTTATCTTCCATGATTTATTCCTTACTAACTATTTGGTATGTCGGATTTTCATTCGCCGAGAGCTGTATCAGGAGCGGCTATTCTGTAGTGCCGAGGGACATTTTCACCTTGTTTATCATTAAGGAACGGGCACCTCAACGTATCGCTATTACATAATTCCTGCCTTCTTCCAACCCAAATACCGCGTCACCAACTCGGCCCCCAGCTCCTGGGGCCGAGCATCCACCACCAGCACTCCATGAGCCTTCAACCGCTCATGGAGCTGCGCCCGGTCATTCAAATAATCCACCGTCCCGCAATAGGTTAGCGCCTCCGGCAAAGTTTGCACTGGCGTGTGCCGTAGATTGTCGAGCAAGTCTTCACGCAGGCTTGCCACCAACACCCGATGCAGTTTGCTCAGGCGTTTAACGGCGGTCAGCAGTTCTTCGTCGTCTTCATCCCGCAGATTGGTGACCAGCACCACCAGCGCCCGGCGTTTTTGTCGGGCCAGTAGCTGTGTGGCGGCAGCCTGATAGTCGGCGGGGCGTTGTGTGCTGTCGAGGTCGTAGACGGTGTTGAGCAACACGTTGAGCTGCCCCGTGCCTTTGACCGGGGCGAGGTAGTGCGGTCGGTCGCTGGCGAAGGTGCTCAGGCCGACGGCATCGCCTTGGCGTAATGCGATGTAGCTGAGCAACAGGCAGGCGTTGAGTGCGTGATCGAAATGCGCGAGTTCGCCATCCTGGCTGCGCATCCGCCGGCCGCAATCGAGCATGAAGATGATCTGTTGGTCGCGTTCGTCCTGGTACTCGCGGGCGATGGGGGTGCGTTGGCGGGCGGTGGCTTTCCAGTCGATCTGGCGCAGGCTGTCGCCTTCGCGGAATTCGCGCAGTTGATGGAATTCCAGGCCCAGGCCGCGACGTTGTCGTTGGCGCACGCCGAGCTGGCTGAGCCAGTTGTCCACCGCCAGCAGTTCGCCGCCGTAGAGGCGGGCGAAGTCGGGGTAGACGCGGGTGTGGTCGAGCAGGGTGAGCAGGCGTTTGTCGGACCACAGCCCCATGGGGCTCGGCAGGTTGATTTCGCAGTATTCGAAGCTGAAGTGGCCGCGCTTGAGCGGACGCAGTCGGTAGCCGATCTGGCTCTGTAGACCGGGTTGCAATTCGGCCGACAGGGGAAGGTGTTCAAAGCTCAGAACGTCAGGGACATGGTCGAAAATCTGAATGTTCAGTGAGTAAGCAAAGTCATGCTCGACTTCCAGGCGCACTTCGCTCCATCGACCCAGTGCGAGGCTGCCCGGCATTTGTCGCTGGATGCGCGGTGACGGCAGGCGCTTGAGGCGAACGGCGTCGAGAACGGCCAGTGCCAGCAAAGCCAGGAGCAGTCCCCAGTTGATCGACAGCAGGGTGGAAGGCACGTCGTATTCCAGCGCCCGCAAGGTGCCAAGCACAATGCCGATGCCCAGCAGGATCGCGAGCCAGATCAACAGCAAGCGTGACGGTTTCACAAACGCGGCGCCGACACTTGGTCGAGCAGTTGCTTGAGCACCTGATCGACGTCCAGCCCTTCGATGTCCAGCTCCGGGGCAATCCGCACCCGATGGCGCAACACCGCGAGGGCGCAGCCTTTGATGTCATCGGGAATCACGAAGTCGCCACCGCGCAGCAGCGCACGGGCGCGAGCGCAACGCACCAGGGCGATGGACGCCCGTGGCCCGGCGCCGAGGGTCAAGCCCGGCCAGGTTCGGGTGGTTCGGGCCAGGCGCACGGCGTAATCGAGCACCTGATCGTCCAGCGGCAGATCGCTGGCGATGCGCTGCAAGGCCAGCACGTCCTTGGCTTGCAACACGGTGCGCAACGGTTGCACGTCGAGCATGTCGGCGCGGGTCGAGCGACTGACCTGGCGAACCATGTCCAGCTCTTGCTCGGTGTCGGGGTAATCCATGCGGACCTTGAGCATGAAGCGGTCAAGCTCGGCTTCCGGTAACGGGTAGGTGCCTTCCTGTTCGATGGGGTTTTGCGTGGCCAGGACCATGAACGGTTGCGCGATGGGCAGGGCGCGGCCTTCGAGGGTGACCTGGCGTTCCTGCATGGCTTCGAGCAGCGCGGCCTGGGTTTTCGCCGGGGCGCGGTTGATTTCGTCGGCCAGCAGCAGGTTGGTGAACAGCGGGCCTTTGCGCAGTTTGAACTGCTCGGTGTTCAGGTCGTAGACCGCATGCCCGGTGACGTCGCTGGGCATCAGGTCGGGGGTGAACTGGATGCGCGCAAACTCGCCACCGAAGCAACGGGCCAGCGCCCGCACCAGCAATGTCTTGCCCAGCCCCGGCACGCCTTCGAGCAGCACATGGCCGCCGGCGATCAGTGCGGTGAGGACGTCATCGATCACGGTATTCTGGCCGATCACCGCTTTGCGCAATTCAGTTCTGACCGCTTGGGCCAACTGACTGGCGCGCTGGCGTTGCTGGGCGGCGTGGGTCTCGCTGCCAGGCTCGATCTGTTGACTCATAGCGTGTTCCTCAAGGTTTGCAGGTGGGCGACCTGGCGGCTGAATTCAGCGCTGGACAGCCGCTGCTTCGGTCGCGGGCTCATGGCCTGGCTGATGGCGCGTGTGGGTTGGCCGGTCAGGCGTGCGAGCACCAGCCATTGTTCGGTGACGCCGAGTTGTTCATAACCGGGGTGACGGTGACGGACCCGGCGCAGGATGTCTTGCTGCAAGGCTTGCAACAGGGTGTGCTGACCGCTGCGGCGCAGGATGAAATCGGCGCTGGCGCGCAGGTGCTCCTGAAGCTGTCGGCGGGCTTTGGGTGCAGGTTCCAGCAGCGGACCATGACGGACCCCGACGCGCCAGATCCCCAGTCCGATCAGGGCAATGAGCGCCATCAGGGCCTGGGGGAAGTTGCGCAACAGCAAGATCGGCAAGCTGTCGTGATCGGTATTGAACAGCAGTGTCACGCTCGTGTCGGCGGTCAGGTACCAGAGCAGCCAGGCGTTGTCGTACTGTTCGATGGCCGGGTTTTTCCACAGGTCGGCGTCGGTCACCACGGTGATCGAGCCGAGGCCGTGGTTGAGTTGCATCATGTGCGTGGCCTTGGCACTGTTGGCCCAGGCCTGCGCGAGGTTTTTCGGGTCTTCGAGATGGAACGCGGTGTCGAAGCTGGCGTAGGCCGGTGCTGGTTCATCTTCCAGATACAGCTTGGTCAGTTTGGGGTAGGGGTCGTCGAGGACGTCCGGCGGCGGTGCCTTGAGGTCTTTACTCAGCAACTGGTGCAACTGCACGCGATCGAGCAGCAGGTCGTTGCTCTGGCCGGTTTTTTCGTCCCATACGGATTGGGCCACAAACAAGAGACGTCCGCCGGCCCGGGTCCAGTTCAACACCTGATCAATCTGGCGCGGCGACATGTTCGCGCGATCGCCGAGCAACAACAGGCTGTGTTGACGTGGATCGAGGATCGGCAAGATGTCGAGGCTGTTGGCGTGGCTGACGGTCAAGCCTTGCTTGCGCAGGAAATACTCGGCGGCCAGATACGGATTTGCCTGGGCTTCGGGGGATGGGCCGTGATCGATTTCTACCTGATAAGGCATGGCCTTGAAGTACAGATACAGGCTCAGCGCGCCAAGCAACAGGGCGATGAGCACGCCGCCACCGAACCACAAACGCCGGCTCACCGGGCTGCTCCCGGGCCGAACAATGCGCGCCAGCCATCACACAATTCCTGCTGCAAATGCGCGGGTGGCAGTCGATGCCCATAGGCCATGTTTTGCCAGTGCAAGGTCAAGGTTTTGCTGAAAGCGAGCAAGTCCGGTTGATGCAGTTGCGCGACGCGCTGGAGCACTTCGCCTTCGGTGTCGGCCGCTTTTAGCGCCATGTTGTGCTCGTGCAACAGGTGGCTGAGCAGGGCGCGATACAGCAACCCGAGGGCGGCGCGCGGGTTGTCCGGCCAGAGACTTTCGGCGCTGGCTGCAATGTCGGTGGGCAAGGTTTCGCGATTCAACTCCAGGCCGAAAGCGCGTTGCGGCACGGCACGCGCAACCCGGCGGTTTATCCGTGGTCGACGGCTGACGAACGCCTGCAACCAGTCGCGGTAACGCCAGATCAGCAAGCCGACGGCCCCGATCACGGCGCCCCACAGCAGCACTTCGATCAAGTTGGCGAGAAAACCGAAACGCTGGCTATCGAACAGGCTGACCAGCGCTTTCAGCCAGTCAGGTGTCTTGCCGTCGTTCTGGTTTTGGCGGGCAGGTTCGTCTTCGCCAAATCGATAGCGGGTGACCGTTTCCTTATTCTTGAACGGCGGCTGGGCGAGGAGGGTTTTGATGCTGTCTTTGGAGGCCTGGCTGGTCAGCGGTTGATCCAGCAGGCGCGGGCTGTCCGGCGTAATGGCCGGCTCATCGGCCCAGACGTTTTGTGCAGTCGGCACCAGCAGCATCGCGGCCAGCAGCAATGTGACTGCCGTACTCATGAGGCGTTGGCGCAGTCGGCGGAACACCAGTTCGATGTCCCAGGCTTCCAGCACCGTGCGTCGATTCAGGTAAAGGCTGAAACCACAGGCCACATAAACCGGTTCCCAGACAATCAGCACCAGCACGTAAAAGGTATTGGTCAGGTGCTCCAGCCATCGCCATTCCTGCACGGCGGCGGTAATCAGGGTTTGCCATCCCCAGTCCAGTTCCACCTGTTGTGGCAGGAGCATGTAGAACAGCACCAGCAAACCAATCCACAACGCACTTTCCAGATGCACGCCGATAATCGTCAACCATTGCGCGGCGCCAGCGTTGCGCTGTAGCAGCACGCTTGAACGTTGTTGACGTGCTTCGCCCCCCAGGCCTTCGAGTTGCACCACCGGCATCAGAAAACTGCGGCTCAGGCTCAGCCGTCGCCAGGTCAGGCTGGCGAGCAATTGTGGTTTGAGCAGGCGCGGCCACTGGCGCAGCGCCTGTTTCAAGGTTGGTGTTTCACCGAACATGGCGCTCGACAGGATGTACAACGGCAGCCGCTCGAAGGCCGGTTTGAGCCACCAGAAGATGAACAGCGCGAGGGACGGTGAATCCCACAGAAACATGGTGAGCAGGGCGAAGACCGGCAAGGTGACGATGGCCCAGCTGGTCATCAGCAAGCGTCGATGGCGCTGGCTCAACAGGACGCCCAGGTCCATGGCTTCCCATGTCGAGCGGGGGCGGATCACGACCGTGGCGTCACTCAGGCGCATGGCGGGTCCGTCCGGCAAACAGCAGATAAGTCGCCATCAACACCCATAACGCCGCGCCGACCAGGTATTTGGTCATGGGGGTCGGCACGGTCATTGATGACCAGTACGCTTCGATAAACGCCGCAATCAGTAGAAACAGCATGACGCCGCAGATCAGCAACACGCTTTTGCGCGCCGCCAGTCGCAATGCTTCGGCGCGGGGCAGGCGTCCCGGTGCGATCAAGGCCCAGCCCAGTTGCAGGCCAGCGGCACCGGCCAGGGCAATGGCGCTCAGTTCGAAGGCACCGTGCCCGATAACGAACGACCAGAAGGTTTGCCCGTAGCCGATGTGCGTCAAGTGCCCGGCCACGGCCCCGATCATCAGCCCATTGAAGAACAGGAAAAACACGCTGCCCAGGCCAAACAGGATTCCGCTGGCGAAGGTCTGAAAGGCGATGCCGATGTTGTGCATGATGTAGTAACCGAACATCACCCAGTCTTCACTGGCTGCACGCTGCGCCGAACGGCCCAGATGGCCGGCGACGGGGTCGTACATGCTTTGCATCTCACTGATCTGCTCGGCCGGGATCAGGTTGTAGACGAGGTCCGGGAACAGATACACCAGCAGCGCGAAGCCGATCAGGCTGCCGAAAAACATCAGGCCGGCGGCGAGTACGAAGCGCCATTGCTCGCGCACCAGTCGCGGAAAATCAGCCAGGATGAAGCCCAGGACGTTGGCGCCCAGCCGACTGCGATGCCGATACAGTTGCTGATGCCCGCGCAGCACCTGTTGCTGCAACGAGTCGATCAGGAAACTGCTGTAGCCGCGTTCCTGAGCCAGTGCCAACTGGTGGCAGAGGCGTCGATAGTCTTTGGGGAAACTGGCGATTCGGGTGGTTTCCTTGCCCCGCTCCAATTGTTCGAGCATCAGCGAAAACTGCGTCCATTCAGCCTGGTGACGATTTTCGAAAAGACTTTGCTTCATGCCGGACCCAACAAACCACGTGCAATGCCATTGAGTTCGACCACGGCCCGTGGCTCTGATACCTGCAACGGCTGGGCGAGGATGGACGCCAGTTCATTGACCCGCGCCGCCGAGAGTTCGCCCTGGCGTTCGGCGAAGCCGAGGATGGCGCGCTGCTCGGTCAGCGTCAGTGCAAAAGCCGGACGCTGGGGAGGCGCATCCGGCAGTTGCGGACGGGCAAGCGGTTGCTCGCGGTAGATCACCAGCGTGCCGGCGGCCAGGTCTCCGAGGCGTTTGAAGGTGGGGTGTTGCAGGCAGCAGATGGCCCCGAGGAAATAGCCGAAGGGCAACAGATCGACGAATCGCAACAGGTTGCGCAGCAGCGAAGCGGACCAGCCGACCGGCGTGCCGTCGTCGTGCACCACGCGCAATCCCATCCATTGTTTGCCCGGTGAGCGACCCTGGTTGAGTACTTCGAACAGCACCATGTACCACCAGCTCACCGCGAACAACAGAATCGAGCCGAGCCCTGCGCCGAGTTTTCCCAGAAACGCCAGCACGACAAAGAGGACGCCGAGAATCAGTCCGCGCAAGGCCAGGTCGATGGCGAAGGCCAGCGCACGGACCATCAATCCGGCCGGGCGCAGTGGCAAGTCGATGCCTTCGGGCGTTTCGACGTGATACCGCGTGTCCAGTGGCGGGGACAGCGTCGCTTTCCTTTGCAGTGCTGTGGTCTCGAGCATGGGCAACCTTATGTGACCTGTTCGGGATTCGATGTTCGTCCGATGCTAGCAGCCTCTCGGGGGGAAACGACATAACTATGTATTGCACGGTGAGTAGGCAGAGGTGATTGAATGACAAGATTACTGGCCGGGGCGGGATGTGAACGCCTAGACTTTGCCGATCTTCAGTTCAGGAACAGCCCGTGACCTCGATCTTCTGGTACGACTACGAAACCACTGGCATCAATCCGCGATGCGACCGCCCGCTGCAGGTCGCGGGGATTCGCACCGACTTCGATCTCAATGAAATAGACGAACCGGTCAACCTCTTCTGCCAGCCCAGTGAAGACATCCTGCCGCATCCGGCGGCCTGCGCGATCACCGGCATTACCCCAGGCCAGTTGGCCGAACAGGGTTTGCGCGAAGCCGATTTCATGACCCGGGTGCATGCCCAGCTCGCTGCGCCGGGGACGTGCGGGGCGGGGTACAACACATTGCGCTTCGACGACGAGATGACGCGTTACAGCCTGTATCGTAATTTTTTCGACCCCTATGCCCGTGAGTGGCAGGGCGGTAACAGTCGCTGGGACCTGATCGATGTGGTGCGGGCGGCGTATGCGTTGCGCCCTGACGGTATCGTCTGGCCAACCGATGAGGAAGGGCGGGTCACGCTCAAGCTCGAACGACTGACCGCTGCCAATGGCATTGACCACGGCAGCGCCCACGAGGCGTTATCGGACGTTCGCGCCACCATCGCGCTGGCGCGCCTGATTCGTGAAAAACAGCCGAAGTTGTATGACTGGCTGTTTCAATTGCGCGGCAAACAAAAGGTCATGGACCAGATTCGCCTGTTGCAGCCGATGGTGCATATATCCGGGCGTTTCTCGGCGGCACGAAGCTACGTCGGTGTGGTGCTACCGCTGGCCTGGCATCCGCGCAACAAAAACGCCTTGATTGTCTGTGACCTGCACCTCGATCCCCAGGGGTTGCTCGATCTGGATGCCGACGCCTTGCGCCAGCGGCTGTATACCCGTCGCGATGACCTGGCCGAAGGTGAACTGCCGGTGCCGCTCAAGCTCATCCATATCAACAAGTGCCCGGTGGTGGCACCTTTGTCGGTGCTGCGTCCAGATGACCAACAGCGTTTGGGGCTGGACATGGCGCTATATCAGGAGCGCGTGCTGCGGCTAAGTGACGCACAACAGGTTTGGCGGGATAAGGTACTGGCGATTTATGCCGGCGAAGACTTCACGCAGAGCCAGGACCCCGAACAACAGTTATACGATGGTTTTATCGGTGATCGGGATCGGCGTCTATGCGAGCAAGTCCGAGCGGCCGACCCTGTCCAATTATCACAAGAGCAATGGCCTTTCGATGACGAACGTTTGCCTGAATTGTTGTTTCGTTATCGCGCACGTAACTTCCCTGATACGTTGAATTTTGAGGAGCAAGAGCGCTGGCGAATATTCTGTCAGCAACGTTTGTCAGATCCTGAGTGGGGGGCGCCAAATACACTGCAAACTTTCATGGAAGCTGCTGCCCAATTGGCAATGACCGCTACATCGTTTCAGCGGGAGGTGCTCAATGAATGGCAGAATTATGTCCAGGGATTACGCAAACGTTTAAATCTTTGAAAACGAAAATACCGCAGCTTGAATTGCGGACATAAAAAAACGCCAGCATCTGCTGGCGTTATTTTTTGTCGCGGATAAGTCTTTGACAAACTCTGCGGCTTAGCCCAGCAGAGTAGCCCAACCTTCCACCACGTCACCGCCCCACTTGGCTTTCCACTCTTTCAGAGTCTTGTGGTTGCCACCTTTGGTTTCGATGACTTCGCCGTTGTGCGGGTTTTTGTATTGCTTAACTTTACGGGCGCGTTTGGTGCCAGTAGTTTTTACTGCGCCACCGCGTGGAGCCTTGGATTTGGATTCTGGATCCAACAGCGCAATGATGTCACGCAGGGACTTGGAGTATTCGCCCATCAGGGTGCGCAGTTTGCCTTCGAATTCCAGCTCGGTTTGCAGTTTGTCGTCTTGGGACAGGTTCTTCAAACGGGCTTGCAGCTCTTTGATAGCTTCTTCGGTG
>Ga0157371_10005123_pt1 | contig 11175 bp, 8 predicted proteins | sample C45metaG_FD_113462 | JGI IMG/M metagenome (GOLD analysis project Ga0157371, IMG submission 113462) | Corn rhizosphere microbial communities from Kellogg Biological Station, Michigan, USA - C4-5 metaG | ecosystem: Host-associated > Plants > Roots > Rhizosphere > Soil | place: USA: Michigan... | reverse complement strand
CAGATGGCGCTGACCATCCGTCACGGCAGCGGCATCGTATGCCTGTGTATTACCGAAGATCGTCGTAAGCAGCTCGAGCTGCCGATGATGGTCGAAAACAACACCAGCGCCTTTGGTACCGGTTTTACCGTGACCATTGAAGCGGCGCATGGAGTGACCACCGGTGTGTCTGCGGCTGACCGTCTGACCACCGTACGTGCAGCGATTGCAGACGGTGCGAAGCCATCCGATCTGCATCGTCCAGGCCACGTCTTCCCACTGCGTGCGCAGGCGGGCGGCGTTTTGACCCGCGGCGGTCACACCGAAGCGACTATCGACCTGGTGACCCTGGCAGGCTTCAAACCTGCGGGTGTGCTGTGTGAGCTGACCAACGATGATGGCACCATGGCGCGCGCGCCGGAGTGCATCACCTTTGCGCGCCTGCACAACATGCCGGTGGTGACGATTGAAGATCTGGTGGAGTATCGCCAGGCTCACGAGCGCAAAGCCAGCTGAAATGGCTGATGTGAAAAAGCCGGGGAAACCCGGCTTTTTTGTTTCTGGCTGGTGTGGCTACTGGTAGTTAACTTTTACAATAATGTCTTTGCTGAATGGCCCGACAGCAACGGCTTCCCCGGGTTTGCGAGTGAGTTCAGCCGTGTAGTCGTGCGTGAGGGTGCTCTCCGTATCATCTGGGTGATAGGTTGCAAAAGGAAGATACTGGTTGTAGGTCACATCGCCGTTGGTTTTATCAATGAGGCGCATGAGTAAACCATTTTCCATGTCCAGATGCGTATCATCATAGAGCGTATCGGTAGTATAAAAGCTGGTCGTTACGTCAAATTGTTCTGAGCAGCCTGCAGTCGCATCCCGGATTGTCGAAATGCTAAACGGTGAAGTGAGCGCTCTGGTGCTAACCGCGCTCTCCGTAAACTGCCCAAAGTCCACGATCTGGTTTTCAGGGTAGATTCGAATATCTACACCGCAGTCCAGGAAATGAATATTTGAGAGGCCGGCGATATCGTAATGCAGGTTTTTGGCGTTCGAAAGCGTGTTGATCCCACCAGAACCGTCAAACGCTAGCACGGTGACAGAGGGAAACGTATAGTCAAACTGCTCTTTTGGTATCGCTTTTAGCTTGACGTAAAGACGAAAGCGCACGGTAAACGTGATGTTTTTCTGAATTGTAACGCCATTGCAGGCGGCTTCTTGATAGTTGCCCCACTTATCATCCTGCTTATCAAGGCAGGCTCCCGTATCAATTTTGATATCGGGTATGTCATAGTCAACACCATTATAGGTTACGCCAAATGCCAGATAAGGATTGTTGGTCATCAGGCTATCGGTGTTATGAAAACTGTCCAGGATATAGGCATAAACATTTTCACTCCAGGGATCCTGCGAGACAGGTTTTGTACTGTCGCGGGTGGCATGATCGCAATATACCGTCACCAGCAAATCGCCGCTCTCCCAGATCTTTTGTCCGGTAGGGGCGTTTGCAGGTACCGTGAACGTCGGGAGCGTCGTTGTGACCAGACTTTGGCCGCCCTTTGAATCTTTGTAGCAGTCCATTGCCCATGCGGAGGATGAGAAAAAACATAAAAGGGCAATCGCCGCGAGGTATATTTTTTTCATCATTATCCCTTATTCACCGGTTTGCTCTGGCAGGTACTCTGCACCGCGTTACAGCTCACCTTAAACATTTCCAGGCCACCATAATCGCCGATATAGCCAATTTGGAAATCAGCGGGCAGATTAGCCAGTGGTTGGCTGGCCTGACCGAACGGCTCTATCATGACGCTCTCCGCACCCGGCAATAAGGTTTTCCCGTTCAGGCCGATATAGCCGACGGTGATGTAATACGGGCTGCTGTTTTTGAACTGCAGGGTGCCGGAGACGCGGGATATGACCACCTTATCCAGTGGCACAAACTCCCCCTCTTTCAGCTCAATGGCTTTTGGTCGCCAGAACAACTTTAGGCGACTTTGCATGGCGATTTGCATCACGTTCTTCTGCTCGGCTTTGGGAGGTATTTCCCGCATGTTGTAATAAAACAGCGACTCACGATCGGCCGGAAGCTGGCTGAGTTTTTGCTGTGCCATCAGGCGCACCTGCGCCTGTTCGTCAGGCTCAATACGCAACAGGGGCGGAATAGGGGAGATAAACTCGCGTGTTTTCTTTCCCGCTTTATCCTCTATCCACGACTGAGCCAGATAGGGGGCGGTTTTACTCTGGTTCGTCAACCTGACCGATACGCTTTTCGCGGAGGCGTTGAAAATGATGCGCGTTCTGTCTGGGGATATGGTGGCGTATGCAGAACTGCACGCGCCCAGAAGACAGAAAAGTCCTTTTGAAATTAACGGTATGTTCATTGTTTCATCCTGAATTAATGCACTGTTTTACAAGGTAATAAGATGGCCTCGCCGCTGAGGTTACTTTGATTTGGTGGCGTGATTTCGCATGTTTTATCAGACCAGTTCAGGCGTAAGAGACTGTCTTCCTGAATTCCACTGAGATACACGAACCCCTCTTCCGCGACCAGCCCGACTTCTTTGCCCGAGGCGCTGTCGATGACGCTGACACCCAAAGGCGGATTCTGTCCGTTTTCCTGACGAATGATGCCGACAATTTGGTAGCCGCTGGTGGCGTTGAGCTTGCTATAGCCTATGGCGCCTTCTGTCAGCGTGGTTCGAATGACGGAGTTTTCTATATCCACACCATCTGGCAATGTATTGCTGTTTATACGCACCGTTGAAGTGGTGTAGCTGGTGAGAGAGGGCACAACGGCAATACCAAATGCGTTAGTGCGCGTGCGCGTACTGTTGACCTCAATCCCTGAAACGCCATCAGCATCAATCATCATCCGGGCATTATCTGCCGGGCTGTAATCATGCAGGGCGACACCATGTCGCGTAGCCGTGATCGAACCATTCCAGCCAGCGCTGATTGAACGATAGTGATTAGGTTGAACGCTCCCTGACAGGTTGAGACGTCCGTAAGGAGAATAGTGCTGATATCCGCCACGTAATGACGGTTCGCCTTCGCGTAAATCCTCTTCTGTCGTAGAGGCAGAGAGATTCCACGTATTGTTGCGATCGGATGAATCATAATAGGAAGCCATATGGGACGCACTGTCGCCACCTGAGCGCTGATAGCTGTACATAATGCTACGGCTCTGCTCCAGCGGGAGGGTGAAGGAAAAATAGATCTGATTTTCGTCACTGTCATCCCAGCGCACGCGGCTCAGCGCCAGCGAAGCGGATAGCCCTCTGAAATCGCCAATATCAAAATTGCGGCTCAGCGAAAAGGAGTAGTTCGTATTACTGCTGTTATCCCAGTAAGTATTACGAGTGACGTTGAGATAAGTATTTAATGCCAGAGAGTCAAGGTACTGGTTGAAGGAGATGACATAACTCTCTTTTTCGTTTGTCGTTGAGGTATCACCGTCGCGGGAGGCAAGATACTCGCTCATTGAGACATATTCTTTATCCGAGAATCGATAACCGGCAAAGGTAATCTGGCTACCGGTTGCTTCGAAGCGCTTAGCGTAGTTTACGCGGTAGCTGAAACCTCGCTGTTTATCATTGTTTTCCTGATGCAACGTAGCCTCGGCGCCAGTCACATCAAAGGATAACGAACCGAGCTCATCCAGGTTGAAGCCGATACCGGTAGTCATAGCCTGATAGTCATCTGCCGTCAGCATGGTGCCACCATACAGTGACACATTGCTCAGCCAGCCCCAGGAGAGTTCACCTGTCCAGAAAAGGGGGTTATTGATGTCGTTATGTCCCGTTGCGGTGGGTTTACCGACGGAGGTTTTATAACGCACCTGGCCTTTTCGGGTCAGGAAGGGGATGGAGGAAGAACCGACCTGGAAGGTAGTTTTGCGCCCATCTTCCTCTTCAACTGTCACGTCCAACTGCCCCTGGTAGGTTTCCCCCAGGTCGGAAATCGTGAAAGGACCCGGCGCGACGGTTGTTTGATAAAGGACGCGGCCAGACTGGGTGACGGTCACTTTGGCATTGGTCTGCGCAATACCGGTAATTTGCGGTGCATAGCCTTGTAAATCGGGTGGCAGCATGCTTTCGTCACTTTCCAACGACGCACCGGTAAAGTGGAAGGTATCAAATATATCTGAGCTTAAATCATATTGCCCGAGCGTCATTTTTGATGACAGCGAAGGAATAGGACGGTACAGATAAGTCCGTGCCAGACTGCTATCGCTGCCGGTCGACTCACCCTTACGGAAGTTTTGATTGTATTGATAATCTGAACGCAGACGCCATGCGCCGAGGTTAAACCCAAGCGTGCCGTAAGCGCTAACATTCTGGCTGTCGTCGCCCCCGTGCGGATCGTACTGGCTGGCATAGAGATTATAATCGAGTAACACGCCCGCAATGCCATCATCCCAGAATTCAGGCGGCGTCCAGTTTTGCGCCTGATACGTCATCCATGCCTGAGGAACGGTGACGGACAGCACCATCGTGCCCTTATTGAGTGAAAAAACCAGTTCTGGAACACCCGAAAGATCAAGGCAACGTCCGCCCTGAGAAAAATGGCGTGTTGAAATAAAGTCCGCGCTCAATCCGAAAGCGGATAATTGCTCTGCGTTGAGACAAATTTGCGAGCCACTGTCGTTATCCGTTGCGATCCATTCCATTGTCGCGGGTTGCGGTAACGTGTTTTTATTGACCTGAATGCGAACGAGATAGTTACCCGGCACGATGTGGCCTTTTTTCTCAAACTGGGAAATATCAATATTGCTTCGATCTTCAACGTCAATCATATCCGTGTTGAATTCAACTGCGGATACCGGCAATACGAATAATGCTGAGTGAAACGTGGCGCTCAGCGAATGCTTTATGAAAGCAGTGAGGCGAGAAAGTTGATGCGCTGAGTGTTTTAGCATAAATCCGTTTCGCTTTTAAAAGGAATACACAAAAGCCGATGAGTCCTTCATCGGCTACGTTTTCAGTGGCTATTTTGATTACTTGTAGGCAAGAATATAGTTCGCCTGAGCCTGCACGTTACCTGGTGTAGCGGTGCTGCCAGATACCGGTTCCATGCGGGCTTTAAAGTTCAGCTCCTGATAGGCGTTAGTGGTCGGGAAGGACACTTCAATCGGCGTGCCCAGCGTGACTTTATTGCTGCCGCTATCCAGTAAGCGAATGCCTACACCTGTTGCACCGCCGATGTTTCCATCCAGCGTGTTTTTCATCAGGCTGGTGTCGGTTGCATCGGTGCTTGCGGAAGTAAAGGTCACTTTTACTTTGTCGATGGTGGTGGTGGTTTGCCCAGTTGTCGTTGAGAGAATGCAGTCCTGCAGGTGGATATTGACGTCAACCGGCAGCGAGTTTTTACCGCTATTCAGCACGCTATCCGCGACTTCGCCTAATTCAATGGTCTGATTTTCATCTCCCGGGGTGATAGAGCAAGGCGCACTGATCACTTCGCCAGTGAACGTGATCTTCCCTGAGCCCTGGTTATCTGCTGCTACAGCAGTAAATGACAGGCCAGAAAGCAGTGCAGTTGTCGCAACGGCCAGGATAGTCTTGTTAAACATGAAGATATAATCCTTTATCTAAGATTGGAAATCGCAATACGGTTCATGAATTAATATTGCAACACGTTTATTGCATTAAAACGGGTGAAATATATCAGTCACAATATGAGTGATCTCGTGAGTATTTCTTAATTAGGGGGTTAGATTTTATTAATATATTTTTTGGGGTTATAGGTGACATAGGTGCTGTGAATAAAAAGCCAGGGCGCTTGGTTTAAAGAGTGACTAACATCAACCTTTTGACGTTCATGTAATACACTAAACGCTAATTATTTTACGGGAAATAGTTATAAATAATATTTCTTGAGTGAATTCTATAGCAGCGAGAAAGTATGGTGCCGGACTTAATATCATTGATAATGATGGTTGGCACTTGCTGACATTTCAAAAAATTGCGCTCCCGCAAAAAAGGGAGCGCAACCGCTCAGCCTATACCTGCCGATTGTAACAAGACCAGGCTAAACCCCATCACCGACATGCCGCACAACACGCCATAACTCGGGTTGTTGTTCGGGTCTATCTCTTTTGCCAGCGGCATCAGTTCATCTACTGAAAGTGCGACCATAATCCCGGCCACCGCGGCCATAATGGCTGCCATCACCACAGGTGAAACCAGACTGCCAAGAATCAGCCATGCCAGTACGCCACCAAGAATCTCGGCGATACCTGAAATACCGGCCCAGAAAACGGCAGTACGTTTTGAGCCGGTGGCTGCATACACCGGTCCCGCAACGGCAAGTCCTTCAGGAATATTGTGTAAGGCGACCGCCAGCGCGATGCCAAAGCCCATTTCCAGATTGCTGCTGGCCGTCACATAGGTGGCGACGCCCTCCGGGAAGTTATGCAGGCTGATGCCCAGCGTCAACAGTATCGCCGTGCGCTTGATATTACGCGGCGAGGGGGTGACATTTTCCTGCATTAAATCTTGCGGATGCGCGTGCGGAAGCATGCGATCGAGAGCGAAATACCCGAGCAGACCAAAGACAAACATGCCGTAGCCCAGAAGTGGGGACATGCCCTCTGTGCCAAGGGCAGCGGGCAGCATCTCCATCAGGGAGATAAGCAGCATAATGCCGGCAGCAAAACCGAGTGAAAAAGCCAGCACACGGTTAGAGGGTTTCTGGCCGAGTACGCCCAGGATCGCGCCAATGAAGGTGGCTGCACCCGCCAGGACGGTCAACATCAGAGGTACTGACATTCATCTCTCCTTTATCTGTCCCTTATATTCAAATTTCCTGAAGATGTTCTTCATGCTTATCAGCGTTCATCTTTACCGGATTGCGCGTAATGTAGCCCAATCAAATTGACACCGTCTGTAAGGATATCATCATGTCTTCTTCTCGTATGCCAGCACTGTTTTTAGGCCACGGTAGCCCAATGAACGTCCTGGAGGATAACGTCTATACCCGAGCCTGGCGTCAGCTGGGTGAGACGTTGCCGCGCCCGAAAGCCATTGTCGTGGTATCTGCGCACTGGTTTACGCGAGGTACCGGCGTTACGGCGATGGAAGCACCGAAAACCATTCATGATTTCGGCGGTTTCCCGCAGGCGCTGTATGACACGCATTACCCCGCTCCTGGCTCACCAGCGCTGGCTCAGCAGTTGGTGGAGCTGCTGGCGCCTGTTCCGGTTGCACTGGATAAAGAAGCCTGGGGTTTTGACCACGGCTCCTGGGGCGTGCTGATTAAGATGTACCCGGATGCCGATATCCCAATGGTGCAGTTGAGCATCGACAGCACCAAACCCGCCGCCTGGCATCTGGAAATGGGCCGCAAGCTGGCAACCCTGCGTGATGAAGGCATCATGCTGGTGGCGAGTGGTAACGTGGTGCATAACCTGCGTACGGCGCGCTGGCACGGTGAGAACACGCCGTACCCGTGGGCGACCTCGTTTAACGACTACGTTAAAGCAAACCTGATGTGGCAAGGCCCGAGTGAGGCGCATCCGCTGGTGAACTATCTGGATCACGACGGCGGTTCGCTCTCTAACCCGACCCCGGAGCACTTCCTGCCGCTGCTGTATGTGCTTGGCGCGTGGGATGGTCAGGAACCGGTGACGATCCCGGTCGACGGTATTGAGATGGGGAGCTTAAGTATGCTATCGGTGCAGATTGGGTAAAAACATGCCGGGTGGCGGCTTCGCCTTACCCGGCCTACATGTCGCGCGTAGGCCCGGTAAGCGTAGCGCCACCGGGCAAATCTTACTCAATAAAAATATGCGGATAAAAGCGTGACAGATCCTGAGTGATCAGCGCGCGATCTTCGCGAATGCCAATCCCGGCAGGCTGATCGTTGATGAGCCAACTGCCAATCAGGGTATAGCTGTCGCCAAACCTCGGCAGTTGATAGAACTCCTGGACGATCATCCCTTCTTCGCCGTAAGGTCCTTCAACCGCTTCCAGCGTTTTGCCGTTTTCGATGATGGAGACGTTTGCGCCTTCGCGGGAGAAGATCGGCTTCACGACGTATTTTTCCATTTGCGGGTGATCGTCTTCCGCAAAGTACGCCGCCAGCAGGTTAGGGTGGTTCGGGAACATCTCCCACAGCATCGGCAGCAGGGCTTTATTCGAAATAATGCTCTTCCACGCTGGCTCCAGCCAGCGCACGCCAGCGTCTTCCAGCTTGGTGGAGAACATCTCGCGCAGCATGTATTCCCAAGGATAGAGTTTGAACAGGTTACTGATCACCTGATCCTGCATATCCGTAAACTGACCTTTTTCACCCAGACCAATATCCTCGATATAGAGGAACTCGGTGGCGACGTCCGCTTCGGCGGCGCAGTCCTGTAAGTATTGAACCGTACCGCGGTCTTCTTCCGTGTCGCGGCAGCAGGCGAGGTGCAGCAGATTGAAGCCGTGTTGTTCGCGCAGTTCGGCGAAACGCTCAATCAGCTTTTCCTGCAGGCTGTTGAACTGGTCACTCCCTTCCGGCAGGTTTCCAGCATTGATTTGATCTTCCAGCCAAATCCACTGGAAGAACGCCGCTTCATACAGGGAGGTTGGCGTATCGGCGTTATTTTCCAGGAGCTTAGGTTCACCCACGCCATCCCAGGCGAGATCGAGGCGAGAGTAAAGTGAAGGTTGGTTCGTTTTCCAGGACTGGCGTACAAAGCTCCAGGTGTGCTTCGGAATGCGGAATTTGGTCATCAGCTCATCGCTGTCGATAACCTTTTCCACGACCTTCAGGCACATCTGGTGCAGTTCAGCGGTGACCTCTTCCAGCTTTTCAACCTGGGCCAGCGTGAGCTTGTAGTAAGCATCCTCACACCAGTACGGCTCGCCGTACATGGTGTGGAAGTTAAAACCATATTCAGTGGCTTTTTCGCGCCAGTCCGGGCGCTCGACAATACTGACTCGTTCCATAATCAGCCGCCCATTGAGCGAGTCGAAGACCCGGTCGCGCTGCGCTGCATGGTGGTTTGTTTCGCCACAGATTCACCAAAGCCACCGCGGGTGATGGTGCTGGTGGTTGCTGGCTTAGGCGCCATCGCCGTTTTAGGCACGGTCGTGGTACGGCCAGGCGTTGCTGCACCGTAGTTTTTACCGGTGGCGTCGGTGTATTTACCGTATGCCGGGCTGTTTGGGTTTTTAGAGCTAAACAGCGGCTGCTGCTGGTAGCCCGCGCCGCCGCTCATCATGCGGCCCATCATGTAGCCCGCCATCAGCGGCATCCAGAAGCTGCCGCTGGACTGCGCCTGCGCCTGGTTTTCCGGCGCCATACCTGCCTGAGCAGGCGCCTGCTGGCACTGGCCTTCGCCGAATTCCGCCACGCAGTCTTCGCGCGAAGCATATTTCGGTGCGGTACGTTCCGCTTCTTTCAGCGCGCTGTTATAAGCCGTCGTACATTCCGCGGCTTTACCGGTTGCGGCCGAGCAGTCGTCTGCGTTTTGATACATCGAGACCGTTTCGTCGCTTTGCTCACAGCCTGCCAGCATAAAGACGGCGGTGACCGCCAGTGCAACAGGGGTGAGGTGACGTGCGTTCCAGCTTTTGCGGAACGACGCGTGATTCATCGTTTTTGTCCGTTTCATGTTTGTCTTCCAGGACCCAGTGGTAATAACGCTCAGGATAGAGGATGAGTGGTTGAAAATGAAGCGAAGAGGGGCGGAATGAGGGGGATCTTTACGTTGGCTTACGTTCGAGTGTGATTCAGATGCTCCCTCTCCCTGTGGGAGAGGGCCGGGGAGAGGGCATCAGGCCGCAGTGGGCCTGATGACACTCTTAGTTACGGAACGGATTGCTGCCGGTGTTGGTACGTGCTGCCGTTGGCTGTGCAGCAGGGGTATTGCTATCACCGTTGAAGTTATCCACCGCGGCAACCTGCTGCGGGTTCTCCGGTGCAACGCTTTCCGGTGAGGTCGACACTGGTTTGCCCAGCGTGCTGTTCAGCATCTGCAGATCCTGTTCGTTCAGCGTACCCAGCGCCTGCTTGATGTTCAGCTGGTTAATCAGGTACTGGTAACGTGCGCTGGAGAGCTGCTGTTTCGCGTTGTACAGCGTGGTGGTCGCGTCGAGTACGTCAACGATGGTACGCGTACCGACCGAGTAGCCCGCTTCCATTGCATCCAGGGAGCTTTGTGCAGACACAACGGCTTGTTTGTATGCGTTGATGCTGCTGATAGAGGCGTTCACGTTGTTGAAGGAAGAACGCACGGTCTGCACCACGTTACGGTGCGCGCTTTCCAGCTGCTCGCTTGCGCCAACAAAGTTGTACTGCGCCTGTTTCACCTGGGAGTTCACCATGCCGCCCTGGTACAGCGGCAGGGAGAAGCTCAGACCCACTTTGTTCTGACCCTGGTTGCTGTCGTCGTACTGGGCTGAGTTGGTTTTAGAACCGCTGTAGGTCGTATCAGAGACACCGGTAGAGGCGCTCAGGCTCAGGGTTGGCAGATGGCCATCCTGCGCCTGGCGAATCTGCTCGCGGGCCAGATCCTGGCTCAGACGCGCCTGCAATAACGCCAGGTTACGGTTTTCCGCTTCTTTCAGCAGGGCATTAACGGCCTGCGGCTTATCGGTTTTGAAGCTGTCCACGTTCAGGGAGGCCAGCTCAGGGTAGTAGTTACCGGTCACCTGACGAAGTGATTCCAGCGCGTTATCAAGGTTGTTACGCGCGGTGACTTCGTTGGCCAGTACGCTGTCGTACTGTGAACGGGCGTTCTGCACGTCGGTGATCGCCACCAGGCCCACGTTGAAGCGCTGGGTGGTTTGATCCAACTGACGGTAAATCGCCTGTTTCTGCGCTTCGGTGTAGGAGAGCGAGTCAATCGCGCTCAGCACGTTGAAGTAAGCGGTGGCGGTATTGAGGATCAGCGTCTGCTGATCGGTCTGATACGTCACATCCTGAATACCCGCGCTCTTTTCCTGCAGGGTCAGGGCGCGCCATTTGGACATGTCAAACAGCGTCTGGGTTAACTGCAGTGATGCGCTGGTGGCATTGGAGTTAACGCCGTTAGCGTCGCGGAAACCGTTGCTGTAGGTATAATCTGCACCTAAACCTAACTGCGGCAGCAGCGGGCTACGCGCTTCGTTAATCTTTTCAAACGCAGCATCACGATCGGCCGCTGATTTACGTAAATCAGGGTTGCCCAGACGTGCCTGCTGGTAGACCTGTAACAGGTTTTCCGCCTGGCTCATT
>Ga0157371_10005121_pt1 | contig 11178 bp, 11 predicted proteins | sample C45metaG_FD_113462 | JGI IMG/M metagenome (GOLD analysis project Ga0157371, IMG submission 113462) | Corn rhizosphere microbial communities from Kellogg Biological Station, Michigan, USA - C4-5 metaG | ecosystem: Host-associated > Plants > Roots > Rhizosphere > Soil | place: USA: Michigan... | reverse complement strand
TTTCATCCGCTATTTCGCAAAAAGCTCACACCTTGGCTGCCTGGGCGACTTCGGTCATTCGGATAAGCGCAGCTCTTGGCTTTGGGGTCTTTGCGAAGCACACGAGGCAAGACAATGACCCAGGACATCAGCAATTTCGCTGCGCTCAATCTCAATCCCGCCATCCTCGCCGCCATCAAGGCCGTCGGCTACGAAGAGCCGTCGCCCATCCAGTCGCAGTCCATCCCGGTGATCCTCGCCGGCCACGACATGATCGGCCAGGCGCAGACCGGTACCGGCAAGACCGCAGCCTTCGCTCTGCCGCTGCTCTCGCAGCTCGACCCGTCCCGTCGCGAACCCCAGATTCTGGTGCTGGTTCCCACCCGTGAACTGGCCCTGCAGGTGGCTACCGCCTGCGAAACCTATTCCACCGAGATGCCCGGCGTCAAAGTCGTGGCCCTCTACGGCGGCGCGCCCATGGGCCCGCAGCTGAAGTCCTTGCGCATGGGCGCCCAGGTGCTGGTCGCCACCCCTGGCCGCCTGTGCGACCACCTGCGCCGTGACGACAACCTGCTGGCCACCGTCCAGCGCCTGGTGCTCGACGAAGCCGACGAGATGCTCAAGCTGGGCTTCATGGACGACCTCGAATTCATCTTCGAGGCCATGCCGGAATCCCGGCAGACCGTGCTGTTCTCGGCGACCCTGCCGCCGTCGATCCGCGCCATCGCCGAGCGTCACCTCAAGGAGCCGCAACACGTCCGCATCGCGGCCAAGACCCAGACCGTCGCCCGCATCGAGCAGGCGCACCTGATGGTCCACGCCGACCAGAAGCCGGCCTCGGTGCTGCGCCTGCTGGAAGTGGAGAACTTCGACGCCCTGATCGCCTTCGTGCGTACCAAGCAGGCGACCCTGGACCTGGCCGAGCTGCTGGAGCGCCAGGGCTATCGCGTCAGCGCCCTGAACGGCGACATGCCCCAGGCGCAGCGTGAGAAGACCATCGAATCCCTGAAAGACGGCTCGCTGGATATCGTGGTCGCCACCGACGTGGCCGCCCGTGGTCTGGACGTGGCGCGCATCACCCACGTACTGAACGTGGACATGCCCTACGATCCCGAGTCCTATGTGCACCGTATCGGTCGTACCGGTCGTGCCGGTCGTGAAGGCCGCGCGCTGCTGCTGGTCACCCCGCGCGAGCGTCGCATGCTGCAGGTCATCGAGCGCGTCACCGGTCAGCGGGTCGGAGAGATCCGCCTGCCCGACGCCGAAGCCGTGCTGGAAGCCCGTATTTCCCGCCTGGCCGATGGCGTGGGTTCGCTGCTGGCCGATGCCGATGCCACCCACGGTGCGCTGCGTCAGGAGCTGTGCGAGCGTTTGCAGTGCGATGCCTCGACCCTGGCGGCGGCGTTGCTGGCCAAGTTGACCGCCGGCCGTGCCCTGGACCTGGATGCCGTGCGTCGCGAACAACCGCTGACCCCTGGCGCCGGCCGTAGCGAGCGCCCCCGTGGTGAGCGCAGCGAGCGTGGCGACCGTCCTGAGCGTGGCGAGCGCACTGAGCGTCCGGATCGTGGCGAGCGTCGTCCGATGCAGCCGCTGCCGGAAGGTCGCGTCCGTTGCCGCACCGCCCTGGGCGCGCGTGATGGCGTCGCCGCCAAGAACCTGCTGGGTGCCATCATCAACGAAGGCGGCATGGATCGCGAGGCCATCGGCCGCATCCAGATCCGTGACTCCTTCAGCCTGGTGGAGCTGCCCGAGGACGGCCTCGAGCGTCTGCTGACCAAACTGAAAGACACCCGTGTCGCCGGCAAGGCCCTGCGCCTGCGTCGCTATCGCGAGGATTGAGGTCCTGGCCGGCTTCCGGCCGCCTCAGGCGACATACGAAGCGCCCGATGCCATGCATCGGGCGCTTCGCTATCCAGGGTACTAAAACGTCGAGCCCACGGGTTCCTGGGATGCGTTCGCCGACTTGGCTTCCTCCAGTATCCACTGCGCGAAGGCGCGGAGTGGCGGAGCACTCACCTCCATCGCCTGAGGCAGAACAAGACAGAACGTCTTGCCGACCGTTCGGCCTTCTGGCCAGGGCGCGACGAGACGGCCCTGCTGTATTTCAGCCTCGACATAGAGGCGTGGCACGAGCGCCACGCCTAGGCCGGCCAAGGCGGCTTCCAGGAGCATGGCATGCAGGTCATAGCGGGCGCCCAGGGCGGGACGGGTCAAGTGAGTGCCGCTTTCTTCGGCATAACGCTGCCAGGCATCGGGGGTCTGTCGCCGGTGCAGGCGAGGAAGCTCGTCCAGCCTGGGAGATGGTTGGTTCTGCAGAAGTTCTGGATGACAGACGGGGATCAGCACCTCTTGCCAGAGCGGGTAGGCATGCGCGCCCTGCCACGCCGGGTGAGCGAAATGGATGAAAGCATCGAAGCCACTGCCCGCTAGGACAAAGGGCTCCAGACGTTCGGCCACATGTAGGGTGACGTGCGGCTGCTGGCGCTGGAAACGGAGCAGGCGTGGAATGAGCCAGCGACAGGCGAAAGTAGGCAGGCTGGCGATGTCCAGAGCGATGCTGTCTTTGGACTGGCCCTGCACCAGCTGACTTTCATGTTCCAACCGGTCGAGTATCTCGCGGACCTGCCGGGCATAGCGCTGGCCAGCGGGTAGCAACCTGACCCTGTTGCCGATTCGTTCGAACAAGGTGACATCCAAGAAAGACTCCAGCCTGCCGATCTGCCGGCTGATCGCCCCCTCGGTCAGCGCCAGCTCATTTGCCGCTCGCGCAAAACTTCCATGGCGCGCTGCCGCTTCGAAGGCAAGCAATGCCGAGTTGCTGGGTAGTTTGCGCCGCATCGGATGTCTGGCCTCGTCAGGATTGGCTTCTCATTGGGATTGCCTTGATCTTCAGTCACTGAAGGCTGCCGATAAGTCGTTATTCAGCGACCAATCACGAAAGTACCATGATCAACACTCAACCTGAACGGGCCGAGATGGCCAAGAGGTGCTTGATGATCTATGTGGTCGAGTGTGATTTCAGTGATCCGGCCCGAGAGGCGGAATGGAACGCCTTCTATGACCGGGTAAAGCTACCCGCGCTACTTTCGGTTGCAGGGTTTCAGTCGTCCCAGCGCTTCAAGCGGTTGGGGCAAGGGGGACCTGCCTACATGGCCGTGCATTCGATCAGGGCGCCCGCGGTGTTGCAGGGAGAAGCGTATCGCCAAAAGGGCGGCGGTGATTTCGCCCAATGGCAATCTTGCATCTGTAACTGGAGGCGCAATCTCTATGCTGGGCTCGATGTCGCGCCTGCCATTGGCCAGGACGAAGTCTTGCTGATAAGTGCCCTGGGCCCGCAACCTTTGTTAGATCTTGGATTGAGCCCCACGCTCCTGACGGCTGTCGCCCTCGACCAAGCACCCGCCAGGCGCTGGTGGGCCACATCCAAGGTTCTGGCCAACGGCGCCGAATCCTTGCCAGGGGATGTCCAGTGCTATGCACCTCTGACGTCTTGGCTGACAGGCTCACAGGCCACTGGCAGGGGAGACTGAAATGATCAGTGGGCAGTGTGCACCTTGTCGACGCGTCGGCGAATTCTCGATCTTCGCGTTGAGCGGCGGCTCCATGGCCGTCGGTATGGATACCTTGGCCAACATCGATCCCGCTGTCGCCTTGGGCTTGCAGCGCCTGGCGGGAGACTCAGCGCCTGGCGCAATCCATCTAAATGCCTATCTGGTGCGTGGGCAGGGCCGCAATGTTCTGATCGATACCGGCCTGGATTACCGGCAACTGGTAGGTAGCTTGGCAAGGCTAGGCGTGACGCCTGCTGACGTGGACGCTGTGCTCTTGACCCATGCCCATCCCGATCATGTCGGGGGGCTTCTGGATGAGTCCGGAGCCGCTGCCTTTCCCAACGCCGAACTCGTGCTCGATCAGCGCGAATTCGAGTTCTGGCAGGACGAGGTACAGCTCGGTCGTGCCCTGGGCCGATCCCGCACCCACTTCCAGATCGCGCGGCGGGCCTTTGCCGGCTATGCAGGAAGAGTGCGTACCGTACGGGCGGGAGAGTGCCTGCCCGGAATTCAAGCCCTGGATCTGGCCGGGCACACCGTGGGGCATACCGGTTACCGGCTCGAGTCGGCCGGGCAGGGCTTGCTCGTCTGGGGCGATGTCGTGCACTTTCCGGGGGTACAGGTGGCATGCCCGGAGGCAACTGTCCGCTTCGATCAGGACCCCAGGCTCGCCGTTGCTACCCGTAGGCGGCTATTCGAACAGCTCAGTGACGAAGGCATTCTGGTCGCCGGCATGCATCTGGGGCAGCCGGGCTTCGCCCGTATCAGGCGTGACGGAGGCGCCTATCAGCTGATGTATGACGACGCGGACTAGTGTGGTGTTTCAGAGGCTATCTACCCAATGCTGGCGGCGCTTTTGGCTCCCGCGCGGCGCTGCCACTTCTCGCCATGGCCCTGCTATGACTCGTCGCGGCGCCGGGCTCCGTCGGAGCGCCGAACCGAACAACAATCACTCGCCAATTCTTGCGCGAACTGCTGGAACACCGCGCTAGAAGATCACCTTGTCCTTCAGCTTTTCCGCCGCCAGTTGCAGGGCCTGGATCACCCGCTCCTTGTCGTAGTTCTGGATGTTGTTGGTGTCCAGGTACATGGAGAAGCCCGGCAGCTCGTGCTCGACATAGCTGGGCGAGGCGCCCAGGTCGCGCCGGAAGTCCACTACCTGGTAGATCTGCACCGGCTTGCTGAAGCCCTTGACGGTGATCCAGCTCTTGTCGCGGCACATGATGGTTTCCTTGATCAGCGAGTAAGTCTCGTGGCTGATCAGGATCTCGCCGGCATCGGCCGCGTTTTCCAGGCGACTGGCCAGATTCACCTCGCGGCCGATGATGGTGTAGTCCATGCGCGTGCTGGAGCCGAAGTTGCCGACCGTGCAGTAACCGGTGTTCAGGCCCATGCGGATTTCCAACGGCTTGTTGATGCCCTGGCTGCGCCACTGCTGGCGCAGGACCTTCATGTGCTTACGCATGGCGATGGCCATGGAGACCGCGGCCACGGCGTCCTTCTTTGCGCCCTGGCTGTTGGCATCGCCGAAGAACACCATCACGCAGTCACCGACGAACTTGTCGATGGTGCCGCCGTACTTCACGGCGATCTTCGACATCTCGTTGAGGTAGTTGTTGAGCATGTCGGTGAGGGCTTCGGCCTCGAGTTCTTCGGACAGCTCGGTGAAGCCCTTGATGTCGGAGAAGAACACCGTGATCTTCTTGCGCTGGGTGCCCAGGGCAATGTGCTGCTTGCCGGTGAAGATGGATTCCCAGACCTGCGGCGAGAGGTACTTGGCCAGGTTGTGCGCCAGGATCGCCGACTTCTCCTGCTCGCGCTTGAGGTCGTCGTTGATCTGGATGAGTCGCTTGCGCTGTCGATGCAGGAAGTAGCCGGTGCCCCAGAGGTGCAGCATGGTACCCACCACGCTGGTGACGGCCACCAGCAGCGGACTGGTGAGATCAACGCCCTGGAAGAAGGTGGCACTGCCCAGCGCCGCGGCGCTGGTGGCGAACAGCAGGCAGAGGCCGAGCAGGCGCGGACCGCCGCGCAGCATGCTGGTGTAGCCGAGCATGAACAGCAGCATCAGGGTGGGCATCAGCGGGAAGCGCAGCACCACCGCGGCCATGCCGACGTGGATGGCGTCGATGGCGGCGAGCAGGATATCGGTCTGGGAGCCACGATCACGCCTGAGCTTGAGGCTCAGGGTCTGGGCCACATGGGGATAGATCAGCGCGTACGGGATCAGCCACAGGCCCACGGCATCGGCCTGGGTGTAGTAACCCGCGGTGACGCTGGCGGCGGCGATCAGATAGGCGAAGACCCGGGCGTAGTAGACGCCCAGACTGTCACCGGACGCAGCGAGGAACCGGTTGAGCGCAAACTTCATCTGTCGGGTCCGTTTCGAAAAAGGCGAGAGGTCGGGATAACTCCGTTCGCGACGATGAAAGCGGCCGGGTTTTCTAGCTGTGGCGATCTTAGCCGACCATCCCGGTAGCGGCCAAGAATGTCAGCAATTCCGCTGCTGTGACATCGAAATTCCCCACTCGTCCCTGGGTTACACTGCGGCATCTTTACCGGAGAGACGCTATGGATGCCCTCGAAGCCCTTTGCAATCGTGCCTCGGTCGGTCGCCTGACCGAGCCGGGCCCCACCCCTGAGCAACTCCAGATCCTGCTGCGCGCCGCCGACCGTGCTCCGGACCACAAGTTGCTGCGGCCCTGGCGGCTGCTGCTGGTATCCGGCGAGGGTCGCACGGCGCTCGGCGAGCTCTACGCCGACGCCTTGCGTCGGCGTGAGCCCGAGGCGGATGCGGGCGCCCTGGACAAGGCCCGCCGCATGCCGCTGCGGGCGCCGCTGGTGATCGCCGTCGTCGCGACCCCCCAGGAACATCCCAAGGTTCCCGTTCAAGAGCAGATCATCACCGCTGGCTGCGTCGCCCACGGCCTGGTCAATGCCGCCTTCGCCCTGGGGTTGGGGGCGGTCTGGCGCTCGGGTGAGTTCAGCTACGACCCCTGGGTGCTGCAGGGGCTCGGCTTGACCGACCGCGAACAACTGGTGGGTTACATCTACCTGGGCACGCCGGAGGTGGCACCGCGTATGCCGGCACCGCGGGATCTGGACGCTCAGGTCAGCCATTGGCCAGGACCGGCCTGAGCGGCAGGGTGACGGTGGCGAGAAAACCGCCGTCCGGGTGATTGCTCAGGTGCAGCTCGCCACCATGGCGCTCCACGGCGCGCCGGGCGATGGCCAGGCCCAGGCCGTAGCCGGTGGCGTGCTGCTGATCCGAGCGGAAGAAGGGTTCGCCCAGGCGCGGCAGGTCGGCTGCCTTGACCCCGGGGCCATGGTCGCGTACCTGGATGCGGACTTCGCTATTCGCCGCCGTCGCCGCGATGACGATGGGCTGTGCGGGTGGATTGAAGCGCAGCGCATTGCGCAGGAGGTTGTCCAGGGCGCGTTCCAGCACCTCCGGCCAGCCGTCCAGGCGCAGGGCGGCGGAAACGTCCAGTTCCACACGCTGCTGGGGTGCGCTGAGCTGGGCGTCCTCGACCAGGCCTTCGAGCAGGGGGCGTAGTTCCAACTGCTCGGGCGGACCCGGATCCGCTTCCTGGCGGGCAAGGGCGAGGATCTCGCCGATCAGGGTTTCCAGGCGATCGCATTCCAGGGTCAGGCGCGGCCACATGTTGCTCAGATCGTGAGGGTCGGAGCGCTCGGCCAGTGCCAGGGCGATGCGCAGGCGCGCCAGCGGTGAGCGCAATTCGTGGGACACGTCGCGCAGCAACTGCCGCTGGCTGTCGATCAGGCGCTGCAGATGGGCGCCCATGCGATTGAAATCTTCGGCCAGCACGCCGAGTTCGTCCTTGCGCCGGGCCAGGCGTGCCAGGGTGTCCTGCTGGTAGGCGGTCTGGCCCAGGTCGTGCACCGCGCGCCGCAGGTGGTTGAGTGGTCGGGTCAGGCTCAAGGTCAGCAGCAGGCTGAACAGGGTCAGCACCACGGTGGCGATGGCCAGCATGCCGACCGGCCAGAACAGGCTCTGCCGGCGCCAGGCACCCAGCTCGGGGGTAGGCAGGTGGTAGATGAACAGATAGTTCTGGCCGCTGGGGCTGGTGTATTCGTCGGTCAGGCGCCGCCAGGGCTGCGGGCGGTTGGGGTCGCGGGCGCCGGGGCCGGGGCGCTGCTGGCGCTGCGGCTGGTCGAGATCCTGGTCGAAGATGCGCGGTGGCAGGGTGCCGCGCACCAGGGGCGAGCCGTTTTCGCCCAGCACCAGCACATCGATGCCATAGCGCCCCTTGCGCTGTTCGAGCAAGCCTTGGGCGGCGGCGGGACCTTCGTTTTCATAGCGTTGCACCCACTGTTCGGGTAGATCACGCAGGCCGGGATGCTGCGCGAGGATCCAGGAATCCTGGTCGGCCAGGTGGCCGAGCAGCATGGTCAGGCCGACCGCGGACAGAATGGCCAGCCAGAAGGTGGCGAAGATGCGCCAGAAGAGAGAACGAAAAACCATGCGGTCGCCTTAGAAGCTGCTCAAGGTCTGCTGCGCGCCGGCCAAACGAGATTGCCAATGGCCTGGATCTCCAGCCCGCCTGGGCCTTGTTTGTCTTTCGCACGCAAGAGGTTGGGCAGCGTCCTGGTCAGGCGCTGCGCCGAGGACCATCGGCGCAGCGGTCAGGGGTCACGAGGATTTGTGGTCTTGTTTCCACTGCTGGAATTCGGCCCATTCCTTGGCGCGATCCTCGCGCTTCTTTTCCATTTCGTCGAAGCGCTTCTGCTGATCGGGCTTGAGCAGGGCGCGAATGGACTGACGGGTCTTGTCGCGATTGCCGTCGAGTTGATCGTGCAGGGCCTTGCGCTGATCCTCGGGTAGCTTGTCGAGATAGCTCTTGACGATCTCGCGTTGCTGCTGGCGTTCCTCACCCATCAGCTTGCCGACCTGCTCGCGCTGCTCGGGCGTCAACTTGAGGCCGCGCAGGGGACCATCGCCACGCGGGCCACCGTCCATCAGTTTGCCATGGGGCGGCGGGGTGACGTCGGCGCTGTCCTGGGTGGCGGCCAGGGTCAGGGTTGGCAGCAGGGCAGCGAACAGCACGGCGGGCATGAGTTTGCGCATCGGGAAATCTCCTTGGGATGACCGGTGCAACACCGGATGAGCCCAGTCTAGGAGCGGGGGAGTCAGTGGCGGTCAGCGGGCGTAAAGAGGGGGTAAAGGCCGTGCGTTGGGCTAGACGCTGTAGTAGTAGCCGCGGCCGCGCAGGGCGAGGATGCGCGGGCGACCGTCGGCATGGCTGCCGAGCTTGCGTCGCAGATTGCTGACGTGCATGTCCAGGCTGCGATCATAGAGGGTCAGCTTGCGCCCGAGGGCCGCCTGGGCCAGGGCCTGCTTTTCCAGCGGCTCGCCCGGCTGGCGCAGCAGGGCTTCGAGGATACGGCTCTCGGTAAGGGTCAGGGTGATCTCGGTTTCGCCGATGTTGGCGACGCCCCGCGCCAGACTCAACGACAGATCGCCTAGCTGCAGGCGGGCGGCGGGCTGTGCCGGATGGCTGCGTCTGAGGATGGCTCTCAGGCGGGCGGTGAGTTCGCGCGGATCGCATGGCTTGGCCAGATAGTCATCGGCGCCCAGTTCCAGGCCGAGGATCCGGTCCAGCGGCTCGCCACGACCCGACAGCATCAGCACCGGCAATTGCGGGTGATCGCTGCGCAACTGCTTGAGCAGTTCCAGTCCGCTGCCGTCGGGCAACATCACATCCAGCACCACCACGTCCGGTGTCGCCTCGCGCAGCTGGACGCGGGCGTCGCCACCGGCATGGCAGGCGGTGACTTCGAAGCCTTCCTGTTTCAACCAGGCGCCGAGCAGGTCGCACAGCTCCTGGTCATCGTCGATCAGCAGTATCTGGCTCATGGGATCAGTCTCGCGGTTCATCCATGGGTTGCAGATGGCGCGCCAGATAGAGGCCCTGGCCGAGCATGAACACTAGGGTCATCGCCAGGCTGCCGAAGACCTTGAAGTCGACCCAGAAGCTTTCGTAGGTGAAGGCCACGTAGAGATTCGCGCAGCCGCAGACGATGAAGAAGAGGATCCAGGCGATGTTCAGGCGCGTCCAGATCGGTGCCGGCAGGCGCACCGCGTGACCCAGCATGCGCTGAATCAGCGGCTTGTCGCCGATGAAATGACTGCCCAGGAACGCCAGGGCGAACAGCCAGTTCACCACCGGTGCCTTCCACTTCAGGAAGGTTTCGCTGTGGAAGGCCAGGGTCATGCCGCCAAATACCAGGCAGGCGATCAGGGTCAGCCACTGGCTCTTCTCCAGTCGGCGCTGAGTCGCGTAGATGACGCCGTAGACCACCAGGGACGCGATGATCAGTGCCGCGGTGGCACTGAAGATGCCGCCCAGGGTGAAGGCATGCCCGGCGAACTCCAGCGGACGCGGATCGAGCTTGTAGACCAGGAAGAACAGCAGGAGGGGGATGAAGTCGATGAATTGTTTCATTAACGCAGCCGATAGCAGTGCATCGCGGCATAATACCCGATGAAGCCGAAGGAGAAAGCCCATGCGTATCGACCTGCACTGTCATACCACCGCGTCGGACGGTGCCTTCGCGCCCGCCGAGGTGGTCAGACGGGCCCATGAACGCGGGGTACAGCTGCTGGCCATCACCGATCACGATACCCTGGACGGCTACGCCGAAGCGCTGGAAGCCGCGGATGGCCTGGGTCTTCGCCTGCTCTCGGGGATCGAGATGTCCTGCACCTGGGGCGGGGCGACCCTGCATGTGCTGGGCTACAACTTCGACCCCGCGGCGCCGGAGCTGAACGCCGCTCTGGAAGCCCTGCACCAGGGGCGCTGGGAGCGTGCCCGGGAAATCGACCGCCGGCTGGCGGCCAAGGGCATGCCCGGCACCCTGGAGGGCGCTCGCGCGATACAGCTGGCCCTGGGGGACAGTCGCAATGCGCCGGCCCGACCGCATTTTGCCGAATACCTGGTGCAGGCGGGCCATGTCGAAGACCGCGGCGACGCCTTTCGCAAGTGGCTGGGCGGTGGCAAGCTCGGCGACGTCAAGCAGCATTGGCCAACCCTGGCCGAAACCCTGGCGACCCTCAAGGGCGCCAAGGCCTGGATCAGCCTGGCGCATCCACTGGCCTATGGCTTTACCCGCACCAAGCTGCGCAAGCTGATCGGCGAATTCGTCACCGGTGGCGGCCATGCCATCGAGGTGGTCAACGGCGTGCAGCCGGCCGAGCAGGTGGGTACGCTGGCAATTCTGGCGCGGGAATTCGGTCTGATGGTGAGTGCGGGCAGCGATTTCCATGCGCCAGCCGATTGGTCGGACCTGGGCATGTACCGTCCGTTGCCCGAAGATCTGCCGCCTCTCTGGGCGCGCTTCAGTCAACCGCTGTACCCTCAGAATCGGGAACCCCAATGAGCCAGTTCATCGAGATTCATCCGCAGAATCCCCAGCCGCGGCTGATTCGTCAGGCCGTGGAAATCATCCAGTCCGGCGGCGTCATCGCCTATCCCACCGATTCGTCCTATGCCCTGGGCTGCCGTATCGGCGAGAAGAGTGCAGTGGAGCGCATCCGCCGCATCCGCCAGCTCGATGACAAGCACAACTTCACCCTGGTGTGCTGCGATCTTTCCGAGCTGGGCATCTATGCCAAGGTGGATACCAG
>Ga0157371_10005119_pt1 | contig 11180 bp, 6 predicted proteins | sample C45metaG_FD_113462 | JGI IMG/M metagenome (GOLD analysis project Ga0157371, IMG submission 113462) | Corn rhizosphere microbial communities from Kellogg Biological Station, Michigan, USA - C4-5 metaG | ecosystem: Host-associated > Plants > Roots > Rhizosphere > Soil | place: USA: Michigan... | reverse complement strand
TCGTTGGAAGTTCTTGAAAAAATATCAAAGGAAATTCCCATCTGTTCAAAACCGTCTTTGATAATTTCATGAAATTTATCAACCACTTGCTGGGGTGAAACATTTTCTTGCATCGCACGAATCGTAATAGGCACGCCGTGTTCGTCGGTGCCGCTTACAAATTTCACATCCAGCTTTTTTGCTCTCAAATAGCGAACATAAATATCACCTGGTAAATAACATCCTGCCAAGTGACCAATATGCAATGGCCCGTTAGCATACGGCAAAGCGGTAGTGATTAAGTATCTTTTAAATTCCTTCATAATAAATTTCAAAATTGGATTTGCAAAAATACCGCAAAGCAAGCATTGCCCAAAGAAACAGCATGTATATGCAATTTTTGAAGGATACCCAGCGTGGATTTCAGTGTTTATCTAGTCGGAAACATCAAAAAAAGCAAAAAAAATCCCGGGACTGACCCGGGATTATATGAAAAAGAACTGTGCAATCTTTTTTAGAAATTAGACGGATTTCCGGTATCCCACCATAAGCGGGTAGCGATATCATCTTTTGCGCCAGGTCCCATTTTTGAAACTGCGTCTGCAACGCCATCTGCATTGCTAATTCTTTCTGCATTTGGGAACGGCATCCTTTTTATCCACTGATCTTCAGCTATTTTCCCCCAGTCATCGCTGCTGGTATTGTGCGCGACATGTGGAATTTTGGGATAGCCGGTTCTTCTAAAGTCTACCCATGATTCCAATGTGTTCGTAAAATTATTGATCCATTTTTGGGTCATAATTTTTTCCAGCTTTAATTCTTTTGTGTCGGCTTCCTTCCATGCAACAGTGATTGTTGACCGGCTTGTAAAATCATTACGAGAGTCAACAGGATCTACGTAATTGCTATATGGCTTGCTTGTACTGTCGGCCAGATAGGCATCCACACCGCCCGCGCCCCAATCAGCAAAGGAAAGCTTAACGCCATTTTCATAATTCTCTTTTGCATCGCCCGCTCCATTCCATCCTCTCAGGGCAGCTTCTGCCTTTAAAAATGCCACTTCTGCGGCGGTAAAATCTCTCCTGGTAGTGGTAGTTCCTCCGTTTGGAGGGTCATTGAAATTGGGATTGATTTTAGAAAAAGGAATATGGTCAGCTTTTGTTTTTATATAAGCGCCATTCCGAATTCCTTTATAAGGGAAATCAGGATGGTCAGAAACCAAGGTCATGTCCGACACCGGGGAGAAAAATGATGAAACGCGCGGGTCTTTTAAACCTCCAAGGAAAGTTTCAAAAACGCCTCCCATGCGGGTATCGTCCCATTGGAAGCAAATTTGTGCCATCGGCAAAATATTTCCTAACAAAGAATTGATGAAATTGTCTTTATTGGTGGTCATCAATCCTGCAGGATCATTTAACGCTTTCTCTCCCTGAGTTTTTGCAACATCTGGCGCTACTTTAACAAGACGCATTGCCAGCCTCAATCTGAGAGAATTTACTAGCTTCATCCATTCAGGGATGCTTCCATTATAACAAGCATCGAATTTTTTAAAGCCCACATAATCTTTGTTGGCTGCAAAATCGGATTGTATAGAGTCCAATTGCTTAAAGAAAAGGTCGTACAAGTCAGATTCTTTGTCATAAAGAACAGTTCCACTGGTACCGTAATTAGAATAGATAACGGGGCCATAGATGGCTGTCAATTTAGATACTGATAGAATCCTTACAAGCTTTGCCCAGGTGATAAACATGGGTAAGTTATAATCCTGGGCCAGTTTAATAATTTGTTTTGACGGTGCCATTACACTTGTATAAACCCTGTTCCAGTAACTGTTCCAGGTAATATAGTAAGTAGTGTTATTGGAGTTTCCGACGAAATCAGTTCCTGTATTCATAAAGCCCATCCATGAATCCTGGGATAAATCTTCTTCAATCTGCCCTCCGTTCAGATTATATATCATTCCTCCAAAAGGGCCTCCAACCAGGTTATTATCCTGCGTTTGCAATTTATCAGAAATTTGATTGGGGTTTTGGTTGGTCTCAACAAAATCCTTGGTGCACGACCCCAAAATGGTAGCTGTTATTAATAAAAAAATTATTTGTTTCATACTAATGATTTTAAAATTTTAGAAAGTGAGCTTCACGTTAAATCCCATTGATCTTGTTGATGGCATTGAGAACACATCATTGGACTGCATTGAATTGTTAGTACTCATTGCCTGCTCGGGGTCAAACGGCGCTTTTTTGTAGAAAAAGAATAGATTTCTTCCAATCAGTGAAACAGAAGCATCTTTGAAAAAGGAATTTTCATTGTGAGACCTGAAAGTATAGCCCAACACCAATTGTGCTAATCTTACATTAGTCCGTGAAAAAACGTAAGGCTCCATGATCCTGTTCCTGTCACCGACGTTTTGATAATAAGTCCAGGGATCTAAAGATGTGACATTCGTTGTGCCTGTGGGCAAGGTTATCACCGCATTTATAGGAATAGAGCCGGCATCTCTCTGCGCCGCAGTTTTTTCACTTACACCGTAAGCATCCAGGAATGCCTGAGTTTTAGAGAAGGCTACACCCCCGAATTTCGCATCAACCAACACACTGGCAAAGAAATTCTTGAAGGTGAGATCGTTGTTCCATCCTAATAAAAAGTCAGGATTTACGTTGCCCACTTTCGTTTCATCTTTCGCTTTCGTAGGAACTCCGGATGCTGAGTCTAATAAAATCTGGCCTTGAGCATTCCGTGCAAATTTATAAATCCACAAATCGTTAAATGAACCGCCAGCCATAATTCTTGAATCGAACCCTTCATCCTGGCCGCCTATTTTGAAACCCGGATCAGATTTTAGTAGTTCTACTATCTTATTTTTATTGGCAGAACCGTTGAAAGCCGTTCTCCATGAAAGATTGTTACTTCTAACGATTGCGCCATCTACTGTAAATTCAAATCCGCTGTTTACTATTTTTCCGGCATTTACATAAATATTCACATAGCCTGAACCGGATGGCGCCGGAAGGGTAAGGAATTGGTTAGTGCTCACATCCTTGTAAATGGTAAAATTGATACCGAACCTGTTATCAGCAAACCGTATATCGGTTCCATATTCATTGGCTACAATTTTCTCCGGTTTTAAGGTGGTGAAAGGAGCATATTGTGGCCTGCTAACATTTCCGTTGCTCATGGTGCTCCACGGTTCAACTACATTGAAGGGCACATCGTTGGCGGTTTGAGTGATAGATCCCCTTAGTTTAAAATATGAAATAAATTCAGGTAGCTTTACAATTTGGCTAATAACAGCTGATAATCCGGCAGAAGGATATAAATAAGATTGATTGCCGGTGAGTGCGAGGGTAGAAGCCCAATCGTTACGGGCTGCTACATCCAAGTATAAAAATTCTTTAAAGCCCAACGTTACATCAGCAAAAGCTCCCTCCTTAATTGTCCGGCTAATCGTTTTATTGAACGTTATGTTAGAAGGTATATTCGCAAAGGTATACCAGTTAGGATACCGCAGGGAGGTGGTTCCATTATTCACATTCAAGCCATCGTTGAAATTGTTTTTCTGATAACTCACACCTGCTAATGCATTTAAGCTAATTTCCCCGAAGGTATTGTCATAAGTTAAAATACCATCAGCATACAATGCTTTATCCGAATATCTTGAATAATTCCAGGTGCCGTTGGGACTAACACTTACGGAGTTCCCATTGGCTGCATAACGCCTGTCAAATAAAACATCATTATAGTCCAGGTTACCTCTTACCTGCAAATTAAGGTGTTCTATTATTTCATAAGAAGCTTTGACATCAGCTATTACACGATTGGAAGTCTGCAATTTAGAATCGCTATTGAGTTCCCAAAAAGGATTGTTTTGTTTTTCTTCTGTTGAATACCAATTCATTTTCGGCATATTCCTGGCACTATCCCAAATCGCATAATTCTCTTTGTAGCTGTTAAAATCGCGATCCCTTGCAAACAGGTATAAACCTGTAAGTGGATTATTGTAATAACCGGCACCGGGACGGTTATAAGATTTTTCTGAAGAGAATATGACGTTAGATGTCAGAACTATTTTATCCTTTAATAATTTGGTAGATTGATTAAATGAAAATTGGTTCTTGCCATAAGTATTTGTGGGCATCACACCAGTTGCAGAAGTGTTTGCGTAAGAAAAATACGCCGTGGTTTTGTCGGTACCGCCAGATACTGATATTGAATTCATAGCGGTTATACCTGTTCTGAAGAAATCCTTAATATAGCCTTTTTGATAACCACTTGATTTTATATTATCCACAGGCGACTTAGTATTAATAAGTGCTGAAGCAGGCGTGCCTTTTGGAACTGGAGTCCAGTTGTAATCACCTCCTACAGTGCCATACCTGTATTGAAAATCAGGAAGCCCTGATACCTGGTCGAAAATGGTATTGGAATTGATATCAACGCGGGCCTTGCCTACCCGGCCTTTTTTAGTTGTAATCAAAATTACACCATTCGCGCCCTGGCTTCCATATAAAATAGACGCGCTTGCGCCCCTTAAAATGCTGACACTTTCAATATCAGCGGGATTGATTGCAGAAAGTCCATCTCCGGCGTCTGTTCCGCCATAGGAACCCGGCTGGCCGCCTTTGTTATTAACCATAGGAACGCCGTCAATTACATAAAGCGCCTCGCTGGTATTGCTTAAGGATTTGTTTCCCCTTAATACCGCTTTTGTAGAACCACCCGCGCCGGAATTGCTGGCTGCGATATTAACGCCGGCCACCTTACCACTTAGCGCGCTTACGAAATTGGTGTTGCCAGCTTTGGTTAATTCATCGCCATCTATTTGCTGCGTGGCATAGGTGAGAGATTTCTTTTCTCTTTTAATGCCAAGGGCCGTTACTACTACTTCCTGCAAGGCCGCTTTTGATTCTTCCAATGTTACGGTGATTTGAGATTCATTAGGGCTTACAGCAACCTGTTTTGTAACATAGCCTACAGAACTGATCACCAGCGAGGCATTTCCGGATGGTATTCTCAGCGAAAAATTACCAGTGCCGTTGGTGGAAGTGCCCGCAGTTTCTCCGCTTACAATTACTGAAGCGCCTACCACAGGGCCTTTTTCTGAAGTCACTGTTCCCCTTATTTCGCGGGTTTGAGCTACAGAAAAAAGCGAGAGGAAAAGACATGGAATGAACCATAATTTTTGCAATTTTCTCATAAATGTTGATTTTTAATTGAGTTGAAAAAATGTTTGTTTGCTAACTGAAAAGAAGGTTTTCAATCCTTTTTTGGAATTATTGTTTTTACAATGCGGAATAAAAAATTAAATGCAATAACGTTAATGTCTAAAAAGAGAGCTAAAAATAGAGAATGTATTTAAATTATAAAAAATATTTTTTGATATTAATATTTAAATTTTGCTGTGGTTCGCCGGCAAAATAAAAAGAACAAATAAAAATTCGTTTACTGTATATCATTTTTAGGTTTAAAAATTATCGGAATCGATGATAAACATTCAATTATATAAATTTGAATGGAATAGTTATTAAAAAGATTTGAAATTTTTATGAAATGTTAAATTTAAACTGACGTAACAAGTAGTATGAAAAGAAAGGATTTTCTGACATCTGTTTTTCCCCTGGCGGCTATCCCTGCGGCTTTTCCAAAAGCGATGTATGTAGACCACTCGCTTCTGCCTTACAAAATTCCGCCCTATTTAAAAAAAGGAGATGTTATCGGCATCACCTGTCCTTCCGGGTATATCAGCATGGAAGAATGCCTGCCCGCCATCAACAAAATGGAAGAATGGGGCTTTAGCGTTATTACTGATGAAACTGTAGATGCAAAGGATTTTACTTTTGCCGGAACTGACGAAGAAAGAGCTGCCGGTTTCCAAAAGATGATTGATGATCCCTCAATAAAGGCCATTATGCTTGGCCGTGGCGGATACGGCGCAGTCCGGATTATTGACAAAATTGATTTTAGAAATTTTGTGAAACACCCAAAATGGATAATCGGCTTTAGCGATGCTACCGTTTTTCATTGCCATATACAGCAAAAATTCGGCATAGCCACTATTCATTCAAAAATGTGTAATAGTTTTCCTTTGGATTTTGCCACCGCAGATAAAACCCAGATTGATTCCATAGATTCCATCAGGCAATGTTTGTCGGGAGAAAAAATGAAATATGAAAGGCCGGTAAATTATGAAAACCGTTTTGGCGAAGGAACTGGCGTTTTGGTGGGCGGCAATTTGTCGGTTATCGAATTGCTGGATGGGAGTGTTTCTGATTTAAAAACGGATGGAAAAATATTATTTATTGAAGATGTTGGTGAATACCCTTACAAAATTGACGGCATGTTATGGAATTTGAAAAGAAGTAAAAAATTAGATCGCTTGAAAGGCTTGATAATAGGCCAGTTCAGGATGAAGCCTGATGATCCGGGTGAGGAGTTTGGCAAATCATTGTGGGAAATGGTTATAGAAAAGATAGCGCCACATTACCCCGTTTGCTTTGATTTTCCGGTAGGGCACGTAAAAGAAAATTACGCGTTGAAATGTGGCATGAAACACAAATTGGTTGTGTCTGATAAAGGCACAAGCCTGGAAAGTTTTGGTTGATTATTAAATTTTTAGATTGTTATTCTATGGTTACGATACCTCCTTATTTAAAGCCCGGCGATACGATAGGGATAGTTTGTCCTGCTGGCTTTATGCCTTTTGAAAAAGCGCTGACCTGTATTGAAGCCCTTAAAGTATGGGGTTTTAATGTGGTTCCCGGAAAAACATTAGGCAATCAATATCATTACTTTTCAGGCACTGATGAGCAGCGCCGCGATGATTTGCAGCAAATGCTTGACGATGAAAATATCGATGCCGTTTTATGCGCCAGAGGTGGCTATGGCACAGGCAGAATCATTGATAACCTTGATTTTTCAAAATTCATACAACATCCAAAATGGGTGATAGGTTTTAGTGATATTACTGTGCTGCATTGCCATCTTTTTTCAAATTATAAAATCGCGTCGATGCATGGACCTATGGCCGCTGCGTTTGATGAGTACGGGTTAGAAAATAAATATATCCAGAGCTTGCATGAGGCATTGTTGGGCAAAAAGGCAGATTATAAAACAGAAGGAAGTGTTTTGGATCAATCGGGAAAAGCAAAAGGAATTTTAGTGGGTGGTAATTTGTCGCTGCTCGTAAATTTAATTGGAACACCATCCGACATTCAAACGAAAAATAAAATACTTTTTATAGAAGAAATAGGTGAATATATTTATTCGGTTGACCGTATGATGTACCAGCTAAAGCGCAGCGGCAAAGTGGACCATTTAAAAGGATTGATTATCGGCGGCTTTTCTGATATGAAAGATACTACTTTGCCTTTTGGTCAAAGTGTACAGCAGGCTGTTAAGGACCTTGTAAAAGATTATAGATACCCTGTTTGTTTTGATTTTCCCATCAGCCACGAAAAACAAAATTTTGCTGTTAAGGTAGGTCTCAAATACAAATTGAATGTCAGTAAAAATTTAGTTGAGTTGCAGGAACTTTAAAGCAAAAGACAGTAAACAAAGAAATAGCAAAGATTTTTATTCGCTGATATACAAATTTCTTTGCCTGTTTTTTAAATCTTCCGGGTCATACCATGCCTGGTACCACGCCTTGGATGGGTTACTTATATCATCAAGATGAATTGATTTTTCTTTAATTTCTTTGTTGCGCCATTGAAAATGGTCTACCAAAACCAGCGCCTGGATGGCAAATGCAGTCACAATATCTTTATCATGAATTTCCAGCAGGTTGTCACCATTGTGTTGCTCTGGGTTAAATGCGAGGTTGCTGCTACCGCAATAAACAACCGGATCATCTCCCCTGAAATTTACCACAATAAATTTGTGATGAATTGCATAGCCATCTATGTTGGCCACCTTGCCAAATGGCTTTGGCAGCACGTTTTGAATGCCCCGGGCAGCTACCCTGATGCCGCGTAATGAATTGGGCTTGTATAAAAAAATGCCGTAGTCTGCATTTTTTGAAATAGTATCGGTAATCCCATAGGTAAAAATTTTTTCATTTTTTACCTGTTGCTGAACCGCATCCAAAATTGAACTGGCGCTGGTATCCTGCATGATGGCGAAAAGCACATCGGTATTTCCTTCTTTTAAAATGCGGGCGCTGATGCGATCAAAAATTTGCTTTGCGTCAGTCCTGGAATGTGGGGCGAATGTGATATTTATTTCACCCGCTGGCTTTTCCTTGAAAGGATTGTCCGGGGAAGTAAATTTTGAACCTTTAAAATCTTTCATTGATGTTTTACCGAAAGAGGCATCAAAAACGTCGCTATAAAATTGCGCAATGTTTTTGTTGTTGAAGATGAGCACATGGTTGCTGTTGACATATAAACCGTTTGTTGAAAAATTTGCAGAACCTGTCAGCACTTTAATTGCATTATTCTTCTTTACCTGGATAAAAACTTTTGAATGAGCCAGTGAAAGAAAATGCCCTCGCTGGATGTCATTATCGTCTGCTCCTGATTGTTTGAATATTTTATCAAAAGCAGCTTCCATTGATGTTGACTTTCCGTGTTTGCCTGCATCATCCAGAATAATTTTTAATCTTTTTTCCGAAGCAAGTTTCAGAAGCCTTTTGGATATTTCGGGCTCATCAAGGTCGTACGCAAATGCTTTCAGCACGATCGATTTGTCTGCCAGGGCTTCATCCAAATAATCAAGTATGCGTTCGCGCGCCTGCCAGCCAAGCCATTTGTGCTGTTCCTCAAAAGTATAATCTACATTTTCATATTTCTTTTTGCTGTCGTTCCATCTTACGGCTTTGTCTGCTTTTTGTGTAATATCAAAAAGCAATTCATCTTTAGAGCCAGACGGTCTTACATGATTGTTGTTTACATTAAATCGTTTTGCATACGCCACAGATGAAAGAAATCCACGGGTAAAGCCAATTTTAATATTTCCCGTTTCAAATGGTGCTACATTTATTTTAATGGAAACGGTGAGGTCGGATCTCAATGGCAGCAACGAACCTTTAACCATATACCTTGGGGTTACCAGGTAAGTGTAATCCGCAAAAGCCGGAACTTCCGTGTCTATATCGGCGCTGGGCACATGCACCCAGTTAAATTTTTGAATAGGAGAGTACAATGTTGAATTCCTGTCATTGTGAGGCACATCAGGATTATTGGTAAAAAAGGAATCAGGAAATTTCATCCGGTTGTATAGGTAAGATTGCACCCATTTATTGCCCCGCTTGTATTTGTAGCTGATACTGAAACCCGCAAGATTCTCTTTAAGTTCCCCGGCTAAGTCAAAAGCCAGCAAGGTCATGGCATCGCCTTTGAAAGCCCTTACGCTTACGCCGTTTTTTGCTACAAATTTTTCCATTTGATTTTTTTTGGGAAATAATAGAAATACCAGGAATTGGCTTTAAAGCAGTGCAGCGCTTCGAACTCATCTTTGCTCCAATTTAGATATTAAATATTAATTGCATGTAAATTTAAGTTTTTCTGTTGATCAAAATAAAAATATTGATTGAAAGTTGCTTTGCTGGCAGCTTTTTTCACTATTTCTTCTACATGCTGCAATATTTAATATCAGATTCAGGTGAAAAAAGTAGGGCTTCGGCCCTTGTCATAAAACAATTTTGGGAAAGAAAAAAAACAAAAAATTTTTTAAACGTTTGTTTAGTTTTAAACAAGTGTTTAATTTCGCACTCTTTTTTTAAAATGACCAAAAAAGAAATTATTATACAATCCGCTCTGAAACTCTTTAGCACTAAGGGCTTTGAAGGTACGTCAGTCAGGGAAATAGCTTCGGATGCTGAAGTAAATGTGGCCATGATAAATTATTATTTCACTTCAAAGGAAAATTTGTTTAAGAGTGTTGTTGAATACCGCGCTTTGTTTTTGAAGGGAATTCTTGCTGATTTGATTAATAACAAAAATCTTTCGGCCATTGAAAAGGTGGATGAGGTAATTGATCAGACTATCGAAAGAAAATTTTCTAATGTTGAATTTAATCACATCCTTCACCGCGAGCTGTCGCTGCAACACAGGCCGCAGCTTAGAGAGGCTATCAGTGATATTATAATGAAGAATCTTATTCCTGTGAAGGGTATAATAAAGCAGGGAATTAAAAGTGGCGAATTCAAAGAAGTAGATATTGAATTGACGATAACAACGGTTTCAGGAACGATTCATTATTTACTGAATTCAGATATCATTTGCCGCAAAATATTAGGGAAAAAAGAAGGCTTTACCCCCTTTCAAAATAAGCATTTAAAAAAACGGTTAAGTGCGCATCTTAAGCAATTGATGCGTTCGCATTTGTTGAAAAATTAAAAATATTTCTAAAAAGAAAATGATCAGTAACTATATGATAACAAAATCCGCAAGGCCTTCATTTATAATTATTGTAATTGTTTTTTTGGGTTTTGCCTTATCTCCTTTGGTTTCAAAATCGCAGGATGTAAAAACATTGACCTTACAGGAAACTATTGACCTGGCTGTCAAAAACAGCCACTTGCTGAAAGCAGCAATGGCACGAAATGACCAGGCATCTGCCCAGCTAAAGCAGGCTATTGAAAATAAACTTCCGAATGCCGATGTATCTGGTTCCTACTTATACCTGGCTAATCCAAACATAGGTTTAAAAACAAATGCAGCCAGCGGTGGCTCCGATTCGAGTGGTTCAAAAAAATCCATTCCATCTGTTCACCAGGCAATGTATGGTATTCTAAATGTGTCATTGCCTTTGTATGCCGGTGGAAAAATCCGTTATGGAATAGAATCTGCAAAATACCTGCAACAGGCAACCATGCTGGATGCGGAGCAAGACAAAGAAGCAGTGGTATTGAATGCAATCAATGCGTATGTCAATTTATACAAAGCTGCTGTAACTGTGGAGGTGGTAAAGGAAAATTTGCGCCAGTCGCGCGAACAGGATTCCGTATTTAGTCGCCTTGAGGAAAATGGCTTGCTGGCGAGAAATGATTTATTGAAATCTGAACTGCACACTTCCAATATTGAATTGTCTTTGCTGGATGCACAGAGTAATTTAAAAACTGCTACTGTCAATATGAACCTCATGCTCGGTTATCCGGAGTCTTCACAATTGAATGTAGATTCAACCGGCTTCAATAAAAGAATTTCCATAAAAACCATTGATGAATATGAACAAAGCGCGCTGCAAAGCAGGAAAGATAT
>Ga0157371_10005118_pt1 | contig 11181 bp, 15 predicted proteins | sample C45metaG_FD_113462 | JGI IMG/M metagenome (GOLD analysis project Ga0157371, IMG submission 113462) | Corn rhizosphere microbial communities from Kellogg Biological Station, Michigan, USA - C4-5 metaG | ecosystem: Host-associated > Plants > Roots > Rhizosphere > Soil | place: USA: Michigan... | reverse complement strand
CGCTGTCAAGCTGCGGGCCACTCAGGCCGGTCTGTTCCTGGATGCGAGAGGTCGCCTCGTTATACTGCTTCGCAGTTTCCAGATTCCGGGCGGAGAGTTCGCTCATGAACTCCTGGTTGACGTAGACGGTCTGCCCCTCGATCTTCGTCATTCGTTCCTTGAGGTCGGCAAGCTCGCCGAGGATTGGCTGGACGGCCATGGAGATCCCCACGGCAATCGCCCGAGAAATAGTCTCGGCTTGCTCGTGTTCCATCACTCCACCGCCTCATACGCAATTCCGTACTTGTCGAGAAAGGCCATAACGACGGATCGGTTTTCGGAAAGCCGGGCGTCGCGATCCCAATAGGGATAGTCGCAGGCACGATCGATGTGACCAATGAGATTGTCGATATCTTCCGTGGTGACCGTGATGGTGGTGGGTCGGGAAAGCGTGAGGGCGTTGAAGGTGTACTCGACCCCTTCAAGCACAACGCATTCGCCGGGGATGATCTCGAAATCCGGAGTGTCCGCGCTCATACCGCGCTCCTTGGGGATTCACCCGACCATGCGGGCGACTTCCCTAAGCATAACGCGACGGGCGAGGTTGCGCTATGCCCCCTACTCCACGCCGACCGGGACCAGCGCGACATGCTTTTTGCTCGCGCCTTCATAGACGGTGACCGACTCCACCTTGAGCGTGGTCGGCGGGACGGTGGTCAGTGGAATATTGAACATCAGCAGCCAGTTGTTTTTCGTGCCATCCTGCACGCCGCTCCCGTTGGCCACAACCACATCGCCGTCGTAGACATCGAACATGATCACCGCGCCGCTGTACACCTTGACGCCGTTCAAGCGCAAATCGTCCAGCCGCACCGTGGCCGTGTCGCCGGGGTAGTATGCGTCCTTCATGCCTGTTTACCTCCCAAGCGCCACACTGGCCACCAGCGCGGGCGTATCCGTTTGTGTGGCATCAAGCGCCGGGACAACATCCACCGTCGCCGCAATGGCCGGTGCGACCGCCACATCCATCATCAGCGCCGGAACCACGCTCACCTGATAGGTAATTTCGTGCAATCCAAACGACGGGCCAAGGAGCGTGATGGACGCCGGAGCGATCCGCTGCACCGTGGCTTGCAGTGTAAGCGATGCGCCCGCCTGTCGCACTCCGACCGCACGCAGGGCGACCGTAACCGGCGTCAGGGATCTCGTCACAGCCTGGCCAATGGCCACCGTGACGGGCGTCACTGCCCGCGACGGAGAAATACCGGCGACAATCGACGCATTTGCCGTTCTGCTTGCGGTGGCCAGGATCGCCAGTGTGACCGGCGTCGCACTTCTGGATGCGGTCGCACGGACCGCGATGCTGGACGGTGCCGACCGCGTACCGACCACGCCGAGCGCCATGGTGACCGGCGTGGCGCTCCGCTGTTGATTCGGCGTCTGCAGCGCGATGGTCCCGGAGGCCATCCTGGTCAGGACGCCGGAGAGGGCCATCGTGACCGGCGACACCGCGTGAATGGCCGCACCACCAGAAACCGCAATCGTCGCGCCTGCGCTCCGCATGTTCGTCGACAGCAGTGCCGCCGTGATCGGCGTCGCACTCCTGGTTGCGGATGTCTGGACGGCGACAGTCGCCGTTGCGGTCCTTGTCCGCGTCGCGAGCAGCGCCAGCGTGACCGGGGTGGCCGACCTCGGCGTGTCAATCTGCGCGATTGCGACCGATGCGATCGCGGTCCGCGATCCGGTTGCCAGCAGCGCCATCGCGACCGGCGACGAGGTGCGAATCGCCTGAAGCGAGATCGTGGCCGAGGCGATCCGGGTCGTGGTGGAAAGCAGCGCCAACGTCACCGGGCTGACGCTGCGGATATTTCCGGTTCCGGAGAGCGAGATAAACGCCGAGGCGGATCGCGATGCCTCCAGACTCAGCGCAATTGATCCACTTGCCGTTCGCGTGACGTCGAGTGCCGACGTTGCGATGGATGCGCTCGCGGTCCGCGTTCGCGTCTCATTCAGCGCCAGCGTGACCGGAGTGATGGTTCTGGATATCGCAGCCAGTAACGCGACGGTAACCGGCGCGCCGGTTCTGCTGGCCACCGACTGAACCGCGATGCTGGAGGATGCACTTCGGCTCAACGTCGCCAGCAGCGCGGCGGTGACAGGAGTCGAGGTGCGGGCCGCGACCTTTTGCAGCGCCAGGGTGATCGAGGTCGCGGTTCGTGAGGCTGTTGCCTGGACCGCCGCAGATGCCGTTGCGCTTCTGGTCGCCGTTCGTCCAAGCGCCAACGTCACCGCCGTTGCGGTACGGCTCGGCGTAATCGACGCGGAAACCGTGACCGGCGTGGCCGTCCGGGATCGCACCAGCATCAATGCGGCGGTTGCAGATGCGGACCGCGAGAACGTTGCTTGCAGCGCTGCGGTGACGGGCGTTGCCGTTCGGGACAACGTGGCCGTCGTCGCGATCGACGCGGTTGCCGTTCGGCTGGTCGTGGCCAGAACTGCCGCCGTCGCGCCAGCGGTTCTGGTCCTGGTTTCCCGTGTCGACACCGTAACAGGCGTTGCCGATCTGGTCTTCGTCGCCATCAGCGCGGACGTGACTGGGGTTGCAACCCGCGTGATGGTCTTCGTCAACGCCGCTGTGACTGGCGTGGCGGAGCGCGTGAGATTCGGCGTGTTGACTGCCGCCGTTGCCGTAGCGGACCGGGTACGCGCTTGGAGTAGTGCGGCGGTTGGGGTGGCGCTTCGGGTGAGCGTCGCCTGTAACGCGGCGGTGATCGGCGTCGCGGTTTTCGTGATCGGGAACTTGTTTCCGGCGACCGTGTGCTCGTTGATCGTCGTCGGGGAAAGCGCGTTGTCGTAATAGGCAACCTCGTCGAGCCGTCCGGGGAATGAGTTGCCGAAATAGCGACCGAACCCGAATGAGGTGTCCGAATAGGTCGTCAATGCGCCCGAACCGGCGGTGCTGTAAACCTGCGATCCATCGACATACAGTTTCAGGAAACTGCCGTCATAGGTCAAAACGACGTGATAACGGGTGTTGGTCGTCATCCCGGTGCTGACGTAATCGTTGATTACTCCGCCCGTGGTTTCGACGCTGAGATTGAAGTCACCCGTCGTCGAGGCCATCGAAAGAAAGATACCGTTGGACCCGGTGGACCAACGGGCAATAGAGAGAACGCCCGCGTTGTTTGTCCACGCGGTTGCGTACATCCAGAATTCAGCCGAGAAATTCGTGACAGAGAACTTGGACGGGTCGCCGGAGAACGGGTTTGTATACACGTTACCGCTGGTTCCGGCAAAATTGAACGACGTCGATCCGTCACCGATAATCCCTGCCGCGCCGAGTGTCGGAGGTCCGTCGATCACCGCGTCGTTAAATCCGGTCTGGTCGGTCGCGACCGATCCCGACGACTCGTCGAGTTTCCAGTAGCCAACCAGTCCGGATGTTTGAAGCACCCATCCCGAATAGGTCGTGGGAGGTGGAACCGACACCCCCAACGCCGCCGTCACCGGCGTCGCGGTTCGTGTGGAAGTCGCCTGCAACGCAGATGTGACCGGCGTTGCAACCCGCGTGATCGTCCCGGTCAACGCCGCCGTCACCGGGGAGGCAATCCGGTTCGCCGTGGCGCTCAACGCAGCCGTCGCGGAAGCCGTCCGTGTGCGTGTTTGGCTCAACGCGGCGGTTTCGGTCGCGGTGCGGGTTAACGTTGCCTGCAACGCGACGGTAAGCGGCGTGGCGGTACGGGTCAACGTTGTGGTCAACGACGCCGTCACCGGCGTTACGGATCGGGTTGACGCCCGACTCAATGCCGCCGTTGGCGTTGTGGTCCGCGTTCTCACCTGAGACAACGCCGCTGTCGCCGTCGCTGTTCGCGTCAGCGTTGCCAACAATGCTGCCGTGACCGGCGTTGCGGTTCTCGTGAGCGTATACGCCAGCGATGCCGTGACCGGCGTAGCGGTGCGCGTCGTGTTGAGCTTTTGCACCGCCGCCGTGACGGGCGATGGCGTTCTGGTCTTGGTCGCTTGCAGCGCCGCTGTAACTGGCGTCGCCGTCCGAGTGCTAGTGGTCGTTCCGCCAGAGATCGCGAACGAGTCGTACTTGACCGTCGAGCCGTCGAGGAAGAACACGCCGATGGCGCTGCTCAGTTTGCCGACGCTGATAGCGTTGAACGTTCCCGCCGTCGTTGCAAAACTATTGTCTGTGCCAAATCCCGCGCTCGTCGTGCCCGCATCCTGCCAGATTCTCGTGAGAACTTGGTCAACCCAAAAGGCGTAGACCGTCGTGCCGTCAAGCGCGATGCTGGCCGGGTTACTGGCGCTGCTTGTCGGGAAGTTCAGTCCGGTGATCGTCTTTGTTGAAAACGACGGCGTATCGGCGACGTTGGCATAGGCAAGCAGCAGATTTGCCGGGCTGCTGTCTTTATACGGGATCGCGATCTGATCGGTCGTGTCATCAATAACGACGGCATTGCCGAGCGGGTAATTCTCGGTACTCGAAATAGCGGTGGTGACAGAAACGGCGCTGCCGAGGACATTAGCGCTGGTTAGCGTTTTGGTAATGAGTTCGCCGACCGTGGCGTTCGTGTAGAAGAAGTACGCCCGGTTTGCCGCGTCCATCCCGACCATACGGGCGTCGAAGTGAAGCTGGCTGCTGGACACCGCAACATCGACGTTGAGTGTCCACGTTCCACTTACATACCGACTGTAAGAGACACGCCGGTAATCGGACCCCATGATGCGTGTGGTCGCGCCCTGATGAAAAACGATGTAATCGCCGTTTGAGCGAACCGCGAGAAACGCGGCTTTTCGTCCGCCGACGTCGGTCAGAATACTGGATGGACCGCCCGTGATCGGCGATCCCCATGTGTCCGTCGTGGTATCAAAAACCGCGATTGACCATGTGGACGAGTCGTTAAACAGCACATGGATATTGGTCCCGAGTTGCACCGCGTCGCACATCGGTCCCGATCCGGTCGCCAAACGGCCACCCGTCGCAACCTCGCTCCACGATGCCCCGGTGCTGCTCTTGTAAACGCGAATCTCGTTGGATGTGGTAGACGGGAAAACGCCGTAGATATTCCCACCGGCTTCAAACGGGCCGCGCCGGTGGGTCTTTTGATCGCCCATCGAGATGACGGCGTCAACAGTCACAGGCGTCATACCGGCAAACCGTTCGCGCCGTAAACGATGTCCGTCGTGACGTCCATGACCCACTCACCGTTCCCGATGACCGCCTGCCAGCCAGCCGGGACGGTTTTCCAGTTAAGCGTCGGGTCTTGGGTGGTGGATAGATCGAGCGGGGAAAGCAGGTGGAATAGGGTCGTCGCCGTGGCGCGAAGCACCGTCAGCGCGGTTGCGACTTCGGCGTCGCTCATCACCGTCAGCAGGTCGTCGGTAATACAGACCGGGAAGCGGCTGTTGCCGTTCAAGCCCGCCGCTCGACGCACGCCGGTCATGCTCGGCAGGCTGTTGCCGGAATTGTTGAGCGCGTCGGCGACGAGCAGCCGGTTCGCAATCGCCGGGAACTGCGCCTTGCCCTGCGTGATGATGTAGCTGGACGCATCGCTGCCCCAAACGTCGGTGTAACCGAGGTCGGTCAGGCGTTGCACCAGACTGCCCATCCCGCACCCGGCCACAAGGATTTTTGTCGAGAGCGTGGAAAACCGACCGCGAATCGCTGCGGCTCGCTCGGCGAAGTAGGGCGCAAGCGGCGCGTACTGCGTATAGAGTACGCCCGGTTGTCCGTCGAGTCCGAAATCTCTCGAGGTCGCCCACCGGGACATGTCCTACCTCACTCCTCGGCGGAAGCCCCCGGCAATCCTTCACGCTCGCTCGTAATCAGTGCGTTTCCCTCATGATCGACATAGAGATACGCGCCGTCTCGCTCGCGCTCCCATCCAACCACCATCAACGCGGGAAGCCTGGTCGCCTCGCCGGTATTGGGGTTGAGGCTGATCGGGCGACGAAAGGTCAGGAACGCCGTCGCTCCTTCCGGCACGATGACACCATGAAGCGGCAGGCCGTCCCGGTTCGGCTCCAGCCGGATCACCGCCACATTGCGCACGTCGACCTTGCGCCACGATCCGTCGTCAACCCCCTCGGCGTTGATCTGGCCAATGGTGCTGCCGTCACGGTAGTGGACCACCCAGGAATAGGCGTCGCTCATGAGAAAAGACTCCACGCGAGCGCGAAAAGACTCCACGCGAGATAGACGACGAAGGAGACGAAGATCGTTGCGGCCACTCCATAGAGAACCAGGAACAACCACGCCGCGATCTTCATGCCTCGGTCAGTGCCGGGACCATCAGACTCATAGGTGATTTCCGCGTCAAACGGTCGCCGACCAACACGGATCGTTTTCTCCATCACTCGCCCTCGGCGGGGAGGCCATCGTCCGGAACATCCTTCGGCGCGTCCGGGTCGATCTCGACGGGAGTTCCGACGATCTCGTAGCCCTGCTCCGCATAGTGCGAACCGTCGAAATCCCCACGGCTGATCTGGATGACGTCGTGTCGTCGCGGTCCCTGGATCAGCACCTGATCCGTCTCGGATTCTTGCTGTTTGGTCATCATGCAATTCCTTCTCGCGAGGGCTGGCTATGCCTCATCATACGTCAAGAGGATATTCGGCAGGGCCGTTGCGCTGCCCGGTCCACCGGCGAAGGTGTTGTCGACGCCCGCGACGACGACCGCCAGCGATCCGTTGACGCCGAGCGTCGTGGTTGCGACCGACGATGCATCATAGGCGGTCGATCCGCCGAGGCTGGTTGCCATCGCCGTGTATCCGGCTGGCGTCGCGCCATTCGAACCGGACGCGGCGGGCATATTGCCACTCGCAGCTTGCGCGTAGGAGCCGGTCGCGACGCTTTTGTAAAAGAGGCTGAGGCCGGTCGCCGGAGCGCCTGATGAATAGATGCGACGGTTGCTGATACTCGTCGTGCCAACCGTGGTCACGTCAAGCGCGAGGTTCTTGATCCACGAGTAGTTCGTGCCGGTTGCGGTCGGGATCGGAATCGGGGTCGTTCCCCCGGTGAGCGAGTCCTCACGGTTGAACTTCATTCCGCCTTCAGCGGACACACCGGCGAATGACGCGCCGGTAAAGACGGGAGACGCCCCGTTGTAGTAATCAAATCGCGTGACTGCCGCTGCCATAGTTGCTCCCTCCTATCATCGGATATCCGATGATAGCGACGGTTCGCGATGGTTAGCGACGGTTCGTCCGGCGCTTGGCTTTCTGCGCCTTGGTAAACCCGCCGCCAATCTTCGCGCCATACTTTTTCGCCCACCGCTTTGCAATCTTGGGGTGTTTGGCGAACATGAACTTTCGCTGCTTGACGCTCTTGAAGGGCATTGTCGTCCCTCCTATCATTGGATATCCGATGATACGCGCCACTTACCGCATGTCGACGACGGCCTTCCAGGTCGAGGCTGCGGCAGGCGTGACGCCCGCACCCGTCGCATTCTCGAGTCGAACGCTGACGGTATTTGCAGCGCTGACAAACCCGGAGAAGATCAACCCGGCCTCAAGCGCAGCGGGCGGAACCAGGTCGACCGGGCTTCCTACCGTGGCTCCGGTCACGGTGATCGTCTGGACGGCCACCGCGCCAGCGGCAATCAGGCCAAACGTGAGGTTCGCCGTGCCAGTAAGAATCTGAGACGACGCCGCGCTCTTCGCCAGGGACGTGATATAGGCGTCCTGGGTCGCGCCAAACGGGGAAACAGCCGCATCAGTGTCCTCCAGGCCCAGGCGATACCGGATGTGGGTGTCGAAGGCGCGCGTCTGCGCATCCTGCACGAGTTCTTCGGCCATGATGAAAGCTCCTTGCGTAAGACACCGGCCTGTTAAACATGACGAACCGGCATAACCCTGGCGGCATGCCGGTTCGATGACCGATCTGGCTCTATTCTACATCCTTCTCAACCATGGCGCGGACGCGCTCTTTCATCTCGCCAAGTTCCTCCTCGTCGTGGACTTCGGCGTCGATGACCTGGTTGTTCGCGTCGGCAATGGCGCGGATGATTTCGTCGAGTTTGACATGCACCGCAATCGCATCACGGTTCTGGCTGTTCTGAATCACAAAGACCATCAGGAAGGTGATAATCGTCGTGCCGGTATTGATGACCAGTTGCCAGGTTTCCGAGAACGCAAAAAATGGTCCAGACGCCGCCCAGGCGACGATGACGCCCAGGGCCAGAAGGAATGACCCATACTGCCCGGTTTTGGTTGCGACCCAAGCGGCGAACCGCGAAAAGAACTTCGCCATATCTTACCCCGCTGGCGTGGTCGGCGGCGTGGTCGGCGGCGTGGGAATCGGCTCCGGCGCTGGCACCGCCGTCGACTGCTTGATGCTGCCGAGAATGGCATTCACGTTCTCGCCGGTCGCCTGCCGCACCGGATCATCGAACGCTGGAATCCATCCCTTGTCGATCCACTCCTGCATCGTCGACTCGTCGATGCCTGCGGTCTTGTAGACATAGGGATCCGGCATACCGAGCGCCTGCTGCCGTTCCGCCTTCGAGAGCCGATCCTCGTCGGTTTCCTGGACCAGATCGCGCGGCATGATCTGGAAGTTCAACTTCCCGGCATCGTAGGAGTCGAGATCGAAAGGCTTGAACTTTTCGTGCGCCGACGTCAGTGTGCGGTTATTGGCCTCGGCAAACTTCTGCCACGACCCGTCGTTATAGCGCATGCCGCCGATGGCCACGCCCATCTGCAGGAGCTTCTTGGTTTGCCGGTCGGAGGATGACGACACCGTGCGATGCCGGGCGGTGACATCGCCCATGGAGGACTCAACGCCCGGCTTCGTCACCCGCTCCCCGGCCCGAATCTCCGACCAGAACCGGATCTCGGGGTAGGCTTCCCGCATCGCCTCGTTCAGGTCTTTGATATTGGTCTGCACTTGCTCGAAGTCCACCTCAAAATTGATGGTGCGCGCATTCTCGGAGAGTTGCAGGATCGGGAAGGTGTTTCTGGCCACGGTGTTGACCCGGTATGCCGGATCCTCCGACGCCATCAGGACAGGATCGTCCCCGGCCCGCATCGCCTGGTCTGCCTCAATCTGCGCGGCGATCGATCCCGGAGCCATCGACCCGGAGACGCCGATCGGAGCCTCCAGAAGCGTTTTCTGCTTGCCGTACATCACGGTATAGAGATTGTTCATCAGGTCAAGGACCGTCTGCGATCCGAGCATGGCAGGCTCACCCCACGGCCCGCCTGTATTGTTGAACCGATACTGCACCGCAGGCACAAACCCGTAAGGATTGGCCTTGATCGCGCCAAACCCGTCGTAGTCAAACAACTCGCCGTCCTTGTAGGTGCGGAACTCGTCCTTGTCCGATTCGCGGCGGAAGATATAGGTCTCGTACCCGCGATACTCGGGGAGCGGCTCAACGACCTCATATTCCTTGGCGTAGGCAATGACGTCGCCGGAGCTATTGAGTTCCATGTAGGGGATATAGCCCGGCCAGAGAATATTGCTCATCACCTTCTGGCGAGTCACATCGTCCACAATCTCGACGGTGCAGTTCCCGGTGATGGCCTGGTACAGCATCAGCAGGCGCATCCCGTCGACCCACCCCCACCACTGCCAGAGTTGCCCGATCGGCTTCGCCAGTTGCGCCGGGGTATCGGACGCCAGCGGGATCGCGTTCGGCACGCCGCCCGGCAGGACCAACCCATCTTCCGCCAGTTCGCCCGAATAGACGTGATACCACCAGAAATCGACGAGTTGCTTGACGTGGGAACGGAAGAGCCGGAGATCGGAGACAAGGTCATGTTGGTTTTTATAGGTCGCCCAATGCTCGAGGTTGTCATAGGCGGTTCCATCCCAAAAGGACCAGAGCAAGAGAAATCGGGCCTGCCGCTCTCGCCATTCGGTTGTCGCCTCCTGCTCAGGGGGAGAACCATACGACCGCGAGACGGACACCGTTTGGCGGTTAATCGTGGAAAGCACCCAGTTGAATGCTTTGTCCATGGTGCGCTCCTTGGACTCGGGGGTAAACGTGATCGAGCCGACCCCCATTGTACGGAAGTCGGCTCGGCGACCGATCTGGTTTCAGTTTACATGACTATTCGAGTTGCACGTTACTGGTGGTCGGCCCGCTTGGTTCATCCAGGATAAATCGAACGACGCGCGCAAGGTCGTCCGTCGCGAGTTCCATCGCCCGCTCAAGTTGGCGGATGGCGATCATTTGCGCCTGCGCGCCGAGTTGATAACAGAGTTCATTGGAGAGTTGCATGTACTGCCAGAAATGCAGATGGATCAACTCATGCGCGATATACGTCCGCTGCTCGTCGGGACGCTTATCGAAGAAGCGATCCGCGAGGTGGAGTTCGGCATCGTGGACTTGCTCCTCTGCCAGGATCGAGGCAATCGCGTCGTCGTTCTCAGGCGGATCGTCGACCAGTCGAACTGTCCAGTGCGCCAGGTGCATCACGCCGAGCGCATAGTCGACGTACCGCTGCCAGTAGACTTTTTGTTTAGGCGTCACCAGCCAACTCCTTCAGTTCCTGCTCGGTAAACCACCGCCGCTCGCCCTCGAGCGGCCCGGACATGAATTCGACCAACAACGCTCCCCGGTAATCCACCTCCCCAAGCACGCGCAGTGGATGCCCGCTGTAGCGATCGCGCTCATCCTTGCCGAGTTTGGTCTTTGGCTTCTTTGTCTCCACCTTGGTGTCGTCGTCGCCAATGGCAATCACGCTAGTCCTCCACCTGTGATTCATACTCGACATATGCGGGATGCTCGTCGAAGATGATCGCCGGAATTTCGCGGTGTTCGACCTCGATCGATGGCTGGAGATAGCCGGTTCGCATCACGTCGGCGGCGTTGCGAGTAGCGCCCGCCGCAGAGGTGAATCCCTCCACGAATCCCGCGCCGATGGCATCACCAAGCTGGCGCATACTGCGCGACGCCCGCTGCATCATCTTCGTGGTCCGGCGACGGCGGCGCAGTTCATCAGTATGGGTTCGCTCTGCCTCGGCGTGCGCCTGATACAACCGCATGAGGTCGCGGTATTCCTGTTGCTTCACCGCGTATGGCTGCGCGACGGTCATGATGTGCTTACGGCTGGTTGTTCTCACCACTTCGCTCCCTTCCATCATCATTGCGCGTCATGCATCAACCAACTTCCCGACCATCGTGAGAAAACCCACCGCCTCTGCCCAGGTATCAACAAAGATGAGGGCCGGGAAGGGAAGGCAGT
>Ga0157371_10005117_pt1 | contig 11183 bp, 9 predicted proteins | sample C45metaG_FD_113462 | JGI IMG/M metagenome (GOLD analysis project Ga0157371, IMG submission 113462) | Corn rhizosphere microbial communities from Kellogg Biological Station, Michigan, USA - C4-5 metaG | ecosystem: Host-associated > Plants > Roots > Rhizosphere > Soil | place: USA: Michigan... | reverse complement strand
GTATTTGATGTACTCATTCGTATTGCTCACGATATTTACGCACAATATAAAGTGCGACAATGTTTAAACACAATGTAATGGTAAATAAAGTTAAACCCAGCGCAAACGCAACCAATGCCTGCGGACTTGCAAAGTCTGTGTCACCTGTTAATTGTTTTACAATCGTTACAGTAACTGTTGAAACAGCTTCAAGTGGATTGATATGTAACAATGGACTATTACCAGCAGCAAGTACCACAATCATGGTTTCACCGACTGCACGAGATACTGCAAGTAAGAATGCACCCGTAATACCTGGTAAGGCAGCTGGAAGAACCACTTGACGAATGGTTTCAGATTTGGTCGCACCTAAACCTAAAGAACCATCACGTAAGGCACGTGGCACTTGAGTGATAATGTCATCTGACAAAGAAGATACGAATGGGATAATCATAATACCCATTGCAAAACCTGCTGTTAATGCACTGGTCGCATTAACTTCGACACCAATTGAATCACCAATAGATTTGAAGATTGGTCCAATCACCATCATGGCAAAAACACCATAAACAATGGTCGGAATACCCGCTAAAACTTCAATTGTCGGCTTTGCCCATGAACGGAATCGAGGTGAAGCATATTCAGCAAGATAAATTGCAATCATTAAACCCAGTGGAACAGCAACCAGTAGTGCAATACCACTGACCATGAGTGTTCCCCACAGTAATGGTAATAAACCATAACTTCCTTCAGCATTACCTGAAGTACTAAAGCCAGGATTCCACTCTGTACCAAAGAAGAAGTCGATTGGACTTACAAACTGGAAAAAGTGCATCGCCTCACTGAACATCGACATCACAATACCCACAGTCGTGAGAATCGCAACACCTGAACACAAAATCAAAACAACATTAATGGTCTTTTCAACTTCGTTACGTGCACGAAATTGTTGACTAATTCTTTTTCTTGCCCAAATCAATCCAAGGATCGCAGCACAAGTTACCACAGCGAACTTTGCAAACGAGCCAATTCTTTCAAATTTTGAGAGTTGTTCTGCAGCTGCAACCTCATAAGCTGCTGGCGTATCTGTCACACCAAAGCCAGAGGCAATTGCCTTAATACGATCTACCAGTACATCTACCCCAGCTGTATCTAGCGATGAAGCAATATTTGCTGGAACATTTTTTAAAATTAGATGTTGTAAAACACTTGGTTCTACCAAGTTCCAAACAATCAAAATTAAAAAAGCTGGGATTCCACACCACAACGCCACCAAAGAGCCATAATAGCCAGGACGTGAATGTAAAATTGCAGTGTTATTTCCCTTACCTGCTAGGCTTCGGCTTTTTCGTAGCCCGATTTGATATGCGATAGCGATTAAAGCCAATAACACGCCAATGAGTAGCAGATTCATGTATTCTCCACCGTTTTTTCAATTTTAATGATTTGAAAAAACTCTACTTAGCAAGGAAAGCCGATGGTAGTCACCCACCATCAGCTCCATTATTGCGGTTTTATTATTTACCAGCTTTAAAACCAGCCAATACTTTTGCACGTTCAGCGTCAGACAATGAAATCAAACCAGCTTTGTCTAGCTTAGAACCTTTACCAGATACTTTCTTGTTAAGGAAGTATTCAGTATATTCTTTTAAGCCTTTGATTGACTGTAAATGCTCACCTTTCACATAGAAGTATAAAGGACGAGATACAGGGTAAGTACCATTTAGTACAGTTTGCTCAGAAGGAACAACGTTGTTCACTGTCGCAACACGTAATTTATCTTTGTTTTGGTCATAGAAACCTAAGCCAAATACACCTACCGCACTTGGAGATGTTTTTAAACGTGCTAGAGTTTCAGTATAATCACCAGCAATTTCAATTACTTTACCGTCTTTACGGAAGTTAGAACATGCTTTTTTCTGTGCATCTTTGTCTAACTTTTTGAAGTAATCGTAAGTTTCGCAACCCGCTTCAACCATTTTCTCTTGGAACACTTCACGTGTACCGTGGTTAGAAGCTGGAACAACTAAAGTAATTGGCTCATTTGGAAGCGATTTATCAATTTGGTTCCAACGTGTATATGGGTTTGGTACCAATTTACCATTTGATGGTAATTCAGCTGCTAGGGCTGCAAATACATGTTGTGGACGTAATTTATAAGCTGCTTTGCTTGCATTTGAAGCAAAAACGATACCGTCATAACCGATTTTTATTTCTTGGATTTTATTTACGCCAGCTTTTTTACATGCTGCAATTTCAGTATCTTTAATTTTACGTGAAGCATTTGCGATATCAATTGTGTTATCGCCTACACCTGAACAGAACTGTTTAAGACCAGCAGAACTACCGCCTGAGCCAACTACAGGTGCTTTAAATTGAGGGAAAGTATTACCAAATTCTTCAGCAACAATACTCGCATAAGGAAGTACAGTAGAAGAACCAGCGATTTGGATGGTATCACGAGCGTTTGCTGCTACTGCTGCCCCTGAAACTGCTAATGCAAGTGCTATGTGATTAATGCGCATTCTTTTCTCTCTTAAATAAACTGCTATTTTGAAGTACACCACTTCTTGTTGTGTCGTACTTTTCGGATAACTGCATTTTGATTTTAAAATATGACAAATAAGTTACAGCTTTATGACGCTTTTATGATATTTGATAATTCACATTTGATTTTATTAAAAATCTTTTAAATTCAATATGTAATCAACTGTGTTCTATTTTTTAAATTTGAGGATATTACAATTCAAATTGTAATATTTCATGTGTATGTCACAAAAGATGTATTAAGGTTTACCCATTTCAAGCGACACTCTATGTCGTGATAGCCTTATTTTCTTATCTAAAAACCCTTAAAATAAATAAAAAAGAGCAATTTAAATGATCAGATTAAATCGTAAAGAATGGCATGAAACTTTTCTAAAAATGGTAGCCTCAGCCAGCATGATCACGTTTATTATCTATATGAGTTGTTGGATTATTTACTTTTTATTGGCACAAATTAGCCAATACAATCTGATCCAAAATATTGTCATTAGTTTTAGCTTCATCAGTTTATTTATATTAACCATGCAAACCTTACGTTCAATGTATCAGGTCTACTATTTGCCTTTAATGAATAGTTGCAGGTTAAATTATCAAAAAATTATTTTCTTTTGCAGCAGTTTCTCAATTGCACTTATTGTAGTCAGCTCATTTTTATTAAATTTTGGAAAAATGTTAAAAGATTATTACAGCTAAGCAGATATAAATGATCGCCGCTGCGCATGCCTACTATGCAATCAAGTGTTCTATTTTTCTCAACCATTCCGCACAATAATTGAAATTTCAAAGAACACGGCATTGTTTTATATTCAAATGAGCACTCCCTAAAAGATTTGAATATGAATAGCAAAACGCTGAACAGCTTTAACCCAGACCTTCCCGTTCATATGAGCTTCTCCGAACATGATTGGCAGCTCTTAGCCCAATATTGGTATCCAATTGCATTAGCAAGAGATATCACTGAGCAGCCACTCGGAACCATGCTGCTGGATATGCCATTGGTCATTTATAAAATAGATACTGAAATCATTGTTGCCAAAGATGCCTGCCCACATCGCGGTGTTCCGTTAAGCATCGGAACAAATGATGGTCAAGGTATCGTTTGCCGTTATCATGGTTTACGCTTTGGTGAAAATGGCAAATGTAATCGTATCCCTGCGCATCCCAATCATAAAATTTCGGACCGTTTCCACCTAAAAACTTATGCTGCTGTTGAACGTTATGGATTAATCTGGTGTTCACTTTTAGCAAAAAAACAGGATATAGCCAATATTCCAAACATGCCGCATTGGGATGAGACCACGTACCAACAACTGGTTTGTCCTCAAGTCGATTTAAAATGCTTTGCTGGTCGACAATTGGAAGGCTTTATCGATGTTGCCCATTTTGCATGGGTACATCCAGAAACTTTTGGTGACCCAGAAAATACTGAAGTGCCTGATTACACCACGCAAGAAACAGACTATGGCTTTAGTGCTGATTATATCAGTAGTGTAGGTCGTTACCCGATTGGTCTAGATCAATTAGGACAAGCGAATTTTCAATGGTTACGCCATTTTGAAATTCATTTGCCTTTTACCGCAACATTAACCATTCATTTCCCCAATCAAGCGAAACAGGTCATTATGAATGCTGCCTCGCCCATGACAGCACGTAGTACTCGATTATTTGCCCCCATTTGTCGTAACTATGATCAAGATTTACCAATAGAAGATGCTTATGAATACAACCTTAAAATCTTTGAAGAAGACCGTTTGATCGTTGAGACACAAAAACCAGAATATCTACCTTTAGATTTATCCATTGAGGCGCACTTCCCTGCTGATCGCAGTTCAAGTATGTATCGCCGTTTATTAAGAAAAATTGGATTTAGCCCATTATTCGCCGCATAAATCAGTTTCATCACCATGTTTTATAGAAGTTGATCAGGCTTCTTTAAAACAATAAAACCTGAATGTATCACTCTATATATTTATAATTTTTTTCAGTTGATTAAATTTAACTCAAAAGTTTCTATTAAAATTGCACTCTTCGATTAAAAGATTAAAATGCACATTACATAAATGAAGTGACTCCAATTAGGTGGTATAACATGCAACAAATGTGGTCAGACATCGATGCCTATATCGAATCACATTTAATTCCTGAAGATCCAATCCTCATACAAACATTAAAAAACACTGAGGATAAAGGATTTCCAGACCACCTTGCTGTTGCCGCAAATCAAGGCATGTTATTGCAAATGTTGATTCAAATGAACAAGTGCAAACGTGTTTTAGAATTAGGTACTTTTGCAGCTTATAGCACCATGTGGTTAGCCCGTGCGCTACCTGAAGATGGCTATATTTTAACAATTGAAGGTCGTGAAACGCATGCTGCTTTAGGTCAAGAAAATATAGATCAGGCCAAGCTCAAACAAACTGTTGAATTAAAATGTGGTCGTGCAGCTGATATTTTAAAAGCGTTACCTGAAGCTACAGAACCTTTTGACTTTATTTTTGTCGATGCTGATAAACAAAGCTATCCTGAATATTTAGAATTAAGCTTAAACCTGTCGCACTCAGGTACAGTGATTGTTTTGGACAACGTGATTCGTGCTGGTGACATTCTTGACCCAGACAATATCAAACCAAGTATTGAAGGGATCCGTGACATGTATAAAGCCATGCAAAACCATCCTAAAATTCTGTCATGTACAGCTTTGCAAACTGTAGGTAGCAAAGGGCATGATGGTTTTGCTATTGCGATAGTAAAATAAAGCATGCTGATTTAATTTTTAAAGCTGCTATTTAGATAGCAGTTTTTTTATGGCTAAAATTTTAACAAGTCCAGCATAGCTTCAATCATTCTCCTGAGAGTTATCCCCTGAACTTGTTTGTAGAATTGTGGATAACTCAATAATGCTTTAATAAACCCATGAAAATAAAATACTTTTAATCGTCGATTAATTTTCAACCAGTTAAATTCATGGTTCATGAAAAAGTGCTTGCATTTCAAAATGCAATATTTTTATCAAATTTTTTAATCAAAAAAAATGCCACAAATCATATTATTTGTGGCATTTCATTTCTTCTGTTTGATCGGTCATTTGACTCAATGTCGATTGCTCAATCGCGTTGTCTTTTATCTTCAAATCAAACTTATTTTGCGACCAACAATGGAACTGCAGCGTTTCTAAAAATAGTGGTCGTTACACTACCCAAAAAGAATTGATGAATTTTACTATGACTAAATGCACCTAGAACAATCAATTGAATTTGATGCTGATCTTGATAATCCAAAATATTTTCAGCAACATCTCCATAACGGTACTCTACCACCACATCTAAACCTGCATCTTTTAAACGTTGCGCAGGCTCATTGAGAATTTCAGGATGATCACCAACATAGAGTAAATGGCATTGCAAAAGTTTAAGCAAATCACTTTTTTCAACGCGTTTTAGCATTTTTTGACATGTTTCTGAAAGCTCATAAGCAAAAATAAACCGTGTAGGTGGTTTAAATGTTTGCCCAACAGTTAATACGGTACTTTTAGTTCCACGAATAAAGTTTTCAACATTACTGCCCAATATTTTATTCTTCTCAGCTGAACGCTCACCCACTCGACCGATGACAGCGATATCATCTTCAGTCAATTCATTGAAGCTTTGTTCGAGAAAATCACCTTTGGCTTGAATTTGAATTGGTGTGATATTGTATTTTTCTTGAATCATTTCAGAAATATGCTTGAGTAAATTGTTACTGTAATCCAGTGCTAACTCACTTTGCTTTTGTTCAAGTTCAGCCAGCTCTTTAAGTAACATCGCATTACTTTCAAAGCCAATTACCCCACTAATTTCCCCTAAATGATAACTTGCAGGGTAATAATCCAATACTTGCAATAAAACCAGTTCACGACCAGTTTTTTGAGCAATCCATGCGGCTGCTTCTGCCAATGCATTGATGCACGGAGAAGAGTCAATACAAGCCACTACTCTGTTCATTTTAACCTCGCTTTAGCTTTACAGCTTTGGGTCTATATTATTTTAAATTAGCATAAGTTTTTATAAGTTTGGACAACTTTATGTAATTAATTCCATAATTTAATTATGTATTTGTACAAACTGTGCGTTCATTCACGATAACGAATAAAACGCGCTGGGTTCCCTGCCACAATTTCTCGTTCAGCTACATTTTTAGTGACCATACTATTCATTCCAATCACCGCATGTGAAGCAATTTTTACACCATCTTTCACACCAACATGCGCGCCCAACCAAACATCCTGACCAATTTCAATACCTTTGGAAGTCACAGCTTGTTGATAAACCGGAATATTCAAATCCATCCCATGATCAAAAGCATAAAGATGACAATAGGCGGCTATACGAACTTGATCATGCAATTTAATACCGACTTTACCCCCATCCAAAATACAATGATGGTTGATCGCGACTTCATTACCAATCTCTAACGGTCCATGCAAGGTACAATCCGCTGCAATAAAAGTATTATCCCCAATGACAATTTTCCGACCAGGCTCAGCAAAAATATGCGCCAATGGTGAAATAAAACAATTTTGACCTATTTCAACAGTTTCCATTGCCATCAAATACGCTTGATACTGCTGCTGCCACTGCTCCGCCCAAACTCGATTTTTCGGTTTAAGTGAATAATACAGCCACGGCATATAATTTAAGCGATGCTTATGTTGTTCACGATATTTCAATAATGGGTCTTGTTCAATCATCAACGTCTTCCAACAATTTAAGTTGCTCACGCCCACGCGTTACATCTTGAATTTTTAACTTAAGTGGATCAATTTGATGTATTTGTAATAATGCCTCAACTTCAACCCCATCAGCAGTATATTGTTCTGTATATTCAATACCTTGGGTATTTAATTCATACTGAAAAATTGACCATTCGCTGAATTGGCATTGAAAATAAATTTTCTTCTTTTCAATCAGTTCTATTTTTTCAGCCAAAAGCAAACATTGCCCTGCACAGCCACCATAGGCACGAACTAAACCACCTGTACCCAACTTGATGCCACCATACCAGCGATTGACCAATACAATTGCATTGGTTAAATCATTTCCCTCAATGGTCGCAAGGATCGGGCGACCTGCTGTACCTGAAGGTTCACCATCGTCATTAAAACGAACATTATGACCTATTTTCCATGCCCAGCATTGATGTGTTGTTGTTAGATCTAAATGTTTTTCCAGAAACATTTTAACTTGCTGTTCATTTTCAACAGGCGCTGCAATGGCTTGAAATCGACTCTTTTTAATATCTTCCTCAAAAATCGTTTCGGATACAAGTGTATAAACCATCATGAAAATAAAACATTCAAACTCAATATATTGCCATTATAACGTGCTTTTAAAATACATTGGACAATAAAAAACCCTAAGCGAACTTAGGGTTTTTTCTATTCACTCACTAAATTACAGGACAAGCTGATGATTTTGAAGCAAGAGTTTCAAGATATCATCTTCAGTTTTACCGTTAAATGCAGCACCTGATTGCGCCAAATTATCCAATTGGAGTAGATCCGTTTTTCCGGTGTATGTAGTTCCAGCACCGTCACGATCTAGGGTGAGTGTGACATTATTACCATCAACTCTTACACCGAGATAGTTTTTCAAATAGTTTGCCGATGCTGTTAAATCAGCTGTGATATTTGCACTGTTAAAACCAATCAGTAAATCAGAAATATCAATGATGTCTGCATTCGTATCAGTGTTCACATTTCCAGAATGGAAGTCTGTCCAATGATCAACACCATTTCCACCACTTGCACTTGCACTTTCTAATACATGATATACAAGTACATCTGAACCAGCATGACCTGTAAAGGTATCATTCAGTTCACCGCTAATCAGTGTATTACGTAGAGCATCACCAGTCGTTATTGCATCAACAGTTACTGTAAGAGATGCTATATGATCTTGACCAAAAACAGAGAGTTTGTAATCGAATACTTCTTGACGACCAATTACGCCTGCACTCGGTGTATACACATAGCTTCCATCACTTTTAACAAACAGACTGCCATATTCACCTTGTACAGTTACGCCGTTATATCCCACTTCAACAAAGTGGCCACTCCCCGTATCAATACTGAATTTTGCATAAGATGGATTATAAGTATCATCTGTCAACATGTTGCCAATAATTGGAGCTGCGGTTACTGGGCCAATTTCATTATAGTGAGTAATATCTTGCGCTAGGCTCACTGTAGCAGTAAATCCAAGACCTGTATTACCTGATGCAGATGCTTCGATTGTATATTTACCTGGCGGTAAATTATCAATATCTACAGTCAATGAACTTCCTAGTGCATTGAGTAAAGGCGTACCTGTTTTTGTACCGACAATTACACCACTTGCATTCTTGATTGTTAAAACAAAGGTTGGCAATACTGAAATTGAAAGTGCTGGCACATTAACTTTAATTTGTACTTTTGCAGTATCAGTATTCGCAATATCAAATGTTGTCGCAGTATAAGTACCACTACCACCTAAACCAAATATACCAGCTGTAACATTAAATGTACCTTGATTGGCTGCACTTACTGTTTGCACTACATTCGTTACAGCACCAATAGCGACATGCTCTGCATTGTCTAGAATGATTGGGGCTGGAAGAGAAACATCATTTTGAGGATTTGTATTATCCCAAACCACGCCAGAGTTATCACCATCGATACGGATATTCAAATGTGCAGAGGCTTCACTACCATTAAAGTCCCTGATCGTATAGGTAAATGTATCTACCTTACCAATATCAGCAGGATTACCATTACTTACATATTTATAATGTCCGTTTGGAGAAATATAAAGTGTTCCGTAAGCACCAACTAAAACTGTGTTTGCACCTGATAATGTGACTGCTGGATCCCCCACTTCATTGGCCACTTTAGTGACAAATGTTGTTGTATTTACTTCGTCTGCACCATCCACACTTGTAATTACATTTCCTTCTATGGTACTTGAACCTAAATATTTATTGGTTTGGTCTTGCATGGTTAGTTCAACACCACCAAATAACTGGGCAGATGCTGTCGAATCCAATAAATTCAAGATTTGTTGTAATAAACCAGAATCTGTTGGTTTCTCTTGCAGTGCGATGGTATAAACGCCTGGTGGCAAATTATCTAAATTAATCTGACCAGAATAATTAAAGATAATGCCTAACAATCCAGGTGGAGTTAGCTTTACAGCATCTTCCACGATGAAGTGTTCTTTTTGTATTACACCATTTTCATCCACATATTGACGTTCAAGTACAGCATTGAAAAACTTATCTGCCGTGCCTAATAAAGCACCAATAAGACCGCCTATCGCAGCACATACAACACTACCGCTTACATTGACATGAATACTTGACGTGCTGTTTTCTTCAACTTCAAAATTAAATGGTACGGTATTTCCTAAAGAGATATTTAATCCAAGTAAATTTACGCCCAATAATTGTGAAGCTCTGCCATGTACACCAACATCATCACCCACGGATTCATGATAATTTTTAACAGTTGCAAGGTCATCATGAGCAACAACCTGATCAACATGATCTGGTGGTGTTAATTCACCTGGGTCTGCTGGCGTTCCTGCAATATTAATAATGATTTGAGCTGTGTCAGATGTTGTTCCATTCGACAGCTTATAATCAAATATTTCAGTTTTTCCAAGAGCTGCTTCTCCGGCTGTCACCGTATAGGTAAAGGCTCCTGTTAGAGTATTAATTTCAAGGCTTCCATACTCTCCTTGAATCGTAACAGTACCTGATGTAACAGACGTACCATCTATTTCAATGATCGAACCACCACTGACTACATCTTGTCCATTGCCATTATCAGCAAAAACATTGCCTGTTAATGCATAGTTAGCAAAAACTTCTTCAGTTCCCGTTACGCTAATATTTGTTTTTTCATAAATCGTTAATAAGTTTGATAATAGAGGAGCAACCGCAGCATTAACAATATAATCAATTACTCCAATTGGTAATACATCTAGTAACTGGTTCACTACACTTGAAAGTGGTAAACCGATTGTATTAACAGGGATTAAGATTGTATTGACTAAAGCGAGAATTGGAGCACCCAATACTGGGCCAAGTACTGCATTAATTGCTACTCCGATAGCTGCTGCATTTGAAGCCCCCAGAATTTCTCCTTCGCCTCCAAGATCACTAATAGCAACATCTTTGAGTAAAGTCGTTAGAGCACTATCATCTGCTTTAACTGCAACTGTATAATTACCTTCAGGTAAATTAGTGAAATCAAGTTTAATTGAGTCGTTACTATTCACGACACCAATGATTCCAATACCACCAACTGTGACAATTCCACCTTGGCTACTACCACGTGCAACCTCCACTGGTCCATTGGCAGTTTGCTGATAAATAACAATCTGAACAGCCTCACCGACCGAAATCAGGTCTTGTTGCGAAACTGTGACCGAAATATTACCAGTCGTTGCCTTACCTGCACTTCCTGTCGTTTGTGGAATTGAGAAATCTAGACCAGTAGCATTATTCCCTAAGAGATCAACAACTGCGATATCTGAACCCGCAACTTCTGTACGGTTTACACGAACTTCCTGACCTAGATTTAATGCAAACTCATCATTTACAGCATTAAGTGGCGGAAGAACAACTGAACCATTGTCTAC
>Ga0157371_10005116_pt1 | contig 11184 bp, 7 predicted proteins | sample C45metaG_FD_113462 | JGI IMG/M metagenome (GOLD analysis project Ga0157371, IMG submission 113462) | Corn rhizosphere microbial communities from Kellogg Biological Station, Michigan, USA - C4-5 metaG | ecosystem: Host-associated > Plants > Roots > Rhizosphere > Soil | place: USA: Michigan... | reverse complement strand
TTCAAAAATCAGGTAAAGATCTCATTGTAAATTTTGATGCGAAAGGAAATGGTATAACATCAGAAGAATTTGCACCTAAGCTGATCGGTAAATATTTATCTGGTAAATTACTTTATGGATATACAAGGGTGCCATGGTTAAACTATAATGAGGCCATTCTTTCCGCTCGTAAGCCTGTATTTAGTGCTAATAATAACAAGACTGATATTAAGGTAGAAGTAGAAAATTTTGGTCAGGTAGTATCTAAAAAGAGTAAACTAGAAATAGCATGCACCGTTGATAACGAGAAAAGAATTTTAGGCGTCGCCGAGGTTCCGGTGCTTCAGGCATACGGCAAAACAATGGTTCAACTGACCGCTGATTTTGTCTTTGAAAAAGAAAAGGAATATGCGTTTTCTGTAACAGTATTAACGAATAATGCCAAAGTTTCGTTATTTGAATTTAAAGCTACGCCTTCAAAGTAGCCCTAAATAATTATACTTTAAAAAGTTATACTGAAGTGGTGCATACTGTTGTTGTAATGATAATTAACTTGCCAATTGTTGATTTTGCAGATTTGTTTTACAATTGATAATCCAAGTCCATTACCCTTATTACCGGCAGCCCCTTTACCAAACCTTGTAAATAATTTAGATACAGGGAAGGAAAGGGGCTCACCCTCATTACTGATCTCTAAGGTTTGTTCACTTAGGGTAATAATTATTTTGGCTTTTGCAGTTGCATAAGAAAGCGCATTGGTCAATAAGTTAGATACCAGGATTTCCATAAGAAATGAGCTGGCATACACTAGTTTGTTTTGAATAAGTTGCTCTACATGCAGGCCCTTGTGTTCAAACAGATCTTCCATTAGATCTAAGTTGCGTTTCAGCACATCTTGTAACGAAACCCACTGTACATCGGTAAATGCATTGTTTTCTAGCTTGGCCAGGAGTAGCAGACCTTTATTTACTTTGCTTAGGCGTATGGTTGCTTGTTTTGCATCATTAAGTAAACGAGCCAGATCTACAGTTAATGGCTGTTGGCTAATGCTTTCTAATCGGGTTTTTAGTATACTTAATGGTGTTTGGATTTCATGAGAGGCATTCTCGGTAAACTCCTTTAGTGCAGTATATTCCTTTTTACCTCTGGCGGCTAAATCAATAAGCACCTTGTTCATTTCTTTGAACTCTTTAACATCGGTAAGGGTTAGCTCCAGTTCTTCCTTAGAGCTAACAGAATAGCCCTGCATACGCTTCAGATTTATTAAGAATGGCTTCCAAATCCGGCGACTGATAAAATAGTTAACCAGGGTGCCAAGAATGATTAGCAAGGCCGCTATGGATAAGAAAATGTAAATGATGGTTTTAGAGTAGTTGTCCCAGCCAATGTAAGTGGTCATGACCATGATGCGGTAAGGCTTACCATTAATTTTTCTGCTTTCAGAAAAGTAATAATAGCCTTCTGTTACTTTCTGGACCTTATCATATATAAGCGTGTCTTTAAAAACTTTGGGTAATTTCATCAGGCTTTCATTGCCCTCGGTAATGTTTACCAACGGGAAAGCGACATTTTTGCCCATATGTATTTCTTCTGCAACCATATTGGTTTGTAATTCCAACTGCTCCTCTATTTCTTTAGATATCTCATTTCTTAGAAAAAAAAATAGCATACAGCCCGTAATGCCAAGTACTATGGCGCTAAGCCAAAAATGATAATAACTAATTTTTGATAAGAGTTTCACTAATAGGTAAACTTATAGCCCATTCCATATACTGTTTTAATGTAGTCTTTTCCCGAGATATTGCATAGTTTTTTTCGCAGGTTCTTCATATGTACATATACCGTGTCAAAATTATCACTTTGGTCAAAATGGTCGCCCCATAAATGTTCCACTATCGAGGCCTTGCTCACTACACGGTTCTTATTAATTACAAAATAAATAAGCATGTCGTATTCCTTTCTGGTCAGACTAACTTCATTGCCTTTAAAAAAGAACGATTTAGAGGCAGGGTGCATGGTGAAATCGTCAAACATGATTTGTTCGGCGCCTTTCAGCGTTTTTCTCCTGTATATTGCGTTAACGCGGGCATTTAACTCCTCCAGATAAAATGGCTTGGTTAAATAGTCGTCTGCTCCCAGGTTTAGTCCATTCAGTTTATCCTGTAAGGAGTCTTTTGCTGAAAGAATTAGGATTCCGGTTTCAAGATGACTTTTCCTAATGTCTTCTATCAAATCTATCCCGTTTCCATCAGGCAGAGTGATGTCAAGAACCACAACATCGTACATATAGTCCCTCAGTTTTTGTTCTGCCTGACCAAAAGTTACTGCTTGTTCGCATATACAATCATGTGAGTTGAAATAGGTTTCCATTTCTTCCAGTAATACTGGCTCATCTTCTACAAACAATACCTTCATAAATATTTTTAAAATTATTTTCGATTTTTTTAGACTCTTTAGAAATTCTTTAGAATTGGCTTTAATATTTGCAGCAAGATTAACACTTATTTAGACTTATTACAAACAATATAACAATAAAATACATAATCAAAATAAAAAAATGAAAATTCAATACTTCAAAAGCTCAGTATTTGTTGCCCTTGCAGTTGCGGGTCTTACTTCATGTAAGAAAGATAAAGTTGATCAGGAGGGAAGCAAATCTTTGCGCCCGACAATTGACTATACTAAATTGGTTGATGGAACTAAGTACGATGCATCAAATACTATCTTTGTAGATGCAGCTGGTAAAACTACAATTGATTTAACTACAGGTAATTTCCGTTACAGAGTATTTCAAGGTATAAATACTTATGGTGGAGTATGGAAAACTAAATTAGTTGATGGTAATGTATTGAAAAACATGTATTCAAATACCGGTAATCCATTTACTGCTGAATCTAATCCTGCTCCGGCTGATTTTGCAGCAATAAATGCTTCTGGTGTTCAGTTGCGTAATGTTACTGCCTCATCTTGGGATGCTGCTTCAGCTGAAGTTGTACGTAAGAAAATCGAAGCAGATCTTGCATTGCTTGCTACTATAAGCGCTTCTGGAAATGTTGTTGCTACAAAAGGAAATGCTGGCTACATTGCTAATAATGGGGGCTCTAAATATCTGCTTGATGCTAAAGGACTAGAAACCGGTCAATTAATTCAAAAAGGTTTAATTGGTGCTTTTGATCTGGATTATATCGGTAATGTTTTACTTAACAAAGGTCTGGAAGCTGATAACAAGACTTTAGTATCTGGTAAAAACTACACAAAATTAGAGCAAAACTGGGATGAAGCTTATGGTTCATTAACCTTAAACCCAATTTATCTTGCAGGTTCAACAGATGCTGTGAGAGGTACTACTGAATCTTTTATCGGTTCTTACATTTGGGAATATAACAAGACAAATTATGCTAAAATTTTCCCTGCATTTTTAAAAGGACGTGCTGCGGCTGTTAATAATGACGCAACAGAATTAAAAGCCCAAGCTTTATTTATCAGAACCCAAATGGAATATGCAATTGCTAATGCTGCCTGGAATTATCTTAAAAAATGGAAAGACAATAGTTTAACAGATGCAGGTGCTGCTGCCCATGCATTAGGTGAGGGTTTGGGATTTGTTTACTCTTTACGTTTTGCAACTGTTCATAAAGCTGATGCTAAATTCTCTGATGATATTCTTAACGCTCTAATAAATACTGATGGTGGTGCATGGGATTTAACTCCTGCAAAAGTTACTGCCGCGCAAGATGCTATTAAAGCCAAGTTTGGTTTGTAGTAACTATAATATAACTTTTATTAAAGTGGATTACTTTTCCGGTCGGGAAGAGTAATCCACTTCTATCGTTTATAACATTTTGATATGAATCGCTTAAAAATTAAACAAATTGGTCTTGCCTGCTTACTGGTTTTAACAGTATTTGCCTGTTCAAAAAATAAAGGTACGGACCAGCCTGATGAGACTGGCAAGCCTGGAATTGACAGAAAGGCCTTATTAACTTACCTTGCCGATGATATAATCATCCCATCTTATGCTAACTTTAAGGTAAAGCTGGATGCTTTGCAGGCAAAAAGTGATGCCTTCACAGCAGCTCCCACAACTGCAACTTTAATTGAGTTTAGAACGGCATGGGTAAATGCCTATGTAGAATGGCAGAAGGTTGAGTTGATAGATGTAGGTCCGGCAAATGGTCAGGTGTTGAGAGCATATTTTAATGTTTACCCCACCAATGTTGCTAATATCAATTCAGGTATTGCAAGTGGCGATGCTAATTTTGATTTGCCTGTTACTTTTGCACAGCAAGGTTTTCCCGCATTAGACTATCTGATAAACGGGCTTGCAAATAATGATGCTGATATTCTTGCATTTTATACCACTGCGCCTGATGCTTCAAAACGGATTACTTACGTAAAAAAGATTCTTACGGAAATGAATGCCATTTTTACAAAGGTTTATACTCCATGGACTACGGGAGGGTACCGTGCAGAGTTTATTAGCAGATCGGGAACAGATGCAAGCTCATCATTAGCTGCACTGGTAAACGGCTATGTTTTAAACTACGAAAGATACATTCGCTCTGGTAAATTCGGTATCCCTTCAGGGGCAATGATGAACGGAGTGGTATCTGCCGAAAAAGTGGAAGCACTTTATAAAAAAGATATCTCCCTAACATTAGCTAAAGCAGCCCAACAGGCTTCTTTAGATTTTTTTAACGGAAAAAGTGTAAAAACCGGAACTGAGGGAAGCTCTTTTAAGACCTATCTTGATGCTTTGGGAGCAAAGGACAGTAAAACAAATGTTAAGCTTACACAAGCTATTCAGGATCAGTTTGCCATTACCTTAACAAAACTGAATCTTTTAACGGAAAACCTGAACAATGAGGTGAAAACAAACAATCAGAAAATGATTGATGTGTACACTGAAATGCAAAAATCTGTGCGTATGCTTAAAGTGGATATGACATCTGCGATGAGTATTACCATTACATATACAGATAATGATGGAGATTAATTTCATTTTTTAAATGAACAGTTATTTCCTGAAAACAACACATGCAGCCCCCATAGCCATTTATAGAATAGCTATGGGGCTAATGCTGTTTATCAGTATCCTGCGTTTTTGGACAAAAGGGTGGATAAGTGAGCTTTATATAAAGCCCCTGCACTTCTTCTCTTTTTATGGTTTCGAGTTTGTAAAACCATTGGGTAACTATACCTATGTGCTGTTTTTTGTTTGTGCTATAGCAGCATTAATGGTAGCATTTGGATTGTTCTATCGTGCTGCAATTGTGGTGCTGTTTTTTAGTTTTACCTACATAGAATTAATGGATAGAAGTACCTACCTGAATCATTATTATTTTATGAGCCTGGTATTGTTTATCCTCATGTTTCTGCCCGCAAATCGTTATTTTTCAATGGATGCAAAGCGTAAGCCATCACTGTTATCAGATCAGATTCCGCAATGGAATATTGATGTGCTGAAGTTTATGATGGTTATTTTGTATTTCTATGCCGGACTTGCAAAGATTAATAGCGATTGGCTGCTAAGTGCATTGCCTTTAAAGATCTGGTTGCCTTCTCGTAATGACCTGCCAATAATAGGAGCTTTGTTAAGCTATCCGGCTACTGCATTTTTATTTAGCTGGTTTGGGTGTTTGTACGATTTAACTGTAGCTTTTTTTCTTTGGAATAAGAGAACGCGTTTACTGGCTTATGTAACAGTGGTTGTATTTCATGGACTTACCGCTGTTTTGTTCCCGATCGGCATGTTTCCTTATGTAATGATTGTAGCGGCTTTGATCTTTTTCTCTGCTGATTTTCATTTACGGCTAGTAGACTTTTTGAATAGGCTATTTAAATGTCCACCTGAATTTATCAGACCCAATATCAAGTTTACCTATAAGCCAACGGTACAAAAAATCACGTTGGCAGGATTTGGACTATTCTTTCTGTTTCAGATGATATTTCCATTCAGGTATATGTTGTACCCGGGAGAATTATTCTGGACGGAGCAGGGCTATAGATTTTCATGGCGTGTAATGTTAATGGAAAAAGCTGGCTATGCACAGTTTACAATAAAAGATGCTACAGGGAAGTTTGCTGTTGCAAATAATAATGAGTTTTTGACCGTATTGCAGGAAAAAATGATGAGCACACAGCCAGATATGATTTTGCAGTATGCTCATATATTACGTGACTACTATGCCAAAAAAGGTTTTAAGTCGCCACAAGTTTATGTTGATTCCTATGTGGCCTTAAATGGTCGCAGCGGAAAAGTTTTTATCAATCCACACGTAGATCTGGCTAAAGAGAATGATTCATTTAGCCCTAAGGAGTGGATTTTACCAATGAATGATGAGATTAAAGGTTTTTAGTTTATTATGTTGCTGTTTTATTTCAACAGCTGTTTTTGCTCAGGATACCACTAAGACGAAAGCACCCGATACGACTGCCAAAGTAAAGAAATTAAAAGAGGTGGTGATTAAGAATAAAAAGACAGATTTTGGATTTTCACATTTAAAAGGAGTGGAAAACTCCGGTATTTATGAAGGGAAAAAATCGGAAGTTATTATTCCAGATCAGTTGGTAGCTAATTTAGCCACTAATAATGCAAGACAGGTTTACTCTAGGGTAGCTGGTCTGAACATTTGGGAAAGTGATGGCGGAGGAATTCAGTTAAGTATTGGAGGCAGAGGCTTAGATCCGAATCGCACTTCTAATTTTAATACAAGACAAAATGGATATGACATCAGCGCTGATGCACTCGGATATCCTGAAAGCTATTACACAACGCCTACTGAAGCGCTGGAACAAATTCAGATTGTAAGAGGCGCTGCATCTTTACAATACGGAACTCAGTTTGGAGGTCTTCTGAACTTTATTATGAAGAAACCAGTAAAGGATAAACCTTTTGAACTTACAGTACGCCAAAGCGCTGGATCGTATAAATTTTATAATTCATTTACCAGTGCAAGCGGAACCGTTGGAAAGGTGAGTTACTACACATTTTTTCAATATAAAAAGGGCGATGGTTTTAGAGGTAATTCTGATTTTAACAGTTACACGGGATATGCCAATATAAACTATCAATTTAATGAAAAAACAAAATTAGGATTAGATTTTACACACATGAACTACCTGGCGCATCAGCCGGGCGGTTTAACTGATGATATGTTTGCTGAAGACCCTACACAAAGTAATAGGGAGAGGAACTGGTTTAAGGTAAACTGGAATTTATATGCATTACATTTTGATCATAAATTTAATGCATATAACGAATTTAACCTGCGGTTGTTTGGCCTGTCAGCAAACAGGTATACTGTTGGGTTCAGGCCAAATCGTGTTGCTACGGTTGATGATGGATCAGAACCGAGAGATCTGATTAAAGGGGATTTTGAAAACTGGGGGGCTGAAGGAAGGTACCTTAAGCGTTATAACTTGTTTAATAAACCTTCGGTCTTATTAGTGGGAGTGCGTTATTATCATGGTCTTAACCATAGCGTACAAGGCTTTGGTAGTTTGGGTAAAGATGCCGATTTTAATTTCTTAGATCCAGACAAATTAATTTTAAATGACTATCGTTTTCCAAACAGGAATGTCTCGGTTTTTGCGGAGCATATACTTCATGTAAATGATAAGTTTTCTGTTATACCAGGGATTCGTTTTGAATATATAAATACAAAGGCAAACGGTTTCTATGCAGGAAAGATACCAAGTAATATCCCAACTGATATTGAATTGGGCGAAAGAACTTATGAGCCTAGAAGTAATCAACGTAAATTTGTTATTGCAGGACTTGGCTTGAGTTATAAACCAGTTGAAAGTGTAAATGTCTATGCCAACCTATCGCAAAATTACCGCTCTATTACTTTCAGTGATATGCGTATAGCAAACCCATCAGCAGAAATTGATCCTAATTTGCAGGACGAAAAGGGATACTCATTTGATGTAGGTATACGCAGTCAGCAAACTAAGTTTTACGCATATGATGTAAGCGGATTCTATTTAAATTATAATAATCGGATAGGAGAGGTTCAGACCTACGATGCCTCGGAACGCATCATTCGTTTACGGACTAACATTGGTCAGGCAGTAATTATTGGGGTTGAATCTTATGCTGAAGCTGATTTTCTACGTTTGTTAAAACCAGAGGAAGAAGATTGGAGCGCAGTTTTGTTTGCAAATACAGCATTTATTAAATCGGAATATAGAAAGAGTGAAATTACGGCTATTAAAGGAAATGAGGTTGAGTTTGTTCCTGCATTAAATTTTAAGGGTGGTTTAAGGGTTGGATATAAAAACTTAAAGGGGTCATTTCAATTTACCCATCTCTCTGATCAGTATTCTGATGCAACTAACGCAATTAAAGGAGATGCATCTGCAGTTGTGGGCTTAATTCCAGCCTATACCATTATGGATGCAAGTATATCGTATGAATACAAAAGATACAAATTGGAGGGAAGTATAAATAATCTTGCAAATGCTTATTACTTTACGCGTAGGGCAACCGGTTATCCTGGGCCTGGTATTTTGCCTTCAGATAACAGAACATTTTATTTAACGCTTCAAGTTAAGTTGTAAATTTAGATAGTGGACCTTCGTAAGAACTTCGTGCCATAATTGGGTTTTATTCGGAATAAGGTACCTGTTTCCCGAATAAGACCCAACTATGGCCTTAATTTGCCCTGACTTTGCCCAACAAGAGAGCTTGGCGATAGGATACTAAGCCAATTGAGATTGGGATGTTTATTTAAACATTAAATGTATTACCATTAGAGATAGGCTCTGTGTTTAATACGTCTTTGCAAAGAAATTTGAACTTGAAGAGCCGAATTGGAAATCGGTTTCGTTTTAATAAACTGACTTCCAGATTTTAAAGGTATTCTGATTGTTTCCATCAATCTGCCTGATAACAAGGCAAAGATGCTCCTCTCTTTGAGGGAAATATTTATCAATGATTTGTTGAGTTTGCTGTATTAACTGTCCAAGATGTTGTTCAAAATCAATGTTTTTAACATTTAAAATAACCTGATTCATTCTTGCTGAAATTGTGCATTCGAAGGTGAATTCTCTTTTAAGTGCTTTTACTACTTTTGACCTCAGTTTTTTCATTGAATTCTGATTTGGTAAGTTATTAAATAGGGTTTCCCCATTAATTATCAGTCTAAACGTCGGCTGCCTTTAATAATTGTACGGAGAAATGTCATTATTTTATTTCTCTGATTTTATTTGGCAACATTCTAAATTAGTAAAAATAGTATAAGAACGAACCTTTTGTAAGTTGTTTTAATGTAACAAATTTGGGTGATATGTGATTGCTTAATTTCAAGAAGTTGGTTTGTTGTTAAGTGGAGATGTGTGGCATCAGAAAGGTGAATTATATGTGCTTGTTATGCCAAAAACGCTGAATATTTTGTCGAAAATGTAAAATAAAAAGGATTGTAAAACGCGTCCTTTGATCTACCAAATATGAGTTAGTGAAGGATGAGAAAAAGTTCTGTCTGGCTCCCTCTTAAACAATGCATATGAAAAGAATTATAATCTCTTGTTTTTTTGTTGCGCCATTGGCGCTGAATGCCCAGCAAATTGTATTAAAAAATGATCTTGTGCAAAGAGTTCTGCAGTTTGATGGGAAAGTTTGGCGTAGTACGCGATTTTCAAATTTAAAGGGAGATAAAAGCCTGATTGTAAAAAGTGAGGAGGTAAATATATTACCTATGAATACCAGTAAAACTTATGGGATTACTGACTTTGTGGCAAACGAAAAGCCATTTGCATACAGGCATGGAGATACTAATTTCGTCAGCATCAATTACCGCCCATTGCCAGCAATAAAAGGTAAAGATGCAGTTCCTGATGCAATGAATATTAAATACTTTCTGGTAAAAGGTGAGCCTTATACCCGTAAAGTAGTTACTCTAAATTATAATAAGTTGGCTACGATTGATCGTTTGGAAGCCGAGCGTTTTACTACCCTTAAACCCGCAAAAGGAGGAGGGCGTGGTGAACCAGTTTTTGTAAATGGTGAATGGTTCTTTGGATTGGAGTATCCGGGGGGCTATACAAGGCATACTAATGGCAATACACCTCAAAACTATACGCGTAGTTATGATAGTGTAGGTAATTATAGTAATATAAATCTTGATAGAAGGGATATTGAACCTAAATCGGAAACGGGATTAATTAGGCTGATGCATTTTCCAGGATATGCAAAGCAAAGTGCTGCAGGATTTAGCATTATTAGCAAAACAGCAGTGGCAGGAGTTGTATTGAAGCATGAAACCTTACAAACTGCTTTTATGAATTATTTAGCGACACTTTGGAAAGCGCCACGCTCTTTTCTTCATTTTAATAATTGGTTTGAGCCAAAGGCCAAAGATTTAAAAGGAGATGGATTAGTAAGCATTTGGCGTAATTACAAGGCAGCTATCAGCCCTTATGGCGTGAAAATGGATGCAATGGTAGCTGATGACGGGTGGCAGGATAGAAAGTCTATTTGGGAACCTTCAAAAACTTATTTTCCGAATGGTTATGAAGATGTAAGGATTTTGAGTGATAAACTGAAAAATGAAGGAGTTGGTTTTGGTTTGTGGCTTTCATTAAATGGATATACCAATAATATTGATTGGGGAAAGGAGAATGGTTATAGAGAAGCTAAGCGTAATGCATATTTTAGCCAATATGGCCGTAATTATAGTTTATCTGCAACAAAATATAAAGAAGAGGTACTCAAAAAAATTCCAGAAATTGCCAAACTGCTGAACTTAAACTATTATAAACATGATTTTAATGTGTTGAGTGATATGGATGAGGGTAATAACCATCCTGCAACTGACAGGCATGGTCATGAAGCTACATTGAATGCATCTATCGAAATTTTGAAGGCAACAAGAAAAGTAAACCCTGATATACATCAGAATATGACCAATTGGGTATGGTTTTCGCCATGGTGGCTTATGTATGCAGATTATTTATGGATGCTTGCCGGGGATGATGGGACAAATGGTAACTGGCCTGAAATTTCGACCCGTGCAATGGGCTCTACTGATAGAGATGCATATATATGGCGAATGTTTGGAAATCCAAATGACAGACCGCTTGTTCCTGTATCACGTTTAATGACTCATGGGATCATTAAGAGTACCACCGGCAGAATGGAAAGCAAAGAGGATAATTTGCAGGACTGGGCAGAGTATGTATTGATGCATTATGGACGGGGTA
>Ga0157371_10005111_pt1 | contig 11193 bp, 9 predicted proteins | sample C45metaG_FD_113462 | JGI IMG/M metagenome (GOLD analysis project Ga0157371, IMG submission 113462) | Corn rhizosphere microbial communities from Kellogg Biological Station, Michigan, USA - C4-5 metaG | ecosystem: Host-associated > Plants > Roots > Rhizosphere > Soil | place: USA: Michigan... | reverse complement strand
CACCGGCTCAGTAAAGGTTTTTTTAAATTCCATCAGATCCTTCCATGAAGCTGCGGCAGTAGATGCCAGGCCTTTTCCCTGCAATTGTTTATTGAGCGATAAAACATGAGTTAAGCCTACTAATACTTTTTTAGGGTCGCATCCCCTTAAAGCGCAGGTTCCTCCGTAAGGAAAAGAATCTATGATGGCTGTTTTTTTGCCCGCTTTAGCACAACGCTGCGCAACCACGCTACCGGAACCTGTTCCGATAACAATTACATCAAATTTTTCCATTGCCAGTGATTTAATTATTTGTAGAGTATCCTTTAAAAACTTATAATCAACTACTGATTTCTTCCTTATGCTGCACAACAACTCAGCTTTGCTACATCTTTACCAAAACTGATGGCGGCTAATTTTATTCCTTCGCCTAAGGTGAGATAAGGATGGAAACTTTCGCCCAAGTCACTTACCGTAATGCCATATTTTATCGCTAAGCTTAATTCCATAATCAATTCCCCGCCTTCAGGGGCAACTACTCTTGCCCCGATTAATTTATCTGTTTCCGGATTCCGAATGAGTTTTATAAAACCTCTTGTATCATTTGCTGCCAAAGAACGGGGAACATTATCTAAGGTAAGTTTGGAAACTTCAAAAGGGATATTTTTTTCTGCTGCCTGTGATTCATCCAATCCCGCGCCGGCTATTTGGGGATCGGTAAATACCACCCACGGCAATGAAGAATAATCCGTTTTATTTTCGCTTGCGGTGAAGGCATTTTCAACTGCTATTTTTCCTTCATAAGCTGCAGTATAAACATAAGCAGGTGTATTGGCAACATCACCGGCAGCATATATATTTTGCACGTTGCTTTCCATTAATTCATTCACCTGTATATGCCCGCTTTTAGTAAGTTGCACGCCAGCTTTCTCTAAGCCGAGTTTTTGTGTATTTGCTATTATGCCTGTAGCTACAACAATTTTACCAGGTTCAAATAACGGGGTAGATGAACCATCAGGACATTTACAATGAATGATTGTACCAATAGCTGATCTTTCAAATTTAACCGCCCGGAAGTTGGGCAATATTTCAATGCCTTCGCTTCGCATGTACCTTTCTAATTCGTCACTGATATCTGATGTTTGGCTGCGGAATACCCGGTCAGTAAATTCAATGATGCGCACTTTCGTTCCAAGACGGTTATAAGCCATTGCAATTTCAAGGCCGATGTATCCTGCTCCCATAACAGTGATGCTTTGCGGTTGTTCTTTCAGATCAAATAACGACACATTGGTGAGGTAACCGGTATCCTTTAGTCCTTCAATATCGGGAACATTGGTAGTTGCACCGGTAGCAACAATAAATTTTATGGCGCTGTAAGTATCCTTACCATTTACGAGGATCGTTTTATCATCCACAAATTCTGCCCAGCCTTCAACCAACTTCAGGTTTTTAAAATCCTTCACTACGTTCAGGTATTTTTTTTCTTGCAGCGTTTCCACCAATTGCGTTTTATCTTTTATCACCTGTGCAAAATCAATGTCAACACCTTTAGGTTTTATGCCTGTAAAATTGGAGTGCAAAGCATGGTAAGCTGTTTCGCCGGCGCGGATAAGCTTTTTGGAAGGTACACAGCCTACGTTAACGCAAGTACCGCCAAATGGTAATCCTGCGTTTACCATCAGCGCGGTTAACCCCAGTTCATTCGCTTTAATGGCAGCAGAAAAGGCCGCCGAGCCGCCACCAATAATAATCAGGTCGAAATGGTGATTCGCACTGTTTTCATTTATAGTCAAATTGTTCTGTTTGGCCATGTAAGTTTTACTACTGTTCATAGAATGATTTCATCTTTTGTTAAAACAGACGGATCAAATGCTATTTCGCCTGTCCCGTTTTTAAAATCAATATCGGCATTCTTACCACCTTTATTTCTTTTTACCAGTTTTTTTGATCGTTGTCGCGCAATGAGCACAAGTCATTCCGCTGATGGTTAAACCAATTTTTGTTGAACCTCCTAATAATATCCTGTTATTTATTTTGTAGTGATTGTCATTCATGCTAATTCCAACTTAGCATTCAATTCATTTACATACTTAAATAAAGAGCGAAGCATTTTTAAATGTTCCCGGTTTAAAGAATAAAAAATCGTCTGTCCTTCTTTACGAAATTGAATGATGCCACCATCTTTCATTTTACGAAGGTGCTGAGAAATAGCAGGGATACTCATTTCAAGAATATCGCTTAAATCGCAGGGACAGAGTTCTTTTTCCTCTTCCAGTAAATAAAGGATTTTAAGCCGTACCTCATTGGCTGCCAAAGACAATACATCAGACATTTGAGAGAAGGCGTTTTTTGTATTTTCAACTTTTTCTTTACACGCTTTTATCTGGACCGGGTCAGCGTATAAACGGATACAAGTGTTCATATGTTAATTGTTTACGAAACAAAGATAATGCTTAATTGATTATTTAAGCAAATACTTAAATAAATTGGGAGAAATGCTGAAAAGTTTCCGTTTACTGTTCCGTTTCGGTTATTGTCGGCAAGTACTATTTTAGGGTTGTGTGTCTACTTTTCAATTATTTTCACCTGATTTTTCCTTAATGCCGGGATCACTTTTTCGTTGCATACCCCATAGGGTGTTTGTTGTACAAAATAAATATTTAATCAAGAATTAAATCACCGGAAACTCCTTTTTGTTTTACTGTCTTGAATTGTTTTGAAATACTGACAGCGCGGGTTTGCGCGGTTGTTAATCGCCGGGGTTTGCAAGTTCTTCCACGAAGTCTGCTGTGTTTTTTAACAAACATCTAACACAAGGTGCAGAACGGGATATTTTTCTTCAAATACCTTTACTCGCCAATGAGAAGGTTACTTGCAATTATATTATTGCTCTCCCATATGAATACTTCCATGTTTTTTCCGCAAGTAGCAGAGCAGGATGTATATGACAGCAAAGGCAACGAACTCGATAATATTACCAGCATTGTAGAATGGGTAAGGGTAAAAACCGGACTGGACCATACCGCCGATAATGAAAATGATAACAGAGCACAAAACCTTCACCAGGTAAAAGATTTTCAATATACATTTGACCCTACCGCTTTTACAAAAAATATTGCCTGCAATTACAAGCTGGTGAATGTAGATTATGTGGAATATCGCAATTCGAAAATCCCTTCTGTCGCTTACGATATTTTGATTCCTCCACCAAAGGCATAATCATCGGAAGCATTTCTGCTTTATAAAATCACAAAAAATTTATTGCAAATTTTAATGGAGCTGCTATACCCATAACAGAATTCCATTGTAATTATTCCTTTATTAAACAAACTGAAATGAAGAAGGTAATTCTATTCCTGCTATTCATTCTGTGTATAGGTGATTCATATTCACAGGATACATCATCCTATAGACAAGATACATTACGATTAACATTGGCACAGGCAGAAAATATTTTTCTAAATAAAAATCTGGATCTGATAATGCAGAAATACAGTATTGATTCTGCAAAGGCATCGGTTATCACTGCTAAATTGTACGACAATCCGGATTTTTCTTATTCCTATGCATTCTATAATTTTCAAACACATCGTTTTTTTGATCCCGAAGAATCTGCGCAGGTATCACAACTGATAAGGCTTGCAGGCAAAAGAAATAAAGCAGTCGCGCTGGCACAATCAGGAATTAAAATCGCGCAATTTCAATTTTATGATCTGTTGCGCACACTGAGATTTGTTTTGAGAAATGATTTTTATAATATTTATTTTTTGGAGCAATCTTCTAAATTATACCAGGTAGAAATTAGCTCGCTTCAAAAAATAATTCCCGCTTTTGAAGAGCGGGTGAAAAAAGGGTTTATGGCTCCTGTTGATGCATTAAGAATTAAAACACAACTCTATACCCTTCAGGCGGAGTATAATAACCTTAACGACAATATTGACAATCTGCAGAGCGAATTAAAACTTTTGATCCGCGCCAATCCTTCCTCATTTATCATTCCCGAAACACCGGTCTCTGACTTAACTAATGATGTGGTAGCCCACACCAATTATCAATCTTTATTGGATTCTGCCATTGTAAACCGGCCGGATCTAAAGGCGCTAAAGGCAAATATCGTTTTCAGCAATTATAATCTGCGACTGCAAAAAGCATTTGCCAAACCTGATCTTAATGTCGGTGTCAGTTACGACCGGCTTGGAGGTTATGTGAAGGATTATAATGCGATAGGAATTTCATTTCCGCTACCATTATTTAATAGAAACCAAGGAAATATAAAGAATGCCAAAATACAGTCAGAAGTAAGTAAGGTTCAATTTGAAAGCGGCCTAGACAAAGTAAAAAGTGATGTAACGACGAATTATATCACCGCCTTGCGTTCTGAAAAATTACTGGCCGGATTTGATCCAACGTTTGAAGAGAAAATGAAAAACCTGATAGAGCAGGTAACACTCAATTTTCAAAAAAAGAACATTACCATGCTTGAATTTTTAGATTTCTATGAATCGTATAAGCAAAATGTTTTGCAAATGAATCAATTGCGTTTCAATAAAATGAGCGCATTGGAACAACTTAATTATTCTATCGGCAAAATCATTTTTAATCAGTAACCCAACAGCTTTTCAAAATATTAAACCCCAATACAATGATCAAAATAAATATTTTCTCCTTTATAATTGCCGCCGTTCTTATTTTTTCCGGCTGCAAATCTGATCCTAAAAACATAGATGACAGGCAAAAGTTTGTGCTCTCTGATTCTTTATTAAAAACTTTACAGATTGACAGCATTGTAAAATGCCCGTTGGTAAATGCTTTGACATTAACAGGCAAAGTATCTTTTAATGAGGATAAAGTGGCAAGGATATTTCCAATGGTAAGCGGTGTGATTACCAATGTAACTGCACAACTTGGTGATCATATAAAAGCAGGGCAAAGGCTGGGAATAATCCGAAGCGGCGAGATGGCGGGTTATAGTAACGACCTCACCACTTCAAAAACAAACCTCCTTATTGCACGAAAAAACCTGGATGCATCTGAAGATATGTACAAAAGCGGTCTGCTTTCGCAAAAGGACTTTATAACCGTGCAGGAAATGTATAAACAGGCTCAATCCCAACTGAACAAATCGAAAGAGATACTACAAATAAACGGCGGAAACACCCAAGGAGCGTTTGTCGTAAAATCTCCTATAAGTGGTTTTATTGTGGAGAAGCAAATCAATAATAATATGGCAATCAGAACTGATAACAGTAATAATCTTTTTACCATTTCTGATTTAAAAACGGTGTGGGTCCTGGCAAATGTATATGAATCAAACATAAGCCAGGTGCACCTTGGAGATGATGTGCAGGTAACCACCTTGTCGTATCCCGGAAGGATTTTTCCGGGCAAAGTAGATAAAATTCTGAATGTGCTGGACCCTACAAATAAAGTAATGAAAATAAGGGTAGTACTTCCCAATCCGGATTATATATTGAAGCCTGAAATGTTTGCGAGCGTAATGGTTGTGAACAAGAGCGATAGTGAATCTTTATGCGTGCCTTCCCATACGCTGATTTTTGACCACAGCCAATATTTTGTTTTAGTTTATAAAAATCCTTCAGATGTAAGAGTTACACCAGTTCAGGTTATCAGCACCAATGCAGATAAAAGTTACATCTCCGGCAATGTGAAGGTGGGTGACAGGTTAATCGGTTCAAATGTGGTGTTGATTTATGGAGAACTGAATTCTTAATAACTAAAAAAAAATCATGATAAAGATTCTTAGATCGATTGTAGCATTTTCATTAAAAAGAAAATATTTCATTCTGTTTGCAACTCTGGTATTGCTTATCGTCGGTATCATTACTTTCAGAAACATGCCAATAGAAGCATTCCCCGACGTAACGAATACAGAGGTTACCATCATTACCCAATGGCCCGGGAGAAGCGCTGAGGAAATAGAAAAATTCATCACCATTCCTATTGAAATATCCCTGAATCCTGTTCAGCGAAAAACAAGTCTTCGCTCTACCAGTGTATTTGGTTTGTCGTATGTAAAACTGATTTTTGAAGATAATGTAACTTATGAAGAGGCGAGGATACAGGTAAATAATTTATTGGCCAATGCAGATCTTCCTCCCGGATTACAACCTTCTGTACAACCGCCCACAGGCCCTACGGGCGAGATTTACCGCTATTCATTAAGAAGTAAAACAAGAGATGTAAGAGAATTAAAAACATTGCAGGATTGGGTAGTTGACCGCCAGTTAAGATCAGTGCGTGGTGTGGCGGATGTGGTAAGTTTTGGCGGTGAAACAAAAGCTTATGAGATACAGGTAGATCCGGGGAAATTAAGCAATCTTGGTATTACCTCTTTAGATGTTTATAATGCCGTTACCAAAAGCAATATCAATATCGGCGGCGATGTGATCAATGTAAACAACCAGGCTTATGTTGTTCGCGGCATTGGTTTGCTGAATGACATCAATGAAATAAAAAACATCATTATTGAAAATGTAAATGGCATTCCGGTTTTGGTAAAAGATGTGGCGGATGTAAAATTATCTAATTTGCCGCGGCTCGGGCATGTTGGACGAACAGATGCCACTATTGATTCTTCAGGTAAACGAGCTACCTCTAATGAAGATGATGTGGTGGAAGCAATCGTATTAATGCGTAAAGGGGAAAATCCAAGTGAAGTGCTCAAAGCATTGAAGGCGCGGGTGGAAAAAGTGAATAATGAAGTATTGCCACAGGACACGAAAATCACTCCTTATTACAACCGGGAAGACCTGATCAAATACGCAACGGGCACTGTTTTGCACAATATGGTGGAAGGCATTTTACTGGTTACATTGATGGTTTCCCTTTTTATGTTTAACTGGCGCACCACGTTGATTGTTTCGATTGTGATCCCGCTCTCTTTATTATTCGCATTTATTTGCCTGCGGCTAATGGGCATGTCCGCAAATCTTTTATCTCTTGGGGCTATTGATTTTGGAATTATCATAGACGGCTCGGTGGTGATGGTAGAAGGCATTTATGTGATCCTCGATCAAAAGGCGAAAGATATCGGAATGGAGCGTTTCAATAAATTAAGCAAATTGGGAATCATCAAAAATAACGGTGCTGCATTAGGCAAAGCGATTTTTTTTGCAAAGCTCATCATCATTGCAGCGCTGGTTCCCATTTTTTCTTTTCAGAAAGTGGAAGGAAAATTATTTTCACCACTTGCCTATACACTCGGCTTCGCATTGCTAGGCGGCCTCATTATTACGTTAACAATTGTGCCGGTTCTGATCGGGCTTCTGCTGCGAAAAAACGTGCGTGAAAAACATAATCCGGTCGTAAATAATTTAACCAGGTTGATGATGTTTGGATTTAATTTTTCTTTCAAATATCGCCGGGTCGCCATGATCTCATCGGTGGCGATAATAGTAATTGGCCTTTTTTCTTTTAAATATTTGGGAACAGAATTTTTACCCGAGCTGGACGAAGGTTCTATCTGGCTAAGGGTACAATTACCATACAGCATTTCCCTAAATAAATCGGTTGAAGTAGCAAAACAGGTAAGGGAAAAAATGATCGCATTTCCGCAGGTAAAAACCATTGTTTCCCAAACTGGAAGGCCTGACGACGGAACCGATGTAACCGGTTTTTACAACAATGAATTTGACGTAATTCTTTATCCGGAAGACAGTTGGAAACCCCGGATTTCAAAAGAAAAACTGATAGAAAGCATGACAAAACAGTTATCCGTAATGCCCGGTGCGGATATGAACTTTTCACAGCCCATCTCTGATAATATTGAAGAAGCTGTTTCGGGAGTGAAAGGATCTATTGTTATAAAAATATTTGGAGATTCATTAAACTATATGGAAGCGAAGGCTTATGAAGTTTATAACGTTTTAAAAAGTGTTAACGGAATAGCAGATCTTGGTGTCGTCAGGAACCTTGGACAACCGGAACTGAATATTGACCTGGATCAGCAAAAGATGGCGCTTTACGGCGTAGCAACTGCGGATGCAAATGCTGTAATCGAAATGGCTATTGGAGGAAAAGCTGCCACGCAATTGTATGAAGGTGTCCGAAAATTTGACATCCGCTTACGTATTCCTGAAGAATACCGGAAATCTGCAAACGACATTGGAAATCTGATGGTTCCTACGCTAAGCGGGGCAAAAGTGCCGGTAAAAGAAATTGCGAATATTACTATGAAAACAGGGCCATGCCTCATTTTCAGGGACGATAATGAAAGATATTCGGCGGTAAAGTTTTCTGTTCGTGGCCGCGATATGGGAAGCGCTATCAAAGAAGCACAACAAAAAATGAAGAAAACGGTAAAATTAAAAAATGGCTATTCTCTTGTATGGCAGGGAGATTTTGAAAATGAACAGCGCGCTACAAAAAGATTGGAGGAAGTAGTGCCTATCAGTTTATTACTTATTTTCCTTTTATTGTTTACCATGTTTGGGAATTTTAAAGATGCCGGATTGGTATTTCTCAACGTTCCTTTTGCAATTGTAGGTGGAATAGCGGCTTTGTTTATAACCGGCACCAATTTCAGCATTTCAGCGGGCATCGGGTTTATTGCGTTGTTTGGCATTTGTATATTGTTCGGGGTACTGATCATAACGGAAATAAAACACAATCTCGAAAAATCGAAAAAAGGTCATACAGTTTCACTCTTCAATGCAATCAGGATGGGGGTCCATTCGCGAGTGAGACCGGTAATCATGACGGCTATGATGGCTGCCATTGGTTTATTACCTGCGGCGATATCGCACGGTATTGGATCTGAGAGTTCAAGGCCATTAGCCCGTGTAGTAATCGGCGGAATTATCTGCGCGATGTTTTTTTCCATCTGGATATTCCCACTGTTTTTTGAAAAGGCTTACAGAAATTTTGATACTCATCATTTGCCGGATGATGATGAAAATCCGGATCACCCTCAACTTACATAAATGAAAAAAGTCCTATGATATCTGTGGTAATTCTTCTTCCTGGTGCAAAATTTAGCAATGCTCAAAAAGTTCAGGAGCAAGGGGGTTTGCCTTATTCAAAAACTTTTAACGGGAAACGGTTTCATTTGCAGTAATTAGTGAAGCAGGTCTTGGCGCTTTTACCACCGTTGGCTTGCAAATATCTCTGGTATAAAAATTTCCTAAAAGTCATTTCATTATTTAATAACAACAATGAATGACTAAACAGGGATATAATTGGCCCTTCTGCTTCAGCTTATAATATTGCCGCTTTTCAGTATATTGCCATGAGGTGAATGGGGTGAATAAAACCGTCTATGTAGACCGGTGGCAGCCCGCTTGCTATGTTAATGATTGAGAAATAAGAGGTTTTGCTTCCAATGGGGATTTGGGCGATTTGCCTGATCTTCGCGTCAAAAAAAAATCATAATCCACCAAATAAGAATGAGAAAAATCATACCCGCGGATCTCCGGTAAAATAAGGAAAGCGAATGGAAGGATTTTTTGTAGAATTAAGATTGAAGATATTCTCTTATTGATGATTGATTGTGCAGATTACCAAAGGCCAGTAATAAGTCAAAAAAAATTCCCGAATCATAAACTTTGTCTGGAATTTATTTATTTGATTTGAACTGCTATTCAAGCTACCTGTAAGAACCCACCAGGCATTGCTGATTTTCCTTCTTGAAAAACCGGGTCATTGATAAGTTCATGATCAATCGTTAATACAACCCCCATTGTACAAAGGAAAGGCTGATTTATTCGTGAAGAAGAAGAGTGAAGTATTTAATTTAAGATAACCATAAATCGATTATCATGTCCTACAATTTACAAAGCTGGAATAAGCTGATTTCAGAATCCTTATGTCCCGAGGAATTGCAACAGTTAAGAGGGAAAGAATTTATAAAGGAAATTCTAAAAAGGACTGCAGAGGAAAATGAGCAAGTGAAATACCGGATAATAGAAGACGTACTTGAAAGGACAAAAATTAAAGACAAGAAGCAATATATAAAAGTAACCCAGGTCATGATTGTTCATCTTCTTGATAAATTATATACTTACAGGCAACAAAAGAACCTGAAGCCAGAAGTTAAAAAAATCTATGAAACTGTGACCGGACATCTGCAAAACACCCTGGGATTTATTCAAAATATTTTTAGTAATTATTTTGATTTTAATGTCAAAGCATCTCTGGATTACCGAAAAAAATCATTTTGTGAAATGAGGATGCAAATCGATAAGATGGCGATGATAATTGAAACTTCGTCCGGGCACTGCCGTGAGTTAAGCAATTTACTCAAAGAGAATTTTACCTCATTTTGTTCTGATGTCGGGAAGAACATTACCTACAGGGAGCTGGACTATCAGAAAACCCTTCTGGGAGAGTTGCTAAAAGACGATTTGTTATTATCGGAAGAACGGGCAAGAGAAGTATTATTTTATTACAATTATAATGAGGACCGCTATCTTGAATTCTTATTCAGGAAATTAAGTCAGATAAGCAGCCTTCAGGAAACGATACCGGAAAGGGTTGCAGCAATACGGTTACAGCAAAAAATAATGAACCAGCTGCCAGTAATGCCCGATAATAGTTTCAACCCTCTGATGCCTTCGCTCAGGGATCAGCTAAATCAATGGATTGAGGAAGAAGTAAAGTTTTTAGAAAGGGGTGAACAGATGGTAGTTTCAAACGGGCATTCCCTTGAAAAAAATGGGAATAATGTTTTTGTCCATGTGCCTTTCAGGGGAACGGAAATTTATTTATTGCATAAAGCCTTCATTGATTCGGGTGGAGCTGCAGGCGAAACCTATAAAAGCCTTTTTGAAAAGACTGCGTCCCATCTTACCAACAATAATCAAAGAGGTTTTAGCACTGAGAGCCTTCAAAAAAACAGCGATAAAATAAATTATGAAGTAAAAGATAATGTAAGGCGTTTTCTTCAAAAGATGATTCGAAATATAGAAAGTTATTAATCTAAATGACTTCAGCTGCAGTTCGCCTTTTCATCAGTACTTGCCCAGGTACGCTTTTTATACTTTACTGCGGGTTTTAAAGATTTGCCGGTATTCTCAGGTGTTTTTTTGCTGCTCTTGTTTCTGCATGAGCTTTTCTTTTATTAAAAAAACGCAGTTCGATTAAAAAACAAAATAGTGTAAACTTTCTACAATATCAGCAAAGCCCTTAAACAGGCTTATAGATACCTTTGATTTGTTGTTGAAGCTATACAACTTCTTAAATCTTCAATTCGAT
>Ga0157371_10005109_pt1 | contig 11195 bp, 6 predicted proteins | sample C45metaG_FD_113462 | JGI IMG/M metagenome (GOLD analysis project Ga0157371, IMG submission 113462) | Corn rhizosphere microbial communities from Kellogg Biological Station, Michigan, USA - C4-5 metaG | ecosystem: Host-associated > Plants > Roots > Rhizosphere > Soil | place: USA: Michigan... | reverse complement strand
AGAATAAAGGAATAGCTACTCCTGCCTGTACGCCCTGAAATCTTTTACCACCATTAAAGTACTGATCTTGTCCGTTTACGGTCTGCGTACCGATAATGGACTGGTTAAAATAACCTACTGTAAAATCAGGCCCGGAACGGGCTTTTTCCACTCCCAGCGCCTTATCGGCAATCTCAATCTGCTGTTTTTGCAGAGCAAGCTGTGGGTTTCCACTAACACTATTGCCTGTTGCAGCATTCCATTCGGCTTGTATAAACTCAGCCTTAACAATTTCAAAGGGTTCTTGTGTATTAAGCAGTCGCTCCAGTTCAGAAGTATAAGCCAGGATATCAGATTCATTTTCGCTCATCTGATTCCTTACCTCATTGTACTGGGTTTCGGCTGTAGTTTTCTCCAGCAGGTTGGTCTCCCCTGTTTCATACCTTAAGGAGGCCGCTTTTAAGAAATTGCTATACACCGAATCCTGACTTTGAAACAGGTCTTTTAAAGCAATAAAATAAGCGAGGTGCATATAAGTGCTTTTAACCTGATAGGTCAGTTCATTTTGCGTAACGGCCATGTTAATTTCGGCACCCTTGATCTGTGCATCATAAAGATTACGCTGGTTTTTAAATAAACCAGGATATGGAATGCTCTGGGAAACACTAAAATTATTGTCCTTTTTAATTCCATTAATTTGTCCATACTGCACATCAAGGTTCGTTTTCCCTAAGTCGGTCGAACTGCCTCTCAATGCCTGCTGCTGATTAACCTGAAGGCTTGAAGATTTTATGGCCTGATTGTTTTTTAGGGCAGTTTGCACAGCCTGTTCCATAGTAAGCGGACGCCCTTTTAAAGGTGTTTGCTGTGCATTTGCTAAAACGGGCACAGTAAAAGTGAGCAAAGCAATAAGAGCAATTATTGCTGCCGGAACACTCGTTTTAGGCTTGCGTTTATAGCCTTCGAAATAAGTATATAACACGGGTAATACAATTAAAGTTAAAATAGTAGAAGTAATAAGGCCACCTATTACAACCGTAGCAAGTGGTTTTTGAACCTCTGCCCCTGCTGCTGTTGAAATGGCCATGGGCAGGAACCCCAATGAAGCCACGGTAGCCGTCATCAGTACCGGCCTTAAACGGATGGCTGTACCTTTAAGCACAATTTCATCCAAACCATATTTATCAAGTTTGCGGAGCCTGTTAAACTCGGTGATCAATACAATCCCATTTAATACCGCAACACCAAAGAGCGCAATAAACCCAACCCCTGCTGATATACTGAAAGGCATTCCACGAAGCAGTAATGCAAAAATTCCACCTATTGCCGCCATTGGAATGGCAGAAAATATGAGTACCGATTGCTTAACGGATCCAAAAGAGAAATACAACAACAGCAGGATGAGTGCCAAAGCTACAGGAACAGCAATAGAAAGCCTTTGAGTAGCTTCCTTCAGGTTTTCAAATTGCCCACCGTAAGTGATGTAATAACCGGCAGGCAGTTTGATCTGCGCATTGATCTTTTCTTCAATCTCGGTTACCACACTGGCAATATCACGACCTCTTACGTTTAATCCAACAATGATCCTCCGCTTGGTATCTTCACGTTGGATCTGATTTGGTCCTACCTTGAACTCTACATCCGCAAGCTGATCAAGCGGAACCTGATTGCCGTTAGGCGCAGATACATAAACATTTTTCACATCACTAATGTCCTGACGGTTTTGCTGCGACAAGCGCACCACCATATCATAACGCTGCTCTCCCTCGTAAACTACTCCGGCAGACTGGCCTGCAAAGGCGGTATTAAGGGCTTGATTTACTTTATCAACGGTTAACCCGTATTGAGCAATCCTATCGCGGTTGATCTTTACTACGATCTGCGGAAGACCTGTAGCCTGTTCCAGGTAAAGGTCTTTTGCGCCCTCAACAGTAGAAACAATTTTGCCGATCTTTTGCGAAATATCGGTTAGCTCAGTCAAGTCATCTCCAAAGACTTTAATTCCGATATCCTGTCTTACTCCCGAGATCAGTTCATTAGAGCGAAGCTGTATGGGCTGAGAAAAACCAAAGCTTACACCGGGCACATCCTCAAGGGCCTTGCCCATAAGTTCTGCCAGTTCTACCCTGTCCTTAGTGGTTGTCCAGTCTTTTTTATCTTTTAAAATAATGGTAAGATCGCAGGCTTCCATAGGCATAGGATCGGTCGGGATCTCGGCTGCTCCAATCTTCCCGATCACCTCCTTTACCTCAGGAAACCGCTTAACCAGGATATCGGATGCCTGATTTACTTTATCTATGGTTTGCGAAAGCGAGCTTCCGGTAAGCAAACGGGTTTCTACAGCGAAATCTCCTTCTTCAAGGGTTGGAATAAACTCTCCTCCCATTCGCATAAACAGCAATACACTGATGACCAGAAGCACTACAGACGATACCACCACTGCCATACGTTTACGCAAAGCGGCATGTATAATCGGTGTGTACTTACTTTGAAAGAAATCCATCATCCGGTCGGAAAAGTTCCTTTTATGTATTGCTTTTTTATTTAATACCAGCGAGGATACCATCGGCACATAAGTAAGCGAAAGCAGGAAGGCGCCAAGAATAGCAAAAGAAACAGTTTGTGCCATAGGACCAAACATTTTTCCTTCTATACCTACCAGTGCAAGGATAGGCAGGTATACAATCAGAATAATGATCTGGCCAAAGGCAGCAGCGCTCATCATACGTACTGAAGATTTCTCTACCTCTGCATCCATTTCACGTTGGGTATAGGCCCTGCCCAATTTATTCCCTGCAAGGATGTGCATGGTGGCTTCCACTATAATTACAGCCCCATCAACGATGAGCCCGAAGTCGATAGCACCCAGACTCATCAGGTTTCCTGATACGCCAAAGAGATTCATTAACGAAATGGCGAAAAGCATGGATAGCGGAATAACCGAGGCAACCACCAAACCTGCCCGCAGATTCCCTAAAAAGAGCACCAAAACAAAAATCACAATTAGTGCACCCTCAATAAGGTTTTTTGCTACTGTACCCATAGCTCGGTCTACCAATGCACTTCTGTCCAGAAAAGGTTCAACAACAACCCCTTCAGGCAGGGTTTTATTGATCCGCTCTATTTTAGATTTAACTTTTTTAACCACATCATTGGCATTGGCACCTTTAAGCATCATTACAATACCGCCAACGGCCTCGCCATGGCCTTTGGCGGTGGCCCGGGTAAGCGCTCCATAGCGTATAGAGCTGCCCAGCTGAACAGTGGCAATGTCGCGGATAAGTACCGGAATTCCATTGGCATTGTTCTTAACCACTATTTTATTGATGTCATCCAGACTGCCAATTAAGCCCTCACTGCGGATAAAATAAGCAGTCGGTTTCTTATCAATATAAGCACCTCCTGTATTTTGATTACTGGATTCTAAAGCGGTAAAAACATCAGCAATACTTAAATTAAGGGCCCTTAGCTTATCGGGATCAAGCGCAATTTCATACTGCTTTAACAAGCCACCGAAACTGTTTACTTCGGCAATACCTGGAGTTCCAAGCAGTTGCTTCCTCACAATCCAGTCCTGAATACTGCGCAGTTCACGGGCATTGTATTTCTCTTCAAATCCCGGCTTTGCATGGATTACATACTGGTATATTTCTCCCAGGCCGGTTGATATGGGAGATATTTCGGGATTTCCCAATCCTGCCGGGATATTGTTCTTTGCTTCTGCAAGCTTTTCATTAACCTGCTGGCGCGCCCAGTAAATGTCCACATCATCATGAAAAACAATAGTTACCACTGATAAGCCGAATCTGGATATAGAGCGTACCTGTTCAATCTCGGGTATCGTAGACATGGTCTGCTCCACAGGATAAGAGATTAATCTCTCTACCTCCTGTGTAGCTAAAGAAGGACTGAGTGTGATAACCTGTACCTGGTTATTTGTAATATCGGGCACGGCATCTATAGGTAATTGTTTTAGCGAATATACACCCCAGGCAATAAGTGCTAGGGTAAATAATCCTATAACTAGTTTGTTCTGTATAGAAAACTGAATGATTTTTTTCAGCATTGAATTTTAAATTATGTTAAAGAAAAAAACAAGGCAATGCATAACAGGGTCATTCCATAAGGATAGATCCGGTGCATTAAAACCTGAAATTTAAATTAACCTAACTTAGGCGGCTGCCAGACTGAAGGATCATTAGAAGCGATATGGCCGGGAGCGATATCTGAATACTTTTTATTAATAATTAATGAAACAGTACTGGTTAATAATGTTTGCGTTATAACGGTTGGCGTACTACAGCAACAGCAAACACAGAATGGGGAGCAAGAATCCTTAATACTGGAGTGTTGATTATCAGAATGAGCCTCAACAGAAATAACCGGGCTCTCACCCCTTTGGCTGGCATGAACATCCTTACATGGCATGAAACTCACGACAAGAATAATTAAAGATATAATCCAGCTTGTTATTTTCACAAAAACATTTTTGCCAAATGTATAAAAAAAATATTTCTGGTTTATTGATAAAATGTAACTCTTCCTGTTGTGATGTCATGATTAGCTCCAACTATGCTGATTTGGTTATTTTCGACCATTTCTTTAAGAATCGGACTACGTTCAGTAATCGATTTAACTGAGCGGTTAACATTTATTGCAGATACTTTTTCAACAAACTCTCCATTCTGAGAATTGCGGTTCTCCTTTGTTGTATGCTCATCATCTACTGCGGGTCTAATTTTTGTAAGTAAGGAAGTTAGATTACCCATCTCAACATGATCGCATGCACCTTTAATTGCCCCGCATCTGGTATGGCCTAGTACAACAATTATTTTTGCTCCGGCAAGCTTACAACCAAACTCCATACTTCCTAAAATGTCTTCATTTATAATATTGCCGGCAATTCTGACACTAAAAATATCACCCAAGCCTTGGTCAAAAATTAACTCCGCAGATGTACGACTGTCTATACAGCTCAAAATTATAGCAAAAGGATGTTGTCCATCTGAAGTTTCATTCGCTTGCTGTAAAAGATTGCGATTGATTTTTAAATTATTAACAAATCGTTTATTCCCTTCTTCCAATAAATTTAGGGCCATTGCCGGAGTTATAGCCTCCTGATCTTCTTTTGTTAACGTCTTCATATCATTTTTTTTGTGGTGCAATGTAAAAAAAAACATATTGGTTATTCACTATTAAAGTGATTTTATTGGAAGAATAAAAGCCTTTCATGTTTTCCTAATTGATCTGACTCTTAATTACACCGGAATAGCATCACGCAACTGTTTTGAGAAAAACTCAGCAGGAATTTACAATTTCAATTATCGCTCTCCTCTAAAAGCATTTTAAATCCCCCAGCAAATTGCATCAACTGCTGAATTATACTTAGATCCAATAACTGGCCCTGACTGTCAAATTTGCTTTTAATTCCATTTATCAATAATTGGGCATCTTCATTCATCTTTGCTCCAAGGGTATTTAGGATCAGCTTTAGTTGCTCATGCCCCTGTACCCCACTAGCCGAAGCAGTTATAATACCCACTGGTTTATCCATAAATATTGTGGTTGCCACACACCACTCCAGCAAATTTTTAAGCCTTGCCGGTATACTAAAGATGTATTCAGGAGTGCAGAACACCACTCCTTTCGCCATTTCTATTTTAGAAAGAACATCAGCAATTTCAGCCGGAACAGAATCAATCATTGCAGGATCAAAATGTGGCAGGGTATGCAAATCCTCCAGAATCATGAAATCATAATCTTCTGCAGTTTGCCTGCAAAAAACATCCATCAGACTTTTATTGGAAGATCCAATGCTTGCACTCCCGATTATCATTAGAACCTTTACTTTATTTTCTCTTATCATACCAAAACCGATAAGACCAAATCTAGTTAAAAACCGGTACTTCCATTCAGTTTTCATTTGATATAATAGCCTGGCATAATTTTAAGTTATTCTGGCAAAACAAAATTGCTAAATTTGGCCTGGCATAAGTATCAATGCTTATAAAAGCAGAACATATTAACATCAGAATAAAAAATAAAGTAAATGGAAGAGAACGATTTTGTTTCGATATGGTTGGAAGAAAGTGGGAACCCGGCAATTGAGGAATTAACTAAGATGAATGGAGAGGTTGCCGATAAAACAGCAAAGTTTTTATTAGAAAAAGGGCTCACTTCAGTTGATCTTTCTACCATACTTGATATCAATCACGACGAAATTGCAAGATGGATGAATGGCATGCACGCATTCAGTATAAAAAAACTAAAAGAGATGACACATATGATAGCAGATCATAATATGAAACAACAAGACATCGTATAAAATTGTTGCACTTTTAGAAGTAAAAAAGAGAAGTATCTGATTCATTAATGAATCAGATATTATTAGTAAATTTAAGTACTGAATTTCAATTGCCGATTCTATAAATTTCTACCAATCCCCCAACTTAAATCCTAAAAGGAACTTTAACTATCAACATTACAATACTATCGTTAAAATATTAAAATTGGAGACCAGAGACCATCATAAACGGGGCGCTACCGAAAAGCCAAACGAGTAGGAATAATAAAGTTAAATATTTCAATATGCCTAAATATGTAATTGAACGGGAAATTCCCGGGGCTGGGAAATTAACCACAGATCAATTGAAAGCTATTTCGCAAACCTCTTGTGGAGTATTAAACAAGATGGGACCGCAAATACAATGGGTGAATAGTTATGTAACAGATGATAAAATCTATTGTATTTACAATGCACCAAATGAGGAAATGATCAAAGAACACGCTCAGAAGGGTGGATTCCCTGCAAACTCTATAAACAAAGTTTCTGCTGTTATAGATCCAATAACTGCTGAATAACACCAAAAACAAAGAGACTGATCGTATTAAATTATGATACAGTCTCTTTGTTAATAAAGCGCTCTACTATGAACCTATTAATAAAAACAATTTGCTATTTACTAATTCTAATTTTCCATTTCGGATGTAAAAAAAACCTAATTCTTTAGCATTCCCATTTTTATTCTCATGGCAGCCAATACATCTAAACACCTATCTGAAATTATAACCAGACTAATTGAGAAAAAACCTTATGATAAAGTATCCGGGCATAAAGATCTCAAGAGCTATATTGGTACAAAATATGAGATTATTGGGCTGACAGTCCCCATGCAACGTTCAATATTTAAAACTGGCTATACCTTTACTACGTTATCAGTCGAGGATCAGCTTCCGCTTTGGGATGCTATTTGGAAAAGCACTGATCTTTACGAAGTTCTAAGTCAATGTATCTACTTTATTGAAAAAAACTGGCAGAAACTAGATGTGAAGGAAGTTTGGAAAACTATAAAATCCTGGGTACAAAAGATTGACAACTGGGCCCATTCGGATGGATTATCTGACATCTATGCGCATTTAATGGAAAAGATACCAGAAGAAATATATGGCCAGTACGAAAGATGGAACAAATCAGACAATCCCTGGGAACGGAGACAATCATTGGTAGGAATGCTCCTTTACAGCAAAAAGCGCAAGACCCTTCTACCTGCAATTAAACTATTGAATATGGTTGAGCCCCTGATTCAGGATAAAGATTACTTTGTTCAAAAGGGATTGGGATGGGCGCTTAGAGAAATTGGAAATATCTATCCTGAGGAAACTATGGCTTTTCTGCATAAAAACTGTACAATTCTTCATCCCGTGGCATTTACTACTGCAATAGAAAAAATTAGACCCGAACTTAAAAACATTTTAAAACTTCAACGAAAAGAAAAAAGAAGTTTGCCTAAAATTTAAGGTGTTTTTCTCTCCATTTTATTGCATGTCAAATTATGCAGCAATACATAACAAAATTGGACAGGCTTAACCCACAAATACCAGTTCGCGCAAATCCAGGAAGTAAAAAATTATATAATCCCTTTGCTCTTCCCATCTTTCCTTATGCGCAATACAAAAAAGCCTGTCTCATAAAAATGATGACAGGCTTTCTGAATTATTTTATGTTATTATACTAATCAATTTCCGGCACCAACTGCGGGAAATAGTTTAGTTACGTCTCTGAAATCACTACCTGTATTGCTGTACCAGTCAGTATAGAGTGTTCCACCACTAGTTGCCCAATTAGAAAACTTCAAATAAGAGTCTAGGATGCCGATTTTCTCGTATGGATATCGGAACGTTGCAACAGGAATTTCAATACCCCAAGGGAGTCTGCCTTTAGTACTATAATAAACTCCCTTTAAGGAATTATCGGCACTTGTACCAAATAAAGATTTGTTGACAAGTTTCGTTGGATTCTTTCCATATAAGTGGGTTTCATAACCTCTAATTGCATCCTTAGTACCGTTAAATATAAAAGGGTTAAATGCACTTACACCCAAGGCAGGGAAACTTGGCCCATCGGTTAAGTCAAAACTAAAAGTAAAGGTTTTGATTGGCGAAAGTGACTGATTAGGCATGGTATTCCATAACACTTGCTGATCCCTCGCATTATTAAACAAGATTACAACTAAGCTATCTTGACCATCTTCTGTACTTACACCATCTGATGACTTGAAGTTCGTTGCCATCCCTTTTGGCAAGGGAAACTGGACACCTGCTCCGTTTTTATAACTAGCCCCACTTGCAATTAAATTCCATTTTCCCTCAATCCGTACGGCAACGTTTTTTGCGTTGGTAACAACCAAATGCTTATAGGTTAAAACAACATCATTCAAATCATAATCTCCAAGCAATGGCCAACTATCTTCGAAAGCAACAGTTGATCCTCCATTATGATAATTAACAGAAAAATTATTGAATGCCTTCGTTTTGTCGTTCGGATAGTCATCTTGTTCATCAATGATACCGTCCCCGTCTGTGTCAGGCTTTAGCTCCACGGGTGCTACACCGTTGCCAAGCGTATTGCAATCATCTTTAACGATATATGCGCCACAACCCTTAATTGCACCATCACTGAAGTGCTTTTTATTATTTTGATTTACTTCCAGATCCCTTGTACCGCAATACTGTAAAGCGCCTTTGAAATAACCGCTATTATTTACAACATTATCACCAACCGTGCCTGTCGTTTTAAACAAAGATACTGCCGGACCACGTCCATAAACCACGCCATTCATATTAGACATGTTAAGCGTTTGATGCATGGCACCATCAATCAGGTTGATTGTGCCCCCGCTATTTACATAAGTGTCGCCTTTAACCAGAACAAGCTTATAGTTATTGAATGTATTAGTGTTAACTGTTAGAACATTATTCACCGTAAAACTGCAATAATTGTCAAGTTTACTGCCGCTATTAAATGTTGCACTATTAAAAGTCATGCTGCCTGTATTGGTTATTACTCCATTGATACCAGGATTCTGAGCTTGAACAACCATAGCGGAACGATTTGTAAGTTCTGAACCAGAATTTAAGTTAAAGTTGCTTCCCGAAAAAGTTGCCTCTCCATTATTGATCAAACTTCCATTGCTGGAAAGATTCCCTACAATAAGCTTACCGCTGTTGGAGAAAATTTCGCCACTTTTAATGTTTAAATCCCTATTGAATTTAACCGTAGTTTCTTTGGAAATAAAGACCTTTATACCTGTGTGATTAAAGTTATCACCAAAAGTTATCGTTTTTCCAGGTGCATTTATCTTTAGCGTACCTCCATTATTCGCTTCAACATTAATTGTAAGGTCAACTGTTGAAGTAAAACAGTAGACGTCTGTGCTTGCGTTGAGTTTAATGTTTGAAGCAGATGTTTTAATTCCGCATTCAGGTTCAACTTCCGTACTCATCAAAGACTTGTCTGCCGTTAGCAAACTTAATTTATTATACTTGTTCACGGAACTTAGGGCAGCGGATACTTTTGTTGAGGTTAAAGTCAGCTTTTCCATAACAGAAGACCCATCTGGTGAAGTCTTCACAACATAGGCTTCATTAATTGTTGAGGGAATAGACAAGGTTGCAATGAACGGATCAACCGATGTTGCAGATCCTTTTGCTATTGCAATCGGTTTTGTTGCCGGGTCGGCAAGGTAAATTGCGACAACATGACTTTTGTTTTGAAACCGCGTGTCGGTAATGCTAATATTGAAATTAACATCTCTGGCGCTCTGCCAAGTGAAACCAGCAGGTATCACCAAATCGGTTAATTTTGTAATGACAGGATCTTTTTTAGTGTTGTCTTTCGAACATGATGCCGCTAAAATGGTAAGTCCTAAGCTAAGGATGAGTAGTTTTTTATTCATAGAATCTATTAAATAGTTCAGCAAAAAAATTGACTTTGAGTTACTTAAGTGCAAAAATAGATTAAAATTGTGATTATTTATTGAAATTGAGAAAAAATGAGATGGTCTCATTCTGGTTCCGCTTTATTGATATTGTTTAATATATCATTGAACAAAAAAAGGCCCTAAATCATTGATTTAAGGCCTTTTCAATAGAATTTTACTTCTATTCGTCGGGGTGGCAGGATTCGAACCTACGACCTCCACATCCCAAATGTGGCGCGATACCGGGCTACGCTACACCCCGAACTGGTATCTTCTTTTTTACTGGTCAATTTGAAACTATCTTTCCAGATAATTTTTGTCGGGGTGGCAGGATTCGAACCTACGACCTCCACATCCCAAATGTGGCGCGATACCGGGCTACGCTACACCCCGAACTGGTATCTTCTTTTCCCTTTTTCGAAGGGATTGCAAAGTAACAACTTTATTTTTATAAAAGCCAACTTTACGTTGTTTATTTTCAGCTTTATCAACCGAGGCTGCAAAGATAGAAATAATTCAATTGCCTGCAAATAATTAAGCGCTATTTAAAATTAAAAAACGTGCTTTCACAGCCTAAAAACAGGGTTTTAACTCTATATCAACTACTTAAAAATATAAAATACTTATTTTTTTCAAAGCAATATAAATATATCCGGCCTTCAAAGCCAACAAGAGCATGTATAGTTAGTTCAGAAGATGCCAGTTCTTCACAAGATTAGCTTTTCTTCACACCTTCTTCACACATCCTTCACACCAAATACACAAACAGGTACCTTTTTGTGAAGGATGTGTGAAGGATGTGTGAATCATGTGAGGAAATGCCCCCTGCCTGCCTACTATGCTCTGTCTGCATTTTCAACAGATACATTATATAGTTCATACCAATCCTGATGATCAAGCTCTATGGTAAAGGCATTTACTGCATTTCTTATTCTTTGTTCGTTGGTAGTACCAATT
>Ga0157371_10005108_pt1 | contig 11195 bp, 10 predicted proteins | sample C45metaG_FD_113462 | JGI IMG/M metagenome (GOLD analysis project Ga0157371, IMG submission 113462) | Corn rhizosphere microbial communities from Kellogg Biological Station, Michigan, USA - C4-5 metaG | ecosystem: Host-associated > Plants > Roots > Rhizosphere > Soil | place: USA: Michigan... | reverse complement strand
GTAATTAGGAGAGATCTGATCCTATCTGCAAGAGGATATCTGGGTGGTTTTCAGAGCGAGGACTATGATCTTTGGATCAGGTTGGCCAAGCGTGCAGATGTAAAGTGTGTATTTACATCGTTTACAATGATTGATTACAGAATTTCAGATTTCCAATCAAAAGGAAGCCGTCAAGCCTATGCGGAGGTTGCTTCATATTTTTTTAGAGAATTCCTGATTGAGCCTGGTTTTAAAAAGCTCGTGAGTGTGTTTTTTTCCGTGTTTAAAGTTTTTTTTAAGTCAAAAAAATAGTTTTTGGTGTGAGGTGAAATTTTGAAAACGGTTTTGGTTACTGGAGGGGCAGGTTATATCGGTTCTCATGCACTTGTGGAATGTCTTCAGGCGGGCTATAGAGTGGTGGTCCTAGATGACCTCAGTAATAGCTCCAGCGAAGTACTGGTTCGAATTAAAAATATCACCGGTGTTAGTCCTGTATTTTTTAATGGAAGTGTTTGTGATGCTCAATTGCTCACAATAATATTTAACACCTATTTAATTGATTTTGTAATTCATTTTGCAGGCGTCAAAGCGGTCGGTGAAAGTGTTGAAAAGCCTTTAAAGTACTATAACAATAATGTGCTTGGGTCCATTGTTCTATTTCAGATTATGGCCAGAATGAGTGTTTATAAGTTGGTGTTCAGCTCTTCTGCTACAGTGTATGGTAATTCTCTTGAGATGCCGCTCCGCGAAGATTCACGTACTGCGTCCCCCACCAACCCGTATGGGCATTCCAAATTGATGGTTGAGCAAATTTTGTTTGATTTAGCTCATGCTGATTCCCGATGGTCTATTGCTGTTTTGCGTTACTTTAATCCCGTTGGTGCTCATACAAGTGGCCTGATAGGGGAGCATCCCAAGGGGGCCCCTAACAATTTGTTTCCTTACATTAGCCAGGTGGCTGTGGGGCTAAGGCCCTCTGTGAGTGTGTTTGGCAATGATTATCCTACTTCTGATGGCACTGGTATTAGGGACTACATCCATGTAGTGGACTTAGCCAAGGGGCACTTGGCTGCATTGAGCTATCTTGATTCACACAACGGTTGCTTTTTATGGAACTTGGGTACAGGGAGAGGTTATTCGATTCTTGAAGTAATCAAGGCTTTTTCCACGGTTAGCCAAGTGAACATACCGTTTGAGTACCTCGGACGTAGGCCTGGTGATTTGTCTGCTTGTTGGTCTGATCCCTCTAAAGCAAAGAGGGACCTGGGTTGGGCCGCAACTCTGGATTTGAAGGCGATGGTTGAAGATTCCTGGCGTTGGCAATCCCGAAATCCTCATGGTTATGATGTGGAGGAAGAAGGGTGAGAATCTTATATGTGATTACCCGTTCCGACGTTATCGGAGGGGCGAGCGTTCATCTTCTTGATCTCGCCAGCGGAGTCCAAGAGGCAGGGCATGAAGTGATTATAGTTGTAGGCGGCGAGGGTGTCTTTATCGAGCGCGCTAAAGATCGGGGGCTTGCATGTGTTTCCGCGAATCATTTGGTCCATCCCTTGAGCGTCATCAACGATTTTCGCTGCTATTTGGAACTAAAGCGCATCGTGTCGGCCTGGAAACCGGATTTGATTCACGCGCACTCATCGAAAGCCGGAATAATAGGGCGATTGGTTGCAAAAAAGTTGTCCGTTCCATGTTTATTCACCGCGCATGGTTGGGCTTTTACCGAAGGCGTATCAGCGTCTCGGCGGTTTTTATACCGCTGGATTGAACGCGCTGTCGCCAATTTTGCGAATAAAATTATTACTGTCTCTGATTATGATCGCTTGTTGGCGCTGAGGTCGGGCGTGGGAAGTGCGGATCTCATTGTCACCATTCATAATGGAATGCCTTCCGTAGAGGACAGTTCTGCTACAAAAGTCGCATCCGAAATAACTCGGCTTATAATGGTTGCAAGGTTCGATGCGCCCAAAGATCATGCTTTTCTGGTTCGTGCCCTGGCCTCATTGACTCGTAATGAGTGGGCTATGGAGTTTGTCGGGGATGGGCCCACTATGTCAAAAGTAAAGCAGCTCGTTGCCGAACTCGACTTGGCAGATAAAATTTTCTTCCCGGGCGCTTGTTCTGATGTATCCGAACGGCTGTCCAGATCTGACGTCTTTTGCCTTATATCAAATTGGGAAGGACTACCGTTGACTGTACTGGAAGCTATGCGTTCTGGACTACCGGTCATCGCATCGGGGGTTGGCGGTGTTCCAGAGGCAGTAAAGCAGCAGGAGACAGGGATTTTGGTCGCTAAGCACGATCATGAGGGATTGGTATACGCGTTAGATGCGTTAATTGGCTCGCGGGAGTTGCGCTCAAAGATGGGAATTTTGGGTAAATCAAAGTTTTCTAGTGACTTCACTTTTGAGCTAATGTTGCAGCGAACAATTACCGTTTATTCAGAAGTGGTAAAGGTGTGATATGCGTGTTCTTGTAACGGGAGCTACCGGATTCGTCGGCCGTGCTTTGATTCATGCATGTACAGATTCTGATGACATTGATGTATTGGCGGCAGTGCGTCATCCTCAGGGGGCCACTGAGCGAAACGTTGACGTAGTAGTTGTTGGCGATATCTCCGGACAGGTTAATTGGGCACCTGCGCTTGAGGGGGTGGATGTGGTTGTCCATCTGGCTGGCCGTGCTCATGTCATGGGCGAGTTACCCGCAAACGCACTGGATAAGTTCATAGCAGTCAATGTTGCAGGAACCAGCGCGATTGCTAGACAGGCACTTGAAGCGGGGGTGAAGCGCTTCATCCTTATTAGTTCAATTGGGGTCAATGGCGCGCGAACGATGAATACGCCTTTTGTCGAAAGTTCTATTCCCTTACCGCATGCAGACTATGCCGTTTCCAAGCTCGCGGCCGAGGAGGCATTACGTCAGGTTGCCGAAGGCTCGACAATGGAGTGGGTCATCGTTCGTCCGCCACTCGTCTACGGGGCTGAGGCTCCTGGGAACTTTGGGCGGCTGCTCAAATTGGTATCATCCGGTTTTCCTTTGCCTTTTGCTTGGGTGGAAAACTCCAGAAGCATGATAGCGTTAGAAAATTTGGTGCATTTTTTGCGTCAATGCATCACTCATCCATCCGCCGCTAATCAGCTATTTCTGGTTTCTGACGGTATTTTTCTGTCTACTCCAGAGATAATTGTCCACCTAGCCCTCGGGATGGGCGTGAAAACCCGTTTGCTACCCTGTCCGCCAGCCCTGATGCGATGGGGGGCGAGTTTGATAGGCAGACAGGGTATGTATACACAGTTATGTGAGTCTCTCACGATTGACTCGAGCAAAGCCAGATCGCTCCTTGAATGGACACCACCGCTGTCTCCCGAGCTTGCATTACAAAAATGTGGTCGCGAGTTCCTAACATTAAGATCATGATGCCAACTATTAATCCGTAGCCTCAAGGACGTGTCTTTTTTATGAGTATGTGGCTTTTATATCCTGCTATTGTCATTTTGTCCGCTTTGCTGACGGGGGGTATTCGTCGATACGCGATTAGTCGTAGCCTCATCGATGTGCCTAACGCGCGCAGTTCTCACTCGGTTCCTACGGCTAGAGGCGGCGGTGTTGCGATCGTCCTGATTTTTTTGCTGTTCTTACCATTCTTTGGTGTTACCGGGGAATCGGAATGGTCCTTGATTTGGTCGATAATCGGGGCTGGTACAGGCGTCGCTGTACTCGGTTTTCTTGACGATCATGGTCATATCGCTGCTCGGTGGCGCTTGCTCGGTCATTTTCTGTGCGCCGCCTGGGCATTGTGTTGGCTGGGGGGCCTCCCACCGATTGGGTACTGGGGAGGAGTTATTGATCTTCAGTGGTTCGGCGTAATTGTGGCTGCCTTCTATCTTGTATGGTTGTTGAATCTATATAACTTTATGGATGGTATAGACGGACTCGCGAGCGTTGAGGCTATCTGTACTTGTGTTGGGGTTTGCGTTATCTACTGGCTAACAGGCTTTCCCGGTTTAATTGGGCCACCCTTGCTCTTGGCAATGGCTGTCGCTGGATTCCTCATATGGAATTTCCCACCGGCGCGCATTTTTATGGGTGATGCGGGTAGTGGGTTTCTCGGTCTAATGATGGGGGTTCTCTCGCTTTATGCTGCTTGGAAAAGTCCGACTTTTCTTTGGGTATGGTTGGTTCTTTTAGGTGTTTTTATAGTCGATGCGACGTTCACTCTATGTTCTCGATTTTTGCAAGGGCGCCGGGTGTATGAGGCTCATCGAAGTCATGCTTATCAGCATGCGGCACGTAAACTTGGTAACCATCTTTCGGTGACAGGGGCTGTTGCTGCTATCAACACGCTTGGGTTGTTTCCGATAGCTATCTGCATTGCTGTTTTTGAACTAAATAGTCTTCTGGGCGTGATTATTGCTTATGTGCCTTTGGTCATCCTGGTCTATAAATGTCGTGCAGGTAAAGATGGTGAAGTTTTGTGGTCGAGATATATTACTTTAAAATAACCGTCAGTAGGTCGGTTAAAATGCAATTAATGACCTGTGGCATTAGCGACAGGAGCTTCGTAAGGTGCTGTAAATTATGGACAAAATGAGAGCATTTTTGCTGAGTTTACCGCGTAGGCAAAAGCGCATCCTCCAAGTCGCTGCTGATATTTTGCTGGTTTGGTTCGCGCTATGGATGGCTTTTCTGGTGCGTTTGGGTTTGGACGAGCTGGTTAACCCGTTTACCACGCATTTTTGGTTGTTTCTGCCCGCACCTATCGTGGCAATTCCGCTTTTTATACGCTTTGGAATGTACCGTGCAGTAATGCGCTATTTTGGCAATGATGCACTTATTGCGATTATTAAAGCTGTCAGTTTGTCGTCGTTAATTCTGGGGGTTGCTGTCTACTGGTATAGTAATCACCAAAATGTAGTTCCTCGTTCAATCATTTTTAACTATTGGTGGCTCAGTTTGATCCTGGTTGGTGGACTGCGACTGGCAATGCGTCAATACTTTCTTGGTGATTGGTTTGCTGCGGCACAACATGTACCCTTTACCAGCCGTGAGGATGGTTTGCCCAGGGTTGCTATATATGGTGCGGGCGCTGCGGGTAACCAATTAGTTGCAGCGTTGCGTATGGGACGTGTCATGCGTCCGGTTGCTTTCATTGACGACGACTCCAGTATTTCCGATCGAGTGATTTCTGGACTGCAGGTATATAAGCCAAAACATATTCAGCGCATGATTGATGTCACTGGCGCTCAAGAAATCTTGCTTGCAATTCCGTCTTCAAATCGCGCTCGCCGTCGAGAGATTCTGGGCTTTCTTGAAGGCTTTCCTTTGCATGTCCGCAGTGTTCCTGGATTTATGGATCTCGCGAGTGGGCGCGTAAAAGTAGATGACATTCAAGAGGTTGATATTGCGGATTTACTCGGACGAGATGCAGTGCCTGCTCAAAACGAGTTGTTGGAGCACTGTATAAAAGGGAAATCTGTTCTAGTCACTGGTGCAGGCGGTTCGATCGGCTCTGAACTCTGTCGGCAAATACTAAATTCAAATCCAACAACGTTATTGCTGTTCGAGCATAGCGAATTCAATCTTTATAGTATTTTATCAGAGTTAGAGTTGCGAATTGCTAGGGATTCTTTGCCCGTCAGGTTGCTTCCGATTTTGGGTTCAGTGCGTAATGAGAAAAAGCTAATCGACGTCATGAGGGCTTGGCGCGTTGATACAGTTTATCATGCTGCGGCGTACAAACATGTACCCATGGTTGAGCATAATATTGCAGAAGGCGTATTAAATAATGTAATGGGAACGCTTAACACCGCTCAAGCAGCGTTGCAGGTGGGAGTCGCGAACTTCGTCCTGATTTCTACTGACAAAGCTGTTCGACCAACTAATGTTATGGGCAGCACGAAACGATTAGCAGAGTTGACGCTGCAGGCTCTCAGTCAGGAGGTGGCTCCTGTTTTGTTCGGGGAAAAGTCTAATGTTTCGCGAGTTAACAAGACTCGCTTTACGATGGTTCGTTTTGGGAATGTTCTCGGTTCTTCCGGTTCGGTTATCCCATTATTTTATAAGCAAATTAAGTCGGGTGGCCCGCTCACTGTTACTCACCCTAAAATCACGCGCTATTTTATGACCATTCCTGAAGCAGCGCAGCTGGTGATTCAGGCTGGCTCCATGGGGCAAGGGGGCGACGTTTTTGTCTTGGATATGGGGGAACCGGTAAAAATTATCGAACTGGCGGAGAAAATGATTCACCTTTCTGGCTTGAGTGTTCGCTCAGAGAAAAACCCTCATGGAGATATTTCAGTTGAGTTTTCGGGTTTGCGGCCGGGTGAAAAACTCTACGAAGAACTGCTCATTGGTGACAATGTCGTCGCAACGCCACACCCGATGATTATGAGTGCCAACGAAGATTATCTATCCTGGGAGTCTCTCAAAATTAAACTCGCCGAGCTGCTTGTGGCAGTAGATAAAGACGATTACGCTCGTGTCCGCCAACTACTACGTGAAACAGTCAGTGGTTATAGTCCTGATGGGGAAATCGTTGATTGGATCTATCAGCAACGCCGCTTTGAGCCCTGAAGCTCGGAGAGTTGGATTCCAGATAGCCAGTGCGGAAAATCTTACAATTAGTTGCTGTTATTGCCATCATTGTAAGTTTTCCGCACTTTGTGCTTTTAAGCTTTGCAGCTGAATCAGGCTTTAATACTGTTAAGCAGTGGAAAAGCTTCCGAGATCGAATAATGATGATTGCCAACGAATAGGCCAAATTTATCGATATGCTCGGCGTTCTTCAGTTCTCCATGAACTTCGCAGTCGAAATACTTTACAACTTCATTTTTTGCGAAATTTCCAGCTACGATAGGGCGACACTCAAAACCGAGTTCGTTCAGTTTTTCAACAAGTGACTTGCGTGTCAACTTGCTTCCCGGGCGTATCACCAAGCTGAAACCAAACCAACTGGATTCGCCAATCTCTCGTTGAATGATGATTTCCGGGTGGTCTTTCATTGCTGCTTGTAGAAGAGCACCATTCTTACGTCGCTCCTGAATTAGAGTGGGCAGGCGTTTTACCTGCTCCACACCTAGTGCGCCCTCGAGTTCAAGCGGCCGAACATTGTAACCGGGTAAAACGAAGCGAAATGACTCTTCGAACGAATCATCACTCTTATCGCTGCATACTAAGTTTTGCTTAGGCAGGTTTCGAGTCCAGCCATGGGCTCGCAGGGAGAGCAGGATCTGATACAGCTCTTCGTCATCGGTTACGATCAGACCTCCCTCCATCGTCGAAATGTGGTGGCTGAAGAAGGAACTGAAGCTACCCATAATACCGAAGGTGCCAGCTTGTTTTCCGTTGTAAGATGCTCCCATCGACTCGCAGTTATCTTCAATCAGGACAATCTTCTGCTTACCGATGATCTCTTGAATGCGTGCGAAATCATTCGGATTGCCAAGAAGGTTTACGGCCATAATGGCGCGGGTCTTATCGGTGACAGCGAGTTTAAGCTGTTCAAGGTCGTAGTTTAAGGTTTGGAGATCAATGTCAACGAACTTAATCTTCAAGCCGTACTGGTAAAGCGGGTAGTAAGTGGTACTCCACGAAACGGCCGGTACAATGATTTCATCGCCGCGTTGCAGTTTTAAATCGGCGTTTTTAGTGTAAAAAAGAGCGGCAATAATCAAGAGGTTTGCGGACGAGCCAGAATTAACCATTACACAATGTTTACTGCCTACAAACTGCGCAAAGTCTTGTTCAAATGCTTTTACATTTTCGCCCATTGTAAACATGCCGGTGGCTATAACGCGTTGCATTGCGTCGAGTTCTTCTTTTTCCCAAGAAGAAGCGGCTAGCGGAAAATTAATACTCATTGTTGATGCTCCATATAATAGCTGTAGGTCTTTTCAATACCCTCTTGCAGGGTATGGTGCGGCTTCCAACCCCACAGTGTCTGACGCTCGATATTCACGAGTTTGCGCGCCATCCCTACCGGCTTGGTAGTGTCATGTACGAATTGACCGCTGTATCCCATTACTGCAGCTACAGCGTGATAGTACTCATTGATTGAGTGATCCTGCCCAAGACCCACGTTCATGTTCAGGGGCAGGGAATCGAATTTCCGTAATGCCTGCATAATGGCGTCGCTCAAGTCTCCACTATACATGAACTCACGTCGGGCAGTCCCGTCACCCCATATTTCGACATTTGAATCATTGTTTATCTTCGCTGTGTGAATCTTATGTATAATCGCGGGTAGCAGGTGTGAGTGCGCAGGGTCGAACTTGTCAAAACGACCATAAATATTGCAAGGAATCAGAGTCTTGTATTGAAAGCTCGAGTCTTCGCGTGTGATGTAATCGCAAAGGCGTGCTGTAGTAACTTTTGCTAATGCATAGCCTTCATTAGTCGGTTCCAGTTCGCCCTTTAAAATCATTTCTTCGCTGAGAGGCTCGGAATGATTGCGCGGGTACATGCAGGAACTACCTAGGTTTATTAGGCGCTTTACGCCTGCTTGACGGCTAGCCCATACAATGTTTCTGCCCATATCAAGGTTGTCCAGCAGAAACCCCACAGGCTCTCTGATGTTCACTTGGATACCACCCACTTTTCCGGCCGCATGAATGATCAAGTCGGGCTTGGACTCAGATAGATACTTTTGAATTGCGTTGAAATCACGTAAGTCCAGTTCGCTACTACGCGGAGCAAGAACTTCAAAGTCTTCAATGCAGGGGTGCTCGAGGAGATTGCGCCCGACCATCCCGCCGCCGCCCGTCAACAATATTCGCATCTTATTCATCTGGTAGATTGCCAAATAGAGTTATTCGTTGTAGCTGAAGGTTGTGTATCCATGCTTTTTGATCAGCTCATCCCGTTCAGCACTTTTCAGATCCTCACGTACCATTTCCTTGACAAGCTCTTCAAACGTGATTTTCGGAGTCCATCCAAGTTTCTCTTTAGCTTTGGATGCATCCCCCAATAGAGTTTCAACTTCGGTTGGGCGGAAGTAGCGGGGATCCACTTCTACAATGCATTTACCGACTTCGTTGTAGCCTTTTTCATCCTCACCTTCACCTTTCCAAGTGATGGTGATACCTAGTTCTTTGGCTGCAGCGTTTACAAAGTCTCGTACGCTGTATTGCACACCGGTTGCGATTACGAAATCTTCAGGTTTTTCCTGTTGAAGCATCAGCCACTGCATCTCGACATAGTCTTTGGCGTGTCCCCAGTCTCGAAGTGAGTCCATATTGCCCAGATAGAGGCACTCTTGCAGGCCAAGCTTGATGCGGGAGAGTGCGCGGGTGATTTTGCGAGTAACAAAAGTCTCACCGCGAATCGGGCTTTCGTGGTTAAAGAGAATACCGTTGCAAGCGTAGATTCCATAGGCTTCACGGTAATTGACGGTAATCCAGTACGCATAGAGCTTGGCGACCGCGTAAGGGCTACGCGGATAAAAAGGGGTGGTTTCTTTCTGGGGAGTTTCTTGAACCAGGCCATAAAGTTCTGAGGTGGAGGCTTGATAGAAGCGAGTTTTTTTCTCGAGGCCAAGAATTCGAATGGCTTCCAGAATTCTCAGGGAGCCGAGTGCGTCAGAGTTTGCGGTGTATTCTGGTTCTTCAAACGAAACGGCAACATGGCTTTGTGCTGCAAGGTTGTAAATTTCATCTGGTTGAACTTTTTGAATGATACGAGTCAAGCTGGATGAGTCAGTCATGTCTCCATGATGGAGGAAAAAAGGGTGACCTTTGTCGTGTACGTCGTGGAACAGGTGATCAATTCGGGCAGTATTAAATAACGAACTGCGTCGCTTTATCCCGTGTACCTCATAACCTTTGCTCAGCAAAAGTTCAGCAAGGTAAGCACCATCTTGTCCTGTGATGCCAGTAATAAGTGCTTTTTTAGTCATGTTCTCTTCCATAATTGTATTTTGGATTTAGTGGCTGGATTTGTCTGAGCTTACTCGATGGTTTCTAGTTCAGACGGTCCGTTTTTTAAACTCGAAGATCTTACAGAGGGCGTACGTAAGTCTATATTTGGTCGATGTAAATTTACTTCGTAATAGTCCCTCCATTACGCGGCGTTTCATCCCATTTCTAATCTAAGATTGTGCGCAGTCATAATCATTGATCTGCTTGGCTAAAAGCTTGGAGAGCTGATATTCGCATGACCTAATTAGCCTCCGGGAAAATAAAAGACTGAGAGTATGTTCAAATTAAGATGTTTACCTGAATTGTCATTAAATGTACGGCCTTGCAAAAGGGACCCTCTATTTTCATACCGCATAGCAAAACCTTATGCATTAGGCTGTTGATAGTGGTCTCGCGAGCTTTCGCGGCGCACCGCTTCGCTGCAGTCAAAGTCAACATAGTACTTTACACCTGACTTCGCGCTTCTGACCAATTTTACCTGATGCGAGGACTGGGAGGTTATTTTTTCAAGTGTTGTAGATGTGCTCATGGTCTCAATGAGCATTGGCTCACGGGCATGCATTTTTCTTGCTCATTAGTCATCTGTTTTTAGCTTCCACATACTCTGTAACTGCGTTATTTTTGACAGCTTTCCTCCATCGCCTACCCTAGAAAAGCAGCTTCGGAAAAGCTGCTCTCTCAACTATGTCATGGAGCGTCACCGATGCAAATCACTTACATCTCGTCCCTTATATTTGCCTTTCTCACAAGCCTCTCCGTCGCCAGCGCAGCAGCACCTGCCAGTAGACCCGAGGCGCAAACGCCGATCTCTGCACAGATGAACAAGGTAGATCAGGCCGCCAAGGTCAACCTCAACGCTGCCGACGCCGAAACCCTGCGCCGCGACCTCTTCGGTATTGGCGTCTCCAAAGCCAAAGCAATCGTTGCCTATCGTGAAAGCAATGGTCCATTCACTGCGGTGGATGAGTTGCTGGAAGTTAAGGGGATCGGCAAGGCTCTGCTGGAAAAGAATCGCGATAGGCTTGTCATCAACTAATCCAATGAGGGGAGGCCGGTCATTGACCGGCTTTTTCATCCTCTGCAACCTGGTTTTTTAAGCTGTCGCGCACCACGTCCATGATGCGCATCGCTAGTGCCTCATCCTCGACACTCCGGGCTAGCACCAAGGCACCCACCAGTGTCGACATCATCACCAGGCTTTGTGCATCACGTTGTCCATCCCCCAGCGCTGTCTCAATCTGCTGAAGCCTTGCGCCGAGCACAGCATCTGTAGTCGCGCTGTGTTGGCCTCTCAGCCCC
>Ga0157371_10005105_pt1 | contig 11198 bp, 10 predicted proteins | sample C45metaG_FD_113462 | JGI IMG/M metagenome (GOLD analysis project Ga0157371, IMG submission 113462) | Corn rhizosphere microbial communities from Kellogg Biological Station, Michigan, USA - C4-5 metaG | ecosystem: Host-associated > Plants > Roots > Rhizosphere > Soil | place: USA: Michigan... | reverse complement strand
CTTTTATCCGTACTCAAAGCCTGCCATTAAAAGGCTGGCACATATCTGTTCTCCAAAAGCTCATTTCAACGAGGCCTGCTCTCAGTCATTTGCTTCAAAGCAGGATACATTGATTGATTAAAAATATAAAGACTTTTAATGTTTAATTACTACCGAACATTGAAAGTGGTTTGAGAATGATACAATGATAAAATGCTTTTGATTCTTTTATAGATTTTCTTTTGATGACGCGATGGTTGGAGATTGGAAAAGAAATAGAACTTCCCCCGCATTTATTTTCCTGTACTCAAAGAATTAAGTTTTTCACTTAGCTCCGTCAGTCCTGCTTTTGTTAAGCAATCATCTGCAAAAGTATGCAGTTCCTGTAATGTTTCTTGTGGTACACTTCCAAGTAAGTTGGCGGATTTGTCATCTTCCTTTGGATTTAATCCGCGTTTAATAACGCTATTCAGGAGTAATACATTTTTGCGCGAGATTTTCATATCAATCTTCACAGTTTCATTCATTCCAGGGATACTTAATATAGTATCGTACACTTTAGCTACATCATTTGTTGTAAGCATATCTACACGTTTTAAAATTGTTTAAAATTTGGACAACAAAAATAGATACGGATGTTTGCAATATCCTCATTAAAATATGATGAGGATAGGTTGAAACAAAACCTGATGTTTAACTTCGCTTCTGTTAATCTGATTGTGAAATTGAAAATGTGCGGTTATGGATTTCAGGGAACATCAAAAGCTGTCCATCCGGGAAGCTAAAGAAATGGATATGGTAGATTACCTATCCAGGTTAGGTTATAAACCAGCAAAAATCAGGAACGCGGATTATTGGTATCTGTCCCCTTTACGGAATGAAAAGACACCTTCTTTTAAAGTTAATAGAAGACTCAACAGGTGGTATGATCACGGCTTGGGTAAAGGTGGTAATCTTATTGATTTTGCCATTCAATTTGAGAATTGTACCATAGGCGAATTTCTACAAAAATTAAATAGTGATTTTTCTTTTCATACGCCCATTTTTCATCAGGCACAGGAATGGAAAACAGAAAAGAAATTAAACATTCTGCAGGACTATTCAATAAGTTCTTTCGCCTTATTACGATACCTGGAACAAAGACGGATTCCCATTGATATTGCAGATCAGTTTTGCAGGGAAGTCCGATATGAGTTGAATAACAAAATATATTACGGAATAGGATTTAAAAATGATTCCCGAGGTTATGAAATACGAAACCTTTATTTCAAAGCGGGCAGTTCTCCAAAAGACATAACGACCATTAAAAATAAAGGGAAAGAAGCCATCGTTTTTGAAGGATTTTTTGACTTTCTTTCCTTCATGACTATTCATAAAAATCAGGCTGTAAATAAGAGCAATTTTGTAATCCTGAATTCTGTTTCCTTCTTTAAAAAAGCCCGTCCTTTTATGGAGCAGCATGAAATCATCAGGTTGTATTTGGATCGTGATTCCACTGGACAAAATTACAGTCGCTATGCCTTGTCTTTAAGTAATAAATATAAGGATGAAAGCAAGTTGTATGAACATTATAAAGATTTTAATGATTGGATGATGAACATTGGAAAATCTCGAAAGAAAAATTTAGACCAAAAGCTTTAACAAGTTTGAAGAGCATTGAGAAAAATAAATGTTGAAGAATAAGCCTTTACAAAGGCTGTAAAAATCGTGTGATGGAAATTAGATTGTCTTTAAGAACTTTTAAAAGGCTGCCAGATTGCAACTTTTCCGCAATCGGCCAGATGAACGGTTGTTAAACAACCGAATCTGGCTGCCCATCACTCGGAACTCGTGGGCATGGGCGTCTGAAATGAATTTATGAATTTGAAAAAGTGAAAATGATTAGTGATGGAAAAGAAAAATTCAAACAGAACACGTATTATCGGGCTGCGTTTAACGTTCGATGAATACCGGAAAATTGAGAAGAAATGGAAGGCTTCAACCTGCCGCAAGTTAAGCGAATATGTACGGCGAAGCCTCTTTGAAAAGCCCATTGTAACCACTTATCGCAATCGCTCTCAGGATGACTTAATGACAGAATTGACTAAGCTGCGAAACGAGTTAAACGCGGTGGGAAATAACTTCAATCAAGCCGTCAAAAAGTTACATACACTTAGCCAGATACAGGAATTTAAAAGCTGGTTGATTGCTTATGAAGTGGAGAAAAAGATTCTTCAAAATAAGCTGGATGAGGTAAGAAATAACATCAAAAAAATGCTGGAGATATGGTTGCAGTAATTAAAGTAGGCCACTCGATGCACCGTATTTTCAACTACAATGAGAACAAGGTAAAACAAGGTGTAGCGGAGTGCATCGGGGCAGGAAATTTTCCTCTTAATGCGGAGGAAATGAGCCTCAAAATAAAGCTTAATTATCTGTTGAAGCGGATGGAATTGAATGAGAATGTAAAGCGTAACAGCGTGCATATTTCGCTCAATTTTGACCCTTCGGAAAAAGATTTATCCAAAGAAAAACTAATGGAAATTGCGGGAGTTTATATGGAAAAATTAGGCTTTGGTGAACAGCCTTATCTTATCTATCAACACCACGATGCCGGGCATCCGCACCTGCATTTGGTAACCACCAATATACAGGCGAACGGTAAGCGGATTGATCTGCATCACCTGGGCATTCGCAAGTCAGAACCGGCACGTAAAGAAATCGAAAAAATGTTCGGACTGGTGGTAGCAGAAAACCATCAAAGACTACAGCCTTTCCAGTTAAAACCTTTGGACGTAAGAAAGGTTCAATATGGTCGTACAGAAACCAAAAGAGCCCTGACTAATGTACTCGATGTAGTATTGGATAAATACCATTATACCAGTCTGCCAGAACTGAATGCCGTGCTTAGACAATACAATATATTGGCAGACAGAGGCAGTGAAAATTCAAAGATTTTTAAGGGCGGTGGATTGGTTTACCGCATCTTAGACGAGGATGGAAAACCAATTGGAGTGCCTATAAAAGCGAGTGATTTTTACCAGAAACCCACGCTTACGTTTTTAGAGGAAAAATATGCACCGAATGAGGCAAAACGCCAACCTTTTAAAAGCCGCATCAGGAACGAAATAGACAAGTCATTCATCGGTAAAGCGCTCACCCTGGATGAGCTGGTAAAGCAACTCGAAAAGAAAGGTATATACACCAGCCTGCGCAAGAACGATGCGGGTTTAATTTACGGGATAACCTTTGTGGACCATCAGACCAAATGCGTCTTCAATGGCAGCACTTTAGGTAAGCAGTATAGTGCAAAAGGCATTCAGGAAAAATGCCAAGCCAAAGAAACGATTAAGCCTGATTTACAATCGCAATCTATCAAAAGAACAGAAGATATTTCACTGCCAGTACATAACAAAACACCGAATACTTCTAATGTTGCCAGCGATCATATTACCACTTCCGTTACGGCAAACCGTGACAACCTTATACAAACACTCATGCAGCCCGAGCAGGCGGCAGACTATATCCCGAACCAACTAAAGAAAAAAGGCAAAAAGAAGAGAAAGAAAAGAAACGTTTCTAATAACCAATAAAAATTTACGAGTATGGCTGTACAGACAGGCGAGAATGAACAGGCGCTTAGGAAGATTCTGGATATGACCAGGTTAATTAGCATAGTTATTATAGTGATACATTTCTATTATTATTGCTATGTAGCCTTCCTTGAATGGGGATTGAGCAGTACGTTCAGTGACCGGATTTTGAGCAACATTTACAGGACAGGCTTGTTCAGCTACTTTACTAAAAGCAAGTTGATTTCATTAGGCTTTTTGATGATTTCCTTATTAGGAGCAAAAGGGCGGAAAGACGAAAAACTAAACCATAAAACAGCTTTTGCCTATATAATTAACGGCTTGTTGTTGTATTTCTTCAGCTACGTATCCCTGTTGCTAAAATTGCCTGTACAGGAAAAGGCGGTGGTTTATATTGGCATTACTTCAATTGGCTTTTTACTGGTGCTTTCAGGCGGCACACTGCTTTCCCGTATCATTAAAAGCAAGCTCAATAACAAGGACATTTTCAACAAAGAAAATGAAACGTTTCCGCAGGAAGAACGCCTCTTGGAAAATGAATACTCCATCAACCTTCCTGCACGGTATCAATTAAAAAATAAAGTGCGAAACAGTTGGATTAATATCATCAATCCTTTTCGTGCTGTGATGGTATTGGCAACACCCGGTTCGGGTAAATCCTATTTTGTCATCAGGCACATTATTACACAGCATATCCGAAAAGGATTTACCATGTTCGTGTATGATTTTAAGTTTGACGACCTTTCAAAAATCGCTTACAATACCTGGTTGAAAAACAAACACAGATACGTCAAGCCTCCTGCTTTTTATGTTATCAATTTTGACGACCTAACAAGGAGCCACAGGTGCAATCCATTAGAGCCATCAGCCATGACAGACATCACTGATGCTGCTGAATCAGCACGTACTATTTTAATGGGATTGAACAGGGAATGGATTAAGCGGCAGGGTGATTTTTTCGTAGAAAGTCCTATCAATTTTCTGTCTGCAGTAATATGGTATTTAAGGAAGTATAAAGACGGTGAGTTTTGTACTTTGCCACATGTTATCGAGCTAATGCAAGTGGACTATGACAGTTTGTTTACCCTGCTTCGCACAGAAAAAGAAATTGAAGTATTAATTAATCCATTTGTGAATGCTTATTTGAACGATGTGATGGAACAGTTGGAAGGCCAGATAGCATCTGCTAAAGTAGCAATGGCAAGGCTTTCATCGCCGCAATTATATTATGTTTTATCCGGGAATGATTTCAATTTGGACATCAATAATCCGGATGACCCAAAGATTGTTTGCATGGGCAACAATCCCCAGAAAATACAGATTTACGGTGCAGTATTATCGCTTTATGTTACACGGTTGGTAAAGCAGGTTAACAAGAAAGGAAAACTTAAAAGTAGTCTCGTATTTGATGAGTTTCCCACTATCTATTTAAACAACATGGATAGCCTTGTAGCTACCGCAAGAAGCAATAAAGTTTCTACCTGCTTAGGAATCCAGGACTTTAGCCAGCTTCGCAAAGATTATGGCCGCGAGCAGGCAGATGTAATCATGAATATTACCGGAAATATCGTAAGTGGTCAGGTTACAGGCGACACTGCAAAGCAGCTTTCCGAACGTTTTGGCAAAATTATGCAGGACAGGGAAAGTTATTCCATTAACAGTGGTGATACTTCAATCAGCCGTTCCAAACAACTTGAATCTGCTATACCTCCTTCAAAAATATCTGCGCTTAGTTCCGGTGAATTTGTAGGCATGGTCGCCGATGACCCCAATAATAAAATAGACTTAAAAGCATTTCATTGTGAAATTATCAATGACCATGAGGCTTTGAAAAAGGAACAGGATAGCTATAAGGATATTGATGTTATCCGCAAGTTGGACAGCAGTATGGTACAGCGTAATTATTTCCAGATCAAACAGGATATACAGGACATTATTCAGTCGGAAATGGAACGGTTGCTGAATGACCCGGGATTGAAGCATTTGGTGGTGAAGAAGGGTTAGTATCTATTAACTAATGAGCAAATCAACGTACCATCTTTATTGATTATAGCAGCAAATAAACTCTTTCGACCCTGTATTAGCAAAATCAAAAAATCAGTATGTATTTTATTTTGATTGAACTGCTGTTTGATCATTTTAATATCTGTTCCAGATGGAGAAGGGTGATCTTCGGGATGTGTATGCCATTCACCAAGATAAGCGACCTGCCCATAGCTGTTTGCATATTCATAATTAGTAACAATTTGTGCGCTTAAACGATGTCGTTCAAAATTCATCCTTGAGCGTTTATCAAGTTCTGTAGGGATCGAAAGTCGTTGTATTTGAATTGTATCGGATATAATTTTTCCAAGTATAATTCCTCCACTTTCTGGATCGCTTAGCTTACGTTGTATGTATTTCTCAAGTATATGCAATACTTCAGCGGAAAGTGAGAGTAAATAAGTATCAATTTTAATTTCCATTATAACTCGTTCTGTTGAATATTTCCTGTTTTTAATTGCTCACCATAATCCGATAATTTCAATGAAATATTTTTGAGAGTTTCTCCTTTCCATGTTAAAGACAGATTTCTTGTATCCCTATTGTCTATAATCTGAAATAAATACGGCAGAAGTGAAGACAAAAACAAAGTAATGTTTTTTTGTCCGTATGGAATGTAGGAACCTTGGCAACCTGCTTCACGAAGTGAGATTTGGTTATTCGGATTTTGATATTCTGATTTATCTATTACATTGTATTTATAAAGGTGATCTTTATAGAGAGTGCTGTAATCTAAGGCATGGCCTGGTTGAAGGTAAAGGCAATGCGCTCCGGCGAGATATGGTTCAATCCAAATAAAAAAAATGGGGATAGTAATTTTCGTTTCCTGTAACGATTGAAAAATATAGTTTTCAACTGTGTTCTTTCCTACAACGATAAATAAATAGTCGCTTTGATTAAGTAATGCTTCTTTGCTTCGAATAAATTTTACTACAGATTCCTGATATGTGAAAATATCTACAAGCGGATCATTTCGGAGAAGATAGTTTTGTACCCCTACAACTTTTGGCTTTCCAATATCATCGGGCCCTAAGAGATGTCTGTTTATGTTTACAAGAGACAATACCTCCGGGTCAATTAAATGAAGGTTGTCAATACCCAGCGACATCAGATTTGGAAGGAGATTGGAACCAATGCTGCCTAATCCGGCGAAAGTAATTGTATGTTGTGCAGTTTGTGGTATTCCATCAGTTCGTGTGGCCAAACGCTCTTTTGTATAAGTGTCAAATTGAAGACGAATTACCCGATCATTTTTTTGAAAACTGTCGAATACTTTAAATGGAGTTAAATACCCATTTCTGAAACCATTTCGATTTGTATTCAGTTGAGTGATGTACCAACCAAAAAACAGGTGGCTTGACCCTGAAATAACTGAAAATATCATCAGGCGGTATCCGGTTGTTTGATTTATATATTGCTCGAATTTCTTTTGTGATTGCGGAAAATAGTCTTTTACAATTTTGCTTGTATCGGCGTTGGTAAAATTAAACGGAGGAAATAATCCTTTTACTGAACCTAAATAGAGGCCTTCTTTCTCTATCGTAGAATATCCCTTATCATTTAAAAACTTTCTGAACCTTTTGATAGATTTCCCCTGGTCGTACAAAATAATCTGGTAACCGGAATATGACTTTTCAATCGTCAGAAACTTTACTTGACAAGGGGCATCAAAAGGAATTTGTTCAAACATCACTAGACCGGAATAGATTTCATCCTTGTCATCGTATTTCTCGTTCCAATAGGCAACAAATTCATCGGCAAAATCATCATGATTTACACCTTTTAAACCTTGTTCAATAATTTCAAGCGAGTTGTTAAGACATATTTTGGCTATTTCATCGGGGCGGCTAATATCAGCTACAATTGATTCTTCATCATAGATGCAAACGAATCCCGCCATATCAACATGAGGGATATACCCAATCCATGCTTTGTCATCTTTTGAAACATAGATTTTTGGAAGAACCAAAGGAAATTCATCCGGTAATGCCATTAAAAGAACGACCGGCTTCACAACATCTCCATGTGTAAATGTTTCTGTTTCTATCCGTAGGACAGTTGAATATTTTTGTAGCCCGGCGATTTTTCGAGCGGTATCGTTCATCGTGCTAACAAATGCAACTTCAGTTAACGCCTCAAATACTCTCTGCTTGGCTTGGTCAAAATCCAACATTTAGGCACTTTTAGCATTACTGGTAATTATCGCAGGAGAAGTAAACGAAGAAGCATTTTCGTCATAATCTTGTGCAGTTGCGCAGGAGAGCCGATTTCCAAATTGGGATTGCCATTTTGCACAAGCTCTTTTTTGATTACTTTCATTGATTGCTTGTTTCGCAGAATCAGCAAACGATGATAGCAATTTCATAAAATCAATTTTGTGTTCATACCCTTCTAATAAATCTTCTCCTATCGGCGTTGTCGGTCGTTTACACACAAATTCCCGTTGGAGGGCATTATAAATATTCACTAATGTATCTCTAAGTGAAATATCATCCCTTTCATTTGAAACATAATTTTCTGTAGCAAGAATAGTAAGTATAATACCACATGGCATTTCTGCACCTTCCCGACTTTTGTAATCACACCAAGCCTTTAGATACCGGACTATTTTCCTTAATTGTGCATCTACTTTTCTTATATTCTCCTTCCATGCATCATATTGTGCAGAAAATAATTTTCTTTCGTAAATATATTCCGCTTTAAACCCTGATTTTACTTTGTTTTCAAACCACTCAATAAACTCTACGGGGTCACTAACTGGCCAAAACTTCTTTAAATGAGCTAAATCAGGTGATTTCTTTGTTGTGGAATAATACATTGGTAAATCAACATGAAAGCCTTTCCCCAATTTATTTGATTTGCTTTCAAACATGTAACTGAATCCTTCTTTATACAATGCCCTAACGCAAGTATCTTTATCAATTACTTTTCCAACGTAAGGATTATTCGTTTCAACACTGAGTTTGACAAAATCATGGAATGTTTTTGTCGGCGGTCGTTGTGCTCTCGAAAGATTTCCTATGAAGTAAACACCATAGTCCAAATCGTAGTCCTCAGATATAGGATTAATAATAGTATCCATAATGAAAGAACCCTGAGATTGGAATTCTAATTCATGTACCGAAGGAAGTTGCCCCTTAATGTTATTAAATGAATTTATAATTCTTTGACGAAGATCATCCCGCGCCGCGATTAGCGCATGTCTTCTTTCTTCGGTAAGTCTGATAGCTTGATTAAAAATACTAAATAATGAATGACAGTTAGCCATAATCTTTTACGTTTGATAATTTTTTATTTAAAAAAAAGGATGCGATTTCAGTTTTCTTTTTATATATCTCACCCATATCATTTCCTTTACCCCTTATTAACCTTAGTGCATTTGGTGTCGCTACATCCAATTGAACATGATCTTCCTGTTCCCTGGCAATGTCGGCAGTAGGTACGCGGAAATAATCTATATCCACTTCAGAAACTTTTTGAATTTGGTTCATAAAATATTCCGAAAAAATACTTTGACCAGTCATTGAAGTTTCAAACAGGTCTTTTTTCCAATTCCAGAAAGACCGGTGTCGTTTGAGGCCAGTAGGCTTCCCTCCAGCCACAGAAAGGCTGCTGATAGATAGAATTTTTATACTGTTAAATTCCTTACTTGCACCTACAAAGAATCGTAACGCTTCTATAAGACCTGAGAGTGTTGGATTGTTTGCCCACACACCTCCATCTATAAATTGTTTGTGATCATAATAGGGAATTTCTGCGAGAGGGAAAAAAGTGGGAGCGGCTGATGTCGCAAGTGCTACGTCAACATAGTAGGCTTTATCATCTCTGTCAAGCTCATGATGGTCCTTTTTAAAAACCCACGGTTTTGCTTCTGTAATTGTATAACTTGGTATGCAGAGATAATTATTGCTATCTGCAATTTTGTGATTTCCAAAAACATTCTCTATTGCTTTCCTAAGTGGTTCATCTGAAAACTTTCCACGATATAGTACCTGTTTTATATCACGGAGTGTTACCCGTTTTCCGAGGATACGAGGTAGCCAAAGCACACTTTGCTTAGGAAATATCTTTGGCCCTTCTTCCTGGTAAAATTGTGAAATTTTGACCATTGGAATTTTAAGAGAAGCGGCCAGAGCAATAAGACCTCCAGTTGAAGTACCGCACAATAGATCAAAATAGTCGGAAAGCAAACAATTAAACTTTTCTTCGAAATGTTCGAGAATTGTAGAAGAATAAAGCCCCTTGATGCCGCCACCGTCTATAGCCAATATTTTAAATTCTTTTTTATATTTCTCAGTATCCATAAGGATTGTTATCGTTGGTTTGTGGTTTAGGTATAGTTGCTATTATAATCCCCTGCACTTGAAATTCATATTCAAGGATTATAGGTTTATGCTTAGGGTTGCTTGATTTAGGTAATAAAGTGACAACATCTCCTCTTTTCTGAAATTCTTTAACTGTCGCTTCATCATCAATTAACGCAACGATATTTTGACCATTCTCAGCAGTTGGCTGTTGCCTGACAAGTATGAGATCACCTTCGTTTATTCCTGCTTTATTCATAGAATCTCCAATCGCCCGAAGCAAAAAATATTTTGAGCCTAGTTTTGCCAATGAAGTTGAGACCGGAATCATAGCTTCAATATTTTCTTCTGCCAGAATTGGAGTACCACATGTTACGTTGCCAACAAGCGGTATAGCAACTGTCCTGACCATTGTTTCCGTTTCCAAATCTTTTATCATCTGATAGCTGTTATCAGATTTTTTTTTCAGGAAACCATTTAGTTCTAATTCTATGAAAAGCAGCATGGCAGAACGAGGGGATTTGTAATCCATTTTATTCATCAAATCTCTAACCGATGGGAAATAGCCATATTTCATTAGCCAATTCCGGATATGCCTTAATGCTTCTCTGGCTTTAACACTTAAATTTTCTTCGGCCATAATACAAAGTGTATAATTCTGTATAATGCAAAAATACAGTTAATAATCAATTGCCAATCTTTTTTTTACAACAAAATAATTTTTTGCTTTGTGACATGTCCCTTCGGGTCGGGTCATTCCAGGGTGCGCTACGCTTCCGTCCCGATTGCATCGCGACCGGCTCGTTTCCTCGCCGCCTTCCATCCCCCTCATGCTTCATTGTAAAAGTTACTACAAAGCTCGATGAAATAAAATGGCAACCAGCCTGCTTCGGCATTTTCCAATCGAAACGGATAAAAAGGCAGCTAATTTATTGCGGGTAAAGCTAACTGGAAAACCAAAAGACTACGGCATAATGGCTTTGCTCGTTCCTCACAAATCCACCCTTCGGGACTTATTCCGTTTCCTTTTGGTTTTCCGCTTTTCCCGCACTGTTTATCTGCTTTCTTTTTTTCCGTTTTTTCTTTTGGAAAAATGCTCTTTCGGGCAGGCGGCGTGAAAAAAAGACAAACTAAAATAAATGGTTTAACAATTAAAAATCAAACGACATGAACATCATTGGAAGACTAACGAGGGATGCACAAATCAGCACCCTGCCGAGCGACAAACAAGTGGTTAATTTTTCCGTAGCAGTGAACGACAGCTACCGTAACAAACAAGGCGAACGGGTGGAACGCACTG
>Ga0157371_10005103_pt1 | contig 11200 bp, 7 predicted proteins | sample C45metaG_FD_113462 | JGI IMG/M metagenome (GOLD analysis project Ga0157371, IMG submission 113462) | Corn rhizosphere microbial communities from Kellogg Biological Station, Michigan, USA - C4-5 metaG | ecosystem: Host-associated > Plants > Roots > Rhizosphere > Soil | place: USA: Michigan... | reverse complement strand
TTCAGCTCCGACAACAGCGAAATGGTGCTGGTCAAGGACATCGAGCTGTATTCGTTGTGCGAACATCACCTGCTGCCGTTCATCGGCAAGGCGCATGTCGCCTACATTCCGAGCGGCAAAGTGCTGGGCCTGTCGAAAGTGGCGCGGATCGTCGATATGTACGCCCGTCGCCTGCAGATTCAGGAAAACCTCAGCCGGCAGATCGCCGATGCGGTGATGCAAGTCACCGGCGCGCTGGGCGTCGCTGTAGTGATCGAAGCCAAGCACATGTGCATGATGATGCGCGGCGTCGAAAAGCAGAATTCCTCGATGATCACCTCGGTGATGCTGGGTGAATTCCGCGAAAACGCAGCAACCCGTAGCGAATTCCTCAGCCTCATCAAGTAATTCGCAACAGAAAAGAGCCGGCGTTGATCGCCGGTTTTTTTTCGCCCGTGAAAAATCGGGTAAGCTGCGCGCCCTTCTTCATTTGCACCGTGAGGCTTTCAACGTGTTCGTCAAAGCGCTTCGTGTCGGCCTCGGCCAACTGGTTGTCTTCATCGATTTCATCACTCGGCCGGCCAAGAAGAAACGCCCCGCCGCTGCTCAGGCGCAAGTCGACGCGGCCGCGAAAGATCTGACACTTTATCAATTCCACGCCTGCCCGTTCTGCGTGAAAACCCGCCGCGCACTGCATCGCCTGAATGTGCCGGTGGCGTTGAGAGACGCGAAGAACAACGAGCACGATCGCCAGACCCTGCTGGAACAGGGCGGCCGGATCAAGGTGCCTTGCCTGCGTATCGAAGAGAATGGGCAGACCACCTGGATGTATGAATCCAAGGTGATCATTGATTATCTGGATAAGCGGTTTGCTGCGGTCTGACATTTCCGGGGAATGCCGTAAGCGCTATCGCGAGCAGGCTCACTCCTACAGGGGGACGCATTCCAACTGTAGGAGTGAGCCTGCTCGCGATGAGGCCATTACAGGCCCCCATAATCTCAGACAAAAAACCGGTCCTTGTGCCGTTTTATTTATATTCACGCCGCCCTCTCCATCTGCGCCCGCCGCACCACCGCCGCCAATCGCTTCAACCCTTCATCCAGCCGAGCCGGATCGATGTGGCTGAAATTCAGGCGCAAATGCCCATGATGTTTGTCCGGCTCGGGAAAGAATGGCTCACCGGGCATGAACGCCACGTCGTTAGCCAAGGCCTCTTCGAGCAATGTCCGCGTATCCAGCGGTTGCTTCAGTGTCAGCCAGAAAAACAGCCCGCCCTGGGGCATGTTCCAGTCAGCCAGGTCGGCAAAATGTTGTTCCAGCACCAACTGGAACGCATCACGCCGCTGCCGATAGAAATCACGCAATTCGCCTAAATGCTGCTGATACTTCTCTGAGCCGATCCATTGCAGCGCCTGCCACTGACCGATGCGATTGGTGTGCAGATCAGCCGATTGCTTGAGCTTGAGCAGGTGCGGAAAAAGATCCGCACTGGCAATCAGGTAACCGACACGCAAGCCTGGGAGCAAGGTTTTCGACACGGTACCGGTGTAGATCCAACTGGCTTTTTTCAGGCGGGCGGCAATTGGTGTTGCGCTGCCACCGTCGAAGGTCAAGTCGCGATACGGCTCGTCCTCGATGAGAGTGACGCCGAATTCATCAAGCAATGCGGCAACCGCGGCGCGCTTGGCCTCGCTGTAGCGCACGGCGGATGGATTCTGGAAAGTCGGGATCAGGTAAATGAATGCTGGACGATGCCGCTCGAGACGACTGCGCAGTTGCGCCAGGTTCGGGCCGTCGGGTTCTTGCGGCACGGTCAGGCAATCGGCGCCGAACAGCTGGAAGATCTGCAACGCGGCCAGATAGGTCGGCGCCTCCAGCAGAATTTCCGTGCCTTTGTCGATATAAAGCTTGGCTGCCAGATCGAGGGATTGCTGGGAGCCGCTGACCACCAGCACCTGACTCGCCTGGCATTCAAGGCCCAGCGCCCTCGCCTCTGCCGCCAACGCCTCGCGCAATGCCGGCTCGCCTTCGCTCATACCGTACTGGCCCAGCGCTATGGGCATCTCGGCCCAGTCCACTTTCGGCAGCATCGCTTCAGCGGGTAAACCGCCAGCGAACGACATCACCTCCGGACGCTGGGCCGCCGCAAGGATTTCTCGGATCAAGGAACTTTTGAGGCGTGAGACACGTTCGGAAAAAGCCATTGAGGTCACCGTAGCAAGGCATGCGGAAAATGAGTCAAACTGCTTGACTGAAATTACGGCAGCGTAAGCGAGTACGTCAATATGTTTGACCTTAAAAATCCCACCAGTCAGCAACAGGCCATGGAAGCGTTTTTCTTCGGCTACCAGGCGTTCACGGCCAAGGCTGATGAAATGCTCGAGCGCCGCGGCCTCTCACGGGTGCATCAGCGCATTGTGTTTTTCATCGCGCGCTATCCGAACCTGAGCGTGAAGGAGTTGTTGGCTTTACTCGGCGTGAGCAAACAGGCATTGAACATGCCGCTGCGCCAGTTGCAGGAAATGCATCTGGTGGACAGTGTCGCTTCACAGACGGACAAGCGTAAGCGGCTATTGGAGCTGACGGCGGAAGGTGCGAAGTTCGAGCAGGCGCTGCGCCGGGAACAGGTGAAATTGCTGGAGCGGGTGTTTGCCGAGGCTGGCGAAGCGGCGGTGAAAGGCTGGTTGGCGGTGAATCTGGCGTTGGGTGGCAGTCTGGAAACTCTTGAGTGAATCAACAGGCGCTTTCGCGAGCAGGCTCGCTCCCACATGTGAACGCATTACAAAGGTGGGAGCGAGCCCGCTCGCGAATGGCTTGATAGCTATATATCCCTATCGGCAAAAAAATCGTCGACAAAACCCAAAACAATATTTGCTTTATTTGTACACAAAAGCATAATCCACTGCGTGCGAGTTCCTGACTACACGGTCAACAAATTCGCGTATGCCTCAAAGGGCCGCTGCCACCCCTCATGGGTCCGGCCCTGGAAATAACAATAAAACTCTTGAGGAGTACTCGCTGTGGAAAGCCGCAAATCCGAAGCACCGCCGCTCGAGCTCACGCCGCCATTACGCAATGGCCTGCTGGAGCGTCTGTTCAAACTCAGCTTGCATGGCACCACGGTGAAGACCGAGCTGATTGCCGGTCTGACAACCTTCATCACCATGGCTTACATCATCTTCGTCAACCCGAACATCATGGCCGATGCCGGCATCGATCACGGTGCGGCGTTCGTCGCCACCTGTATCGCTGCCGCACTCGGCTGCCTGTTGATGGGCCTTTATGCCAACTGGCCGGTCGGCCTGGCGCCGGGCATGGGCCTAAACGCGTTCTTCACCTACACCGTGGTCGGCACCATGGGTTACAACTGGGAAACGGCGCTGGGCGCGGTGTTCGTCTCGGGCGTGCTGTTCATGTTCCTGACCTTTTCGCGGATTCGCGAGTGGTTGCTCAACAGTATTCCGGTCAGTTTGCGTTTTGCGATGGGCGCCGGTGTCGGTCTGTTCCTTGGCCTGATCGGTCTGAAGACTGCCGGTATCGTCGTCGACAGCCCGGCAACGCTGATCAAGCTCGGCTCGCTGCGTGAACCCGGCCCGCTGCTCGCCGCGATCTGCTTTCTGATGATCGCGATCCTCAGTTACCACCGCGTGTTCGGTGCAATCCTCATCAGCATCATCACCGTCACCCTCGCCGGTTGGGGTCTGGGCCTGGTGCACTACGAGGGCATCATGTCCGCGCCGCCGAGCCTGGCGCCGACCTGGATGGCAATGAACGTCGCCGGCGTGTTCAACGTCAGCATGATCAGCGTCGTGCTGGCCTTTCTCTTCGTGCACATGTTCGACACCGCCGGCACGCTGATGGGCGTGGCTCAGCGGGCCAACCTCGTCGCCGCTGACGGTCGTATCGAGAACCTTTCCCGAGCGATGAAGGCTGACAGCGCATCCAGCGTATTCGGCGCCGTGGTCGGCGTGCCGCCCGTGACAAGTTACGTGGAAAGTGCCGCTGGCGTGGCTGCTGGTGGTCGGACTGGTCTTACCGCCGTCACAGTCGGTGTGCTATTTATAGCGGCCATGTTCTTCGCCCCGCTGGCTGGCATGATTCCCGCTTATGCCACGGCGGGCGCCTTGATCTACGTGGCGATGCTGATGATGGGCGGCATGGCCCACATCGAATGGGACGAAGCGACCGATGCCATTCCGGCGATCGTCACAGCGATCATGATGCCGCTGACCTTTTCGGTGGCCGACGGCATCGCGCTGGGCTTCATCACTTATGTGGCGTTGAAGGCCGGCACCGGCAAGTACAAGGAAATCTCCGTCAGCCTGTGGGTGCTCTGCGCGATCTTCATCGCCAAGTTCATCTTCCTGTAAGCGCTGCGCGGTTCACGCTTCAAACCAGCCTCACCCTTACCGGTGGGGCTTTTGCACATATCGATAACAACAAAGGAGCAAAACGATGAGTCTGGAAACCTGGCTGCTGTTCAGTGGTGCTGCACTGGTGGTAATCCTGATCCCGGGGCCGCTGTCGCTGCTGATGATCAGCAACAGTCTTAACTACGGTCTGCGCCGCTCGTACCCGGCGTTTCTCGGCGGGGTGATTGCCTCTATCTGCCTGCTCAGCGCTTCGGCACTGGGGCTTGGCGCTTTGTTGCTGGCCTCGGAGCAACTGTTCAGCGCATTGAAAATCGTCGGCGCATTGTATTTGTTCTATCTTGCCTGGCAGAGCTGGCAGCAATCGCGTCAGCCTTCAGTGGCAGCCGAGGTGCCCCAAGCCGCACCGGTGCCACGCTTTCGCACGCTATTCGCGCGCGCTTTTGTACTGGGCGCGAGCAATCCGAAAGATATCCTCTTCTTCGCCGCGTTTCTGCCGCAGTTCCTCAGCGCGGACCAAGCGTTCCTGCCGCAATTGCTGATCATGATCGCGACCTGGGTAGTACTCGATCTGTGCTGCAAACTGGCCTACGGCCTGGGCGCCCATGGCGCAGCGCGTTATCTGCGCAGTGGCAAGGGGCAGAGCTGGTTCAACCGAATCAGTGCCGGATTGTTTGGCGGTGCCGGCGCGACATCATTGCTCAGCAGCCATTAAGACAGCGTATGGCCCATCATCCCGACTGAACGGATTCAAATCGGGAGGGTGCTGTTTTCAATTAATCACCGCGCGCCAAGCCTGTAATCATTGACAGGCAATACATGGCAACAACCGCCTTATGTACAGCGCTGAAAAGAGCACCTTAATATCCGCTGCAATTCGATAACAACAGCCTGAACAAGGAAGTTCTCATGGCCACTTTGATACATGAAGCATCAATTCAAACCGATCCGGCAATTGACCCGAACAACCACAAAGTTACCGACACGGTCGTTGTCACGGATATGCGTTTCGAGAGCAACGAGCGCAAGCCTGCAACCATTGACGCACCTGAAGATTCATCCAAGCCGAACCAGTTGAAGTTCGCAGACAACATATTCGGACCATTGCAGATTGGCGACATATCAATAACACGAGTAGCGCTGGACCGATTGGGCGCGACGGTCGATGGCAAACCTTTAAATGGTCGTAATACTTTCAGTCGAGTACTTAAACGCTCTTTTATCAATGCCCTGCAATTCGACCTGAACAAAGTCGAACACGCGATGAAGACCGCCACTGGCAGTGATACTTACTTGTTGCCGAACCTGCTGTTTGAAATGGCCAGTCACCGTCCTCTGACCGCACCGGCATTGTTCAGCGAAGCCATCACCGACGAAAGTGGTCCGGGTAACTACCGCCGCAAACTCCTGAAACTTGCCAACGCCGCGCAGGCACTCGACCTGCAGCATGTGCATCTGCCCAAGCACCATCCGCGCTGGAAAACATTGACCAAAAGCTACGCAGCACTCGGCTCCAGTGTCGGCATTCAGGGCTTCGGGATTTTCATGGGCCTGCGCGGAGTCGTCGATGCGATCAAGGCCGACAACACCACGGAAATCGCGATAAACAGCGTGGGAATCGCATCCGAACTGGGATCGATCGCTGTCGACGTTACCGTCAGTAAAATTGCCACGCAGATGCTCACCGCCGGGCAGCACGCCTACCGCGACTTCGCCAGGACGCGAATGGCGGTCAGGCTGGGACGTTCGGGCGGCCTGATCGGTGGCGCTTTGACGTTGCCATTCGATATCTACACCGCCGTGCGATCCATGAATGCCGCCGAGAACGCGACGGGCAAGGAGGCGATGGATCACTATGTCAGCGCCGGTCTGAGCATTACCAGCGCGGCCATGACCGTGATCCTTGGGACTGCGGCGATGGCCGGATTCTCGTTCGCCGGCCCGGTCGGGCTGGCTGCCGGGGCGATTCTCGCTATCGGCTCGCAGGTTTATGGTGCGGTGCGCATCGTCGACGACATTGATGACTACATCGAGCTCACCCTTGATGAGCGGTGGCGCACCGGATGGTTTGCGTTCTGCATGCTGGATATCGATCAGAACATTCAACATCGCTACGTCAAGGCCAAGACCTTGCTGCAGCACTCCGCCAAGTTGAAGGCGACGGCAAGGCAACTGCTCGATGGCCCTCTCAAGGACACCACCGAAGCCATCGTCAACGGTCAGTTCGAGGTGCGCCTGAGGCCGACCCAGGTCTGGAAGCGGAACTGGTGGACCAAACAGGATGCCTGGGAATCGGTACATGTCCCGGAAATAGTAGGCACTGACGACACCATCGATGCGCGCGCAGGGGTAACGAAGGACACGCCCGGTGCACATCTGGGCACTGCAGCGGAGAACAAGAGCGTTCTCTGGCTGCTGACCGAAGGCGACGACTCGATCAAGGGGGTCGAAAAGAAACCGAATGTCTTTCATTACAAGTCGGGAAAAAAGGACCTGGCTGGTGGCGAGAAAGACGATCAATTCGTGTTCGACAATGCGGCGGACTTTCTCAAACAAGGCACGGATGCCATGCACCATTCGACACTGCGAGGCGCGGATGGCAACGACACACTGGTCCTCGGCGGCCATTATTCGAGTTTCCGCACAGCGAAAACCGGTTATGACGTCGACTTGCTGGCCGGTACCCTGCAGATCATCTCAACCGATCCATCTGCCGAACAGGGCAAGCAATATGTCCTGCACAGCTTGATAGACAGCATCGAAAACGTTGAAACCGTCGACAGCGCGGCGAGCATCGTGACCGGCACAGCACAACCCAACATCATCAAGGCGCGCGGCAGCGACGTCATCAACGCCGGCGCCGGGGACGACCAGATTTACCTGTCGCACAAGGACGCTCAGGCCTGCGGCGATGCCGGCGCCGACCAGTACTTCATCGCTCACGTGGCGGGGCGCTTCTCGATCTTCGAAGATGGCAAACAGCCGAGCTACATCGTATTGAACTGGAAGAAAGAGCTGATTGATTCCTGGCAAATTGCAGGTAACCACTTGATCATCACTTCCGGATTCGAATTCGATGACATCCCGAAGAATATCCTGACCATCCATGACGTTTACGAAGAAGACGCGGATGAACGGAAACTGATCAATAAAAACCTGACATTCATCACCCGCGACGGTTACCAGTTCACACTTGATCTGCCAGAGAAAGTCACCGAGGAAAAGACCGCCGATTTTTCCGAAACCCTTATCAGGCTCGGCCAGCCACAAAGACCCATTATCGTTTACGCAGATGAATGCTGGATCAGACATCAGCAGGAAGCGAGTTACTACCTGCCGCGCGCAAATAACATGACCACCTTCTACTCGGTACTTCGTCCTGGAATAGTCAGTAAAATCCATCTGGACTACAACAGCGATGAGTTGACAAAAGCCGAGGCGCATTTCTTTGCCGTCAAACATGAATCCTATCGGCTGACTGCAGGTTGCCATCTGGTTTATCACTTCGGCGATAAACGTATCAAGTTGAATTATTTCGCCGCCGCTCGTAATGAAGATGACCATGACAATCTGACTAAAATTCTGCGCACCATGGCGGGCCGGCCGTTTTTTCGCTATGTGCTGATCTTCAAGGACGGTGTCGCCTTGAATGCCGGCCTCACGGATGAAACCGATGCCCTGCCGGCGTTTTCCGATTACGCGGTGGCAAGGGAGTGGATCACTCCGATGACCCTGCCCCTGGCTTTTCGCTCACGGCGTTACAGTTATGCATTGCCGGAAAACCAGGCGCACGAAATGGGCAATCGACACTCCTGTGCCACGCTCACTGCCCTGACCGTGCAAACCGCCATGGAAAGCCTCATCGGTGAAGGCTCGACGTACCTGATTCATCTCGTTGCCGACACGACCCTTAAACTTTCGACACCCGGTGCACTCGCCGAAGCGAGCGTGCGGCTAGCGAATTCCTCCACGTGGGAACTCGACGCCACAAAGCTTGGTACGGTCGATATCGGACTCACCGACAACCGGTTATCCATCGGCACCTGCACTATTCATCTACCAGTGTATGAAAGCGACGACCTGATCGATCAGATCCGCGTCATCACTGCGAACGGCGTAGTGCATACGGTCGATCTGGTGTTCGATCGGGTCTACCCGGATGGCCTGGATGCACGCTTCTTCGAAGCACCCGATGCTGCGAAACCGCTACCAGCAGCGCTCGCCTCATTGGCTGCCAATGTGGTCAAGGTCAGGAACGCCGAGTGGATTTTCGATGGGACAACTGCGCTCAGTTACAACTTCGCCGCCCACGGCTGGGTACTGCGTACCGACAAGTCACGCGTTGAAGCCTGTGAGGTGCGGGTGACGAATCGCTGCAGTCACCAATCCGGCATCTTCATACCCGCGCCACAGAGCGACGTTCCACCCGCTTGACGTCGAAATATCGTCTATCGATCCCTTAGCGAATAGTGCTTTCAGCCAGGCGCCTGTGCGCGCCTGTGCCTCACTTCATGAGTTTTCACAATGGCCAGACCACCGAAAAAAATCTCTGTCACGACAAAAGCCGACGCGCCCGACACTTCAAGTGCAGGTGCACCAACACGCAGGAACAGCGTCGGGCTCGACATGCCTGACGCGCTGTTGCTGGGCATTGACCCGACGCCCGTCAGCCGTGGCGCGAACAGCCCTGCAGCAGCCGACAGCATGCCTACCGTGAGGATTCACGAGATACCGCCGCCAGTGGACAATTCCGGCACGGCACGCAGCGCGAGCGCTTGGCCGCAGGAACGTATTCACGAGCTGGTTCCGCTGCCGGACGACAATGGACTGTTCACCGGTCCGGATCAGCGCACCTATGCACAAATCGCCGGCCAAGGACGGTTTGAGGTCGAACGAGATCAGCACGGTCACTACCATTTGCCGCTGACCTTCGCACCCGGCGTCCACGGCCCTGCCCTGGTGCGCAACGAAGGACAGCCAAGCTGGCGCATCCAGCGCCCTGACAGGCAATCGATCCGGCCCGCCTCAACTGACCCACTCCGCCCGACCTATCTGACACCCTCGCAAGCCAGCGGGCTGACCAAAGCAGACCTCGCGACCGATGGCATCCGCTACAACAAGCTCAAGCAGACCTTTGTCACTACGGCGGACGGCACGGTGATGGTCCGCCAAAACAAGGCCGGGGAATATCAGCAGGCATTTGCGTCAAGCCACGAGGTGCCTGATATCTATTTTGAGCAGATCCCGGGCACCGTGTTCTGGCGGCAGAAAACCAGCCGCACACAGCTCGACGACACGCCGTCGTCCGGCCGCCAACCGATCGCTGACGCAGACGAACCGATGGCCGGGCCGAGCAAACGGCCACGGCTGGAAACCGCAGCCGAACCAGCGGCAACGCACGCGGCAGCCGAGCCTGATCAGCAGGCCCCGTACTTCTGGCTGTCATGGGGCCAAATGAACAAGCTTGCAGGCATCGAGTCGGTGCAGCTTGGCTGGCTGCATTATCCCATCGTGCCAATCGGCTCGAACCTCGCGCCCAACGTGTATTTCCTGCGTCACCCGGAGTTTGTGCCGGCACACTTTGAGGCTTTCGAAAACATGCTCGCCCACACGCCCGCGCTGCAGCCCGTGGCAACGTCTCGAACCGACAGCGATCCGCGCAAAATCCCTACGGGAAAACGTTTGTTCGAAGAGCCGATCAGCCAGTCTGTTGCTCGCGCATTCCCCGACTTCTCCGCCGTGACTGCACGTGCGGTTGCCAGACGGTTGTTTGAGCTGGCAGATCACTCGCCGACCATTACCGGCACCGGGCTGATGAATATCCACACCGCGCTGCATCAGTGGCTGCACCCGCAACTTTCGACGACGCCGACACTGGCCCACCCGATCAGCATGCTGGCCGTGGCGCCTGATATCGATCTCGGCAGCAAAAGGCTGATCCGGATGCCGTCCGAGGAGGCCAGTGAGTTGCAACGGCTGACCTTCGATCCGCAGCGTTTTCCCTTGGCCTGGAATCATTACAAAACCTATCCCTCCGACCTTAACCTGAGACGTCTGCTCGGCTCCTTGCTGGTAAACAGCGGCTACGACATATTCCCGCTGACGCATGAACATCGCATGCCGACGCTGGTGTTCAGACGAGCCCATCACGATCAGGTTTTCCTGCTGAAACTGGGAGCGATCGACCAGGCGGGCCTGACTCACGTGCCCGGCAATGAACTGACTGAACCGAGCTTGCCCGCGCGGATCGGGCAGGACGCCTTCAAGGTTCTCACCGAGGCCGCTGCGCAACACAAAGTGGTGTGGCTGATCGGAGGTGTATTGAAAGTTGCCGGCAAGCCTGACTCGGTGTTCATCATCCGCGAGCGCTGAGCATCGCCCTCGAACGGCGGTCAAGGGGGCATCTTGCAGCAATAAAAAAAGCCCGCAGTGTGAGCGGGCGAAAGACCAAAGAAGCTATATGCGCAGTCGCTTCCCGGTGGGGGCAGTTGCTTGGGGGTCAGCTGCCGCGATACGTGGAATAGCTGTAAGGCGAAATCAGCAGGGGCACGTGGTAGTGCTCCTGCTCCGCAGAGATACCGAAACGCAGCACCACCACGTCGAGAAATGCTGGCTCGGGCAGTTGCACACCGCGGGCGCGGTAGTAATCGCCGGCATGGAACTGCACCTGATAGACGCCAGTGCGATAATCGTCGCCTTGCAGCAGCGGCGCATCGACCCGGCCATCGCTGTTGGTTGTCGCACTGGCGACCAATTCCAGGTGCGATCCTTCAACGCGGTACAGCTCGACCTTGATCGAGCTGCCCGGGCAACCGTGTGCAGCGTCCAAAACGTGTGTTGTCAAACGTCC
>Ga0157371_10005101_pt1 | contig 11201 bp, 5 predicted proteins | sample C45metaG_FD_113462 | JGI IMG/M metagenome (GOLD analysis project Ga0157371, IMG submission 113462) | Corn rhizosphere microbial communities from Kellogg Biological Station, Michigan, USA - C4-5 metaG | ecosystem: Host-associated > Plants > Roots > Rhizosphere > Soil | place: USA: Michigan... | reverse complement strand
CTCAAAACAATCGGTGAACATTTTGGTGGTCGTGATCACACCACAGTAATACACAGTTGCCAAACTGTTAAAGATTTAATGGATACCGACAGTCTCTTCCGTGAAAATGTAATGGAGCTAACACAAAAAGTGCAACTCGCAGCGATGTAAAAATAATTTTTGTGTGACCAGCAGCAGATACTTAACTCATCGTCTGTTGCGTCGCATTACGTTCATCGTTCTTCTTTCAATTGAACTACGACGCAATTTATCCTAAGCTTGTCAAAGGAGCGCTCCTTCGTACGTTCAAATTTTCAATTAAGCACTGCGATAAATAAAAATACTTTTAAGTTTGAGGGGTTGAAAATTAAAATACTTGTTTCCTAAGAACGGGTATTTTTATTTTGGGTTTTAGTGATCACATACTATTTTTGCAGCCCTTAATAATTCGGTTACATTCTTCAAACGGTGAGGTGGATGAGTGGCTGAAATCAGCAGTTTGCTAAACTGCGGTACGGGTTAAACTGTACCGAGGGTTCGAATCCCTCCCTCACCGCAAGAAACGGTACATCTAATTTCAATTAGTTAAAGAAAGCTCGTGAAACGAAAGTGGGACGGGCTTTTTCATTTTTTAGCACTTCCTTAGTTTACACGGTTTTACCTCATTTTACGTGCGACTTTTAGGAGCGATTCGTGTACCTGCACATAACTTACCAAAAGTCGCACGCAACTTAACACAAAGCACTTAAAGTTAACATGTTATGCAAATCCAACTCACGATTTGAGTTGGATTTAAAACCAATTTTATAACTATAAAAGTGCGACTTTATGGACAAAAGTTTTGGATGCCTTTTTCATTTAAAGAGAAAGGGAAATTATGAAAACAACGAGATAGATATTTATCTCAAGATTACTGTAGATTCTACTTACGTTGAGCTTAGTACAAAACGAAAATGTTTCAGGGCTAACTGGAATGTAAAAGCAGGCAGAGCAGAAGGAAAAACTGATTATGCAAAAAGTATTAATTCTTATCTCGACACGCTTCAGCAAAAAGTGTTCGAAGCAAAAAGAAAATTGATTGAATTAGATGTTGAAGTAACACCACATGCTATTAAAGATTTGATGTTAGGTAAGAACATTAATAAACAAAAGCACATGCTCATTGAATTATTCAAGCGTCATAATGAGCAGATAAAAGCATTGGTCGGTAAAGAGTATGCGCAAGGCACTTATCAAATATTTAATCGAACACTCAATCATACAATTGATTTTTTAAATCAATACTTAAAGACTTCTGACATTGACATTCATAAACTCGATTATGATTTTATTACAGAATTTCAGTTCTGGTTCAAGAGTGTAAGAAAATGTGACCACAATACAACGATGAAATACTTGAGTTGTTTCAAGAAGATAATTGTTCATTGTGTAAAGAGTGGCAAATTACAACGTGATCCATTTTTAGGCTTTAGCATGGCTCGGCGTGAAGTAGAGAAACAAGCACTTACAGAATCTCAACTACAAGCCATAGCACGTGAAAACTTTGGACCGCCACGTTTGCGACTTGTACGCGATATATTCTTATTTTGCTGTTTTACAGGTCTTGCTTATGCTGATATACAAAAACTTAAAAGGTCAGAAATAGTTGAAGGTTCGAATAATGAATTATGGCTAATAACAAAGCGGCAAAAAACTGATACAACTTCCAGAATACCTTTATTGCCAACTGCACTTGAAATTATAAATCGCTATAAGGATAATAAAGAATGCGAGTTAAAAGGAACAGTGTTACCTGTTTTAAGTAACCAAAAAATGAATTCTTACTTAAAAGAAATAGCAGATAAGTGCGAAGTCCATTTCAATCTTACGTTCCATATTGCCCGGCACACATTTGCTACGACGATTACTTTAAGTAACGGCGTGCCTATTGAAACTGTTGCAAAGATGCTTGGTCATCGTAATCTTAAAACAACTCAACACTATGCAAAGATTTTGGATAAGAAGATTAGTGATGATATGAAACGGTTAAAGGATTATAAGCTGTGAAATATGATGCTGCCTTTGGTTCATTTACATTTATATAAAATAAAGCGGCAGCATTATGTATTAGTTTTTCATCAATTAAAAATGTTATTTAATGGCAACATAACACAGTCCTCAAATTTGTACAGGATGTAAAACAACAAATACTCCATAGCCGTTAACCAAATAAAACTACCACATGAAAACACAAGTATTGGAATTATTCTATGCAAAGAAAAAAACAACAATGTAGGCACTGCTAAAAGATGCAGCCTAAATTGTCAAAATATAAACTTAATCAAGCCCCTCCCTGGGCAAAAAGTGCTTCTATCGTTGGGCTAACAGGACAACGTAAAAACAACAAATTTTAATAAACTGTTATAGCGCAATAAAAATAATCATTCTTACAAACCTTATGATAAGCATAAGAAAAACACAATCGTAATATTGATTCTCATTATTCATGCTTTACAGTCAATTTTTAGCCGTAAAATGAACGTAAGTAAAACACTCTGGTACGTGTGTATCGCTAACACCATGCTTATTAAATGACCATGCCGGATGAGGTTGAATTTCCTGCCCGCCTGATATCATCTTTTGAAATCGGCCAAAAAAAATACGCCATGTATCTCCTTCTGCAGGTGGTAACGGCCTGTCGTTAGCTAGCCAATGCATGCTTTTCCAGGGTATCGCTATTTCAAGAGTCCAGCCTTTATCTACGTGAGCAGGATCGTTTAATTGACCATCAATTTGCACAGCTGTTTGCAAGCCATCCATATCATAATCTAAGAAAGCCCATTTAATGCCGCGGGGATGACGGCCCGTCCAAAAAGAGTCTTCTTTTCGGTCATCGTTGCCACCGAAAGTGTAAGCATTTCCTTTGTGTACATCAAAAACAGGCACATCAAATTTCCCGCCTTTTTTATAGGCATCTTTCCATATAAAAAAAACTTCGTACACGGTATTCAGTGCATTTACTTCCAGCTCATAATAGCAATCGCCGCCGTCAATAAATACCTCAAGATCATTTTCGCGGAATATAAGATCGTCCCTTTCCGTTATAGTGGCGGTTACATATGGTTCTTCAGCCCAAAATGCGATGTACAGGTATTCATCGTTCCATAGCGCAGAACAATGAGTATCATAAAAGGCCGGCCCGCCATCGGTCATATCTACAAACCTTGGCGATTTAACTGCATTTACCCACTCCGGTTTGGTTAAGTCGCCGTTTATGTTAAGGGTTGTATTAATTTTATTGCAGGTATAATGTTTTACTTCGGATTCATCACAGCCATATTGTTTTGCAGGAGTCATTTGAACCTTTTATTTTTAAATAATATTATTGACTTAAAGTATAAATAAAAGAAATAAGAATTTTAGCCTTGTATTTAGAAATCTTCTTTTAAAAACCGGCACAATTCATATATCACCCTTCGCCTTATTTGTTTATACTTTAAAATTGTATTCTTGGATTGATTAATTAATTCAAAGATTTATTATTAATGAAACACCATTTCCAACTCTTCTAATGTTTTGCCTTTTGTTTCTTTCACTTTAAAATAAACGAACAAAAAGCCAATTAAACAGATAAAGGAATAGATGTAAAAAGTTTTATCGCCCAGTTTATCAAATAAAATCGGGAACGTAAATACAAGTATGAAATATGCGGCCCATAAACTTAATACCGCGATAGATGTTGCTACACCCCGAACCTTATTTGGAAATATTTCTGAAATTAAAACCCATGTTACCGGAGCTAACGACATGGCATACACACCAATTGATGACAGTAAAAACCAGGAAACTTCGGTTGAACCTGCAGCTAACATTCTAACCACAACAATATATAAAATGCACAAGCCTGCGGAGCCGATTAACATTAAAGGTTTGCGACCAAGTTTATCAACCAGCAACATGGCAATTAGTGTGAAAACTAAATTTACAATACCAATAAAAACAGTTTGTAACAATTGATTATCCTGCGAAACACCAATGCTTTGAAATATGCGTGGCGTATAATTAAACACCACATTAATACCGCATAACTGTTGAAAAACCGCAAGACCAATTCCAATTAATACTGCAGGCAAAACCCCTTTTTTAAATGCTGCTCCATAACCTTGTTTTATTATTCCTGTTGATGCAGATTGAATAGAAGATAAAGTTGTTTCAGCAAAAACATCATTGCCAATTTTGCGTAAGATTTTTAATGCTTCATCTTTTCGTGAAACGTTCACCAACCATCGCGGACTTTCAGGTATTGCCAATGCGCCAATAAAAAATAATCCTGATGGAATTGTTCCTAATCCAAACATCCAACGCCATGCATCATCACCTATGTTTCTCAAACTATAATTTACAAGATTCGTGATTAAAATTCCGGTTACAATAGTAAGTTGATTGATAGCAACCATTCTGCCTCTCAATGCTGCTGGCGCAATTTCTGCGATGTACATAGGTGAAAGCATGGATGCCATTCCAACACCGATACCTGCAATAAAACGTGATGAAATGAAAACGCCTTTGCTTGATGACAGCGCCATGCATAATGATGAAATAAAGAATATAGCTGCAGCAACAAGTAAACCTTTTTTTCTTCCTAATTTATCTGCAAGGTTACCTGCGATTAAACAACCGATGATTGCACCTAATGCAAGGCTTCCGGTTGCGAAGCCTTCCCAGTAAGCATCTAAACCGAATTGTTGTTGCAGGAAAGGTAATGCGCCGGATATAACAGCAAAGTCAAACCCGAATAAATAACCACCAAGCGCAGATATAAAAGATATGCCGATTATATAAGCGCTGTTATAATTTTTCATCTGTTAAACTTTGTATTTTATTTACATCAATTTCCTGCGAAGGATTAAAGCTTGCTAAAGTCATATATTTTTTCAGGCTGTATAAAAGTTGTTTTGCTTCGGGCCTTTCATTAATGTTTGATGTGAGATCAATTCCTGAAACCACTAGTTTTCCTTTTCCAACTTTACATTCAAATAACAATCCCAAAGGTCTTGCTGTAAACCAATCATCAATAACCCGTACAATAGGTTGAATATTTTTTGCAACACTATCCAACATTATTGCATTAGAGTGAGAACACGCATCCCACCATTCGTAATTTGAATAATATTCAGTAGGAAAATATTTTAAAGCTTCATGTTTGGGATTGCATAAAATACCAAGCGTCTGAGGTGCCTGGCCATGCGTCCAGGCTGTGTTCCAGAAAATGCTGGAGAAGCCAATAGCAATATCACCGCCTTTATTTTTAGCCAATGTTCCTTGTTTTAAATTTAATAAAACATTGCCACCATTATTTAAAATCTGCAATGCTTTTTCATCTAATGTTTGAGTAACATAAACATTTTTTACTTCAGGCAATTGTTTGGGATACACAAAAATTTCCCAACTGTTTTTATAATCATTCACACTTACTTCAACAACTAATTGTTCAGCATTTGTTATAGATGATAAATCAGCTTTAATTTCTCCAATGCTTATCCCATTGCCAAAAGGAATATTAGTTGCATTTAATTGCCCTTTAAACAAAACTTTTCCTTCGCTATTTTTTACTTGCCAGCCTGCATTTCCATTTTTAATTTCCTGTTTGCCGTAATTGGCTACTTCAACTGGTGCTGAAATTGCTTCATCGTTCGTGTAAATCAATTTAGTAAATCTTATCAAAGGAACAACGCTGTTGCAGAAATGGCTGTATTCGTTCGCAGTGATGTAACCTTTATCGCCCCACATAGCATTTACCACTCCAACTAAGGCAGTGCCCTGGCCCGGAAAATCATTCAGGCCTAACAACTGAAAACCGCCAAAACCTTTTGTACGGAAGGCTGCCTCAATATCTGCCTTATAACACAGGGCTTGCAATTTTCCTGATGCTAAAAGAAAACTATCTTCAAGATGTTGCATGCCATGTTCGTTCAAAAAATCTCTGAATATCTCAAAGTTTTTTGCTTTCAAAACTCCTGTATATTTTTTTATTTCTTTAAAATCAGGATACACGCACCATTGCCCTATTTCATGGCTTACTGTTGGATGGTGCCATTTTGCAATAACATCATTCCAGTCGTAAGATGTAGACGGCGGGTTTTTATTGATGATACTTTTTAAACTTTCGCCCCATGCTTGTATGCGTGGATTCGGAGAGCTGTTATAGTCATTTTCATCAATTACAGGCCAGCCACTTGCAGAAGTATATAAGCGGCGGTTATCTTTCTCCTTCCAGTGCTCAACAAACTTTGTGAGAAATTCTTTATGATGTTTACCTGCAGGCTCATTGCCATACGTCATCATGCAAAACGAAGGATGATTGCCAAAATTTTTTACAATGCGTTCGCTTTCGTTATAAATAAAAGTATCCAGCGGAGTGCCATCGCCAATTGTTGCGCCCTGGTTTGCCCACGATGAACATTCAATCTGCAAATAAAATCCTGCGCTGTCTGCCGCATTAAAAGCTGCCTCCGGTGGGCACCATGAGTGAAAGCGAATATGATTTAAGCCATACGATTTAGCAACCGTAAATATGTTTTTCCAAAACTTATTCTCTGTTGAAGGATAGCCTGTAAGCGGCGTAACGGCGCATTCCAATGTACCACGTAAAAAAATCGGTCGGCCGTTTATAGTAATTTCTTTTTCATTGGTTTTAAATTCACGCATACCAAAAGCAATATCTTTTTCATCGCTTTCCTTACCAGATTGTAAACTAATGTGCATGTTATAAAGATTAGGATTGAACTCGTCCCACAACAATGGTGCACTGCCCATCGGATACTTTATACTTATACTGCCGCTGTCTTCTTTTAAATCTTTAGGTACAGGCATTGCTTTTAATACCTGTGTAGTTTTATTACCGGATGTTGCTTTCAATGTAATGACAGCGTTGTTTGCATTATCACCATTCTTCTTATAATTAATTACTGCAACAACTTCTTTTTTATGTATGTCTGGAAATAATTTTACACTCTCAATATACAAAGCCGGTTGTGCTGTTAATATTAATTTACCAACCATTCCATTCCAGTTGCTTTGTGTGTGGTCTGAAATACTGTGAGAGTTTGGACCAACATTCACTTCGTGCACCCTGTTATCTACGCAAATAGTTATGCGATGCTTGCCCGGCGAAAGCAATGACGAGAGATCGTATTCGTGTGGTGCTCCTAAGCTTATTTCAGAGCTTGTTTTATTATCATCAACCCAAACAGTTGTTTTCCAATGACACCTTTCTAAAAATAATGTTATGTGTTTTTTACTCCACGAAGAAGGAATGGATACTTCTTTCTGATACCATGCAGCTCCTTTGTAATACTTTGTTGGCTGTAACCAAAAAGGAACTTTGAAGTTTCCAGGCTCACGATATTTTGCATATTCTGGTTTAATAAAAAAAGAAGAATCAATAATATCGCCGGTCCAGGGTGTTAAAAGTGATATGTCATTGCCAATATTGTTGGTTGTTAAAGAACCAGGTAGCTTAATCTCATCATTTAAGCTTTTATTAAACCACTGCTCATTTTCGCCTGTATCTGTACTATCCAGTTTAAAATGCCATGTTCCTGCAAGATTGATAACATTCGCTGAAGGTGATTGTGCAAATGCATTTGCGCAAAATAACAACTGAGTTAAAATTAATAAGGAGTACTTTTTAAAAAATAGCATGCAAAACGTTTTATAAATTAATTAAACCAAACCGTTAATACCTGTGCTGTTTTATTCAAAACAAATAATTATGCAGGTTGATTAGAATGTGTTGTTTGTTTTATGAAATTGATCATGCGTAAATATGTTGCAGCACCCTGGTGATTGATATCATTTTTTAAAACAAGTTCAAGATATGCTGCACCTTTTTCATAGTTTCCTAAACCAATATTTCCAAGTCCAATTAAATAATTGCAATGCTGTTTGTTGCGTTGGTTCAGGTCAATATCAAATACCAACATGTCAGGTAATGAAACAGCAAAATAATCTACATGTATTTCATCATTCATGTGCTTTTCGCCAAAGCTTAGAAACCTATTAAATATCGATTTTGCTTTTGCAGGCTCATCTAATTTTATCCAGGCCAAAGCCTGGTAAAATATTTTATCCGGTTGCGGATCGTTATAATAAATTGCCTGCGCAGGTTCACTTATTCCAACTATTGCTTGTTTAAAAAACTCAGTTGCTTTATCATGCATATTCAAACCTGTATAAGCGCAAGCTGTTAAATAATCCAGGTCATTGTCCTGCGCACCGTACAATTTTCCTTCGCCTAAATTATCGGGATAACGTTTTGCAGCATTTAATAGCGATATGGCTTCGTCAAATCGCCGATCAATTATTGCTTGCTTTGCAAGTTCTGTGTGGCATAATAAATATTGACTTGTAACTTTTCCTTCGCCGCCTTCCCACGGATGAAAATGTCTTGCCGCCAATAATTTTTTTGCTGTTGAATAATCTTTTAGATTATTATATAATGTTATTTTTTCAATGTACAAATCATCTCTTTGTTCAACAAGCTGCGCACATTTTTCAAGCAACTGCAATCTTTCTTTAAATGGTTTGTTTGATAATTTATGCAATTGATCAAGCTCCATTAAAACTCTTGCATCTGTATTATCCAACACAAACGCTTTCTCTAAATATTGCAAAGCTTTTTGCTTGTCATTTCTTTTATTGTAATAAGCGATGGCAAGATTGCGATAAGGCGTTGCAAAGTTTTGATTTATCTCAATTGATCTTTCCCAACACGTAATCGCTTCGTCATACTGGCGTTTATCATACCAAAGATTTCCTAAATTATAATTCGCTTTTGAATCTGAAGGGTTCATCGCAATGGCAGCTTGCAGAATAATTATCTCTTCAATTTTATTTGGAAAAACAATAGCAGAGTTATCTTCTGCTGCCTGTTGGTAGTATTTCAAAGCTTCATCATCATCACTATCATTTTTTTCATGCAACCAGCCTAAATAATAATGTATAAGCGGCGTTATTGCATTCGTGTTTTTTAATTCTGAAAAATGAATGATGTAAGATGAAAGCAATGCGATTGCATCATCATACAAGCCTGCATGTGCGTATTGTAATGCGAGTTCAAGAAAATTGTTTTCAGCATAACGCATTAACTTGAACAAATCATCCAATGATGAAGCTGAAGATTTCTTGCTCAACAGTTTTTCAGCTAAACATTTTTCATAGAGGCAACCAAAATTGAACGCATCTATCTTTATGCTTTCATCACATAACGCAATACATTCCTGCAATAAATTTTTTTGCCGTAACAAAGCTGCTTTTAAATGCCTCGTTGTATTACTGTGATAATTTTTAATCAATGATTTTTTCGCAAGCTGTAATGCATCATTTGTTTTGTGTTGATGTGCTGCAATTCTTGCCAGCCATAAAAATGATGCGTGTTGCCATGCATCATTCCACGTTGCCTTAAAGAAAGCATCATACGCTTCTAAATATTTTTCCTGTAATACAAGACTCAATCCAAGATTATAATATGGCTCGCCGTCATAAGGATTTGGATTGCGTTTAGTAAGCGTGGCAATAGCTGTTTTAAAATAAGATTCGGCTTTTGCAAATTGTCCACGACGCAACAGCAGCAAGCCTTTCGCATTGTTGCAGCGGACATCACCCGGGCTTCTTGCTAATCCTTCATCATAATAATCCAAAGGATTAAATGTTGCATGGCGATACTGTTCCAAATGCAAACCATTTAAAAGCAAATCTTCAACCTGCTCAATTTCTGATGGCAATTTTGCAGCGGTTGCTGCGCTAGGAATTTCTTTTTTATTTATTGGCGGTGGTTGATATGAAACAAGTTCGTTACCATTTTCATCATAAACAATTACTTTCCAATTCTCTTCATTGTTTTTATTTGATGCAGTAAATGTTTCATTGAAAATATTTGCAGGCGAAAGATTCGCAGTAAACTTTTTTACTTCTTTATCATCATTCAAAACAACAATTGTTGCGTTATTATACACAGCAGTTGTATATACTTTTATCTGCAGAGCATTGTTATTATATTCAACATTTATCGCTGCTTTTTTTGTTGCATTTTTTACATAGCCAATCTCTGCATAAGGCATAAAATATTGCGTGAATGTTTTTATTTCATTGGGCTGTATCCATGAAAAATCAGGCTGGTTATCCGTGAACACACCCGCCATCAGTTCAATGTACGGACCATCTTCATCTGTTAATTGTTTATCCCATGCATAACCAAAATCGCCGTTGCCCCATGTCCATTGTTTTTTGCCCGGCGAGATATGATGGTCGGCAACATGCAACATTCCGGCTTGCGTATCATTTTCATAACAACCTATAAAATCAAACTGCGATTGAATAGCCATGTATGATGTAGGCACAGGAATGTTTTTATATTTTGATATATCAGTACCAGGCGCATAATTCACTTTATAGTATGTACCGGTCGCAATTGGAAAATCACTTACATCACGTTTGCCATGGTCGAATACTGCATATACATCAGGCGGAAAAACAGATTGATAATCGTCGTTCACTTTTACGGCAGGATTTGCCCACCATAAAAATGTTTGCGGAAAAGATGTGTTGTTAAACAATCTTCCTTTAATTTCTAAATAAGCCTTGTCTTTATATAAAGTAAAACCCGCCATCCCTTTTGTGCGAAACATTAATTCAGTTTCGCCTGCCCAAACGGTTTTGCTTCCATCTTCAAATTCTTCAATCGTAAAATCAACAGGACTGAATGTGCTTGGGCGATGATGTTGCGGCCAGTTAAATTCAATTCCACCCGATATCCATGGGCCTGCCAAACCAACCAATGCAGGTTTTATAACTTGATTGTAATAGACAAAATCGCGGTTTTTTATTTTATCATAAGCACGCTGAATTCTGCCACCTAATTCAGGCAAAATCATGATTTTTAAATAATCATTTTCTATAAAAACAGCTTCATATTCTTTGCTTGTTTTTTCGTTGCTGATGCTTTCAATTACAGGATGCGGATACACAATACCACTGCTTCCCTGGTAAACACGTTTCTCCAAAAACATTGGATTTTTTTCAGGCTTACCGGTTTCATATGTAGGAATAGAAATTTTTTCAATCCACGCCTTTACATCCATATAAAAGAAAATTTAGTTTCGGTTGGTCATGTCATCAACCGATAATAATTAATCAAAAAACATTCACATCAATTGCAGCAAACAATTAGAAACTTTATTGTT
>Ga0157371_10005099_pt1 | contig 11202 bp, 21 predicted proteins | sample C45metaG_FD_113462 | JGI IMG/M metagenome (GOLD analysis project Ga0157371, IMG submission 113462) | Corn rhizosphere microbial communities from Kellogg Biological Station, Michigan, USA - C4-5 metaG | ecosystem: Host-associated > Plants > Roots > Rhizosphere > Soil | place: USA: Michigan... | reverse complement strand
CTGCCCGGGGTGCGCAGACCCTTCATGAAGGTCCGGGCTTTGTCCTTGAGGGTGGTGGTGTCGATCTGATCGGCCGGCGAGCCACCGGGGTTGAAGGCGGTCAGGCCTTCGATCTCAAGCACTGTGTAGGCGCCGGTGCCGCTGGCGGGCGGGACCAGGACATAGACCTGGGTTCCTTGGGTCTTGATGGACATGGAGCGTCTCCTGCGGGCATGAAAAAACCCGCCGGAGCGGGTCGAGGGGTAATCGGTGAAAGGTCAGCGGAGCACAGTCCACTCGATGTCGAAGCTGACCCGGTAATTCTTGGTGTCGCGGTCGCGGTTCTCGCCGTTGTAGGCCACCAGGTAGGCAACACCCTCCAGCGCATCGCGCAGAGCGGTAGCAGCGGCCCGGGTGCTGGCAGCGGTGGCGCCGTAGACGTCCACCTGGGTGCGGAATCCATCCACGTCCGGCTTGCCGGACAGGTAGTTCTCAGGGCTGCCGCTGATGACCTGCCAGGCGGCATACGGCAGCGCGGTGCCCTCCTCGGCCTCGCCGAAGGGATAGACCCGAACAGGATCACTGCCCAGCAGCGCCTTGACCTCGGCGGATGCCGCCGCAGCCTTGAACAAAGGGGGAAACATCAGACCAGCTCCTTGTTCAGCTCGTCGTCGAGCACATCGATGAAGGTCTGGATGACGTCCGGCACGTTGTTGTCCAGCGCCGGCCGCATGAATGGCCGGGCCCTGGAGCGTTCGGTGCCCAGCTCGACGAAGCGCCAGTAGGTCGGGTTCGGCGAGTTCTTGTCGTAGCGGGCGCCACCCATGACGCCGACGCGCATGACGATGCCGCCCTCGCGCCGCCCCTTGATCGTGCCCTCGCGGATCACGATGAAGTCAGCGATGTTCATCGGCGTTTCGGGATCATCCTGCTGGTTGGCTCGGTCGACCGCCTCGTCGCGGACGATCTTCATCGCGGCCCGCGCGGCCCGGCGCACTGAAGAGCGCTGGACCTTCTCCGGCAGCTGGGTCAGGCGCTCGATCGCATCGTCCACGCCTTTGAGGGTGAAGGTGATCATGGTCAGCCCTCGTCGAGTCCGCCGGAAACCATCAGGGTGAGGTACTCCCGCCCAGACCTGGGGTCAGGCAGGACTGCCTCGATGTTGTAGGTGACACCGCGGTGCACTGCGCGCATGGCAGCGGTGACGCCGGCGCGGTACCGGATGACGATGCGGGCCGTCACCTCGTTCTGGGTGGACTGGCCGGCGATGAACTCGCGGCCGCTCACCGGCTCGACGGAGCACGGGATGGGGTTGGTGGTCAGGTTCGACCAGCCGCTGATCATCTCGCCTGTGTCCGGGTCCTGGTGGCGCCCGTTGCGCTGCAGCATCACGCGCTGCCGGAGCTGGCCGGCGCGCATCACACACCCATCCCGGTGCGGTACGGCGCCAGCAGGTGCCGGGAGCCCATGGGGATCTCGGCGACGGTCACCCCGGTGGCCACGTCCTCTCGGTTGGCGAAAAGGTGGCCGAGGATCAGCAGGCACGCGGCCTGAATTGCGCTGTTGATGACGATGCCGCGAGCCTTCATCTCGACTTCGGTCCGGGCATCGGCGAACGCCTGGGCGGCACGATCAAGCGCACCCCGGCGGTCTTCTATATCCACCACCACGTCAGCGGCAGCCACGGCCTGTTCGTAGCGGATGCGGGTAGAGCTGATCGCCGCCGGCACTTCGGCCTGGGCGGCGTCCAGCGAGGCCTGATCGGCATAGAACCGCCGCTGCATGTACTGGCTGGCCGATTCCTCGGCCGCATCCAGCATGGCCTGGACCAGGGCCTGATCCTCTTCTTCGGCCAGCAGGTGCTGCATGGCGATCGCTATGCTGATCACGGACATCGGTTACTCCTCGGCGCTACCGCTCTTGCCGGCGGCCTTGTTCTTCGGGGTCGGAGCCTTCTTGTTCTCCGGCTCCTCGGCGGCCTTCGCCTCGAACTCTTCGATGAGGCCGTTCTGGCGCAGGTCGACGGCACGGGCACGGTCTACTTCCAGCGCGGAGCCGGCATTCACCCACTCGCGCTTGTCCTGGTCGTAGAAGTCGCGGGTGGTCTTCACGCTTACGGTGGTCGTGGTCATCGCAGATCAGCGCCCGGTTGCCCAGGCGCGCCTCGGGGGTTAGGCAGCGGGCTTGGCCAGCGAGCCGTAGACGAAGGACTCGGGGCGGTACACGGCCAGGGCCAGACGCTCTTCCGCCCGGATGGTGACCATGTTGGTGCGGAAGTTGTCGCCGTCTTCGGTCGACACTTCCACCGCCGCCTCTTCGCGGTCGAACAGCTGGGCACCCATGTCCATCGCGCCGACCAGGAACTTGCCCTGGGGGATGGCGTTGGTGTCGACCACCGGCAGCTTCCACATGCGGGGGGTGCCGCCTTCCTGGACGTTGACCCAGATGTAGGAGCCGGTGGTGTCCTTCTGCAGCTCCATGTCGGCCCAATCGTTCGGGTTGAGGACGATGCCGGTGGCACGGTACTCAGCGATGCGCACCTGGAGGATGGCGCGGCGCAGCACATCGATGGAGGTGTCGTTGGTCTTGCGCAGCGACTCGTTGAAGGCGGTCGCCTGGGGGATCAAGCCCAGCAGGTTCTGGCCGGTGCCGTCGCCGGCGAGGATTTGGTTTTCCTCGACGTATTTCAGCCCGTAGATTGCGCGACCGTTGATGTAGCTCTGCAGCAGCGGCAGGTCGGACAGCACCTGCTTGGAAGCGCGGAACCAGTGGGCGATGGTGCGAACCGGCGTGCTCTTCAGGGTGAAGGCCAGATCCGACTGGGCCTTGGCAGCGCCCTCGCCCGCCTGCGGCGCGGCCATGTTCTGGAAGCCGGTTTCCTGCACGAACTCGATGGCGTTCGAGGCAGTGCGACCCGGCATGATCAGGTCACGGATGGTCAGCACGCGCTCCGGGGGCGCGATGACGCCGGGAATGCGATCGGGGCGGATGCCAGCGCCGACGCCACCGGTGCCGGTGGTGAGACTGGTGATATTGGCCACCGCCTTGACGCCCAGCCGGGCAATACCGCGGCCGCGGGTAGTCAGGGCCTGGAAATCTTCGGTCTCGGTCAGCTGCTCGCCCAGCGACTTTTCGCCGAGGGGGTCATTGGCTGCGAAACGACGGCCCAATTTCTGCTCGACGTCCTGCAGACGATCCTGCAGCGCCAGGCCATCTTTCACCAGGCCATCCAAGATGGTCTTGGTGTCGGCCAGGATGGTGCCGTGTTCCTTGATTTCCTTGCTGGCCTTCTCGGCGAAAGCCTTGATCTCCTGGTCGCGCTGGTCCAGGGCGGACATGACGTCCTTCAGCTCCAGCTGATCGCTGGCGCGCTCCTTGCGTTCGAATTGGCGTTGCTCGGTGCGAGCGGCGTTACTCATGGCGTTGTACATGGTGAATCCTCAAAACGAAGGGAGGGAAAGGCCGCGGCTCAGCTGCTCGTGCAGCGCCTTGGCAATTACGGGTTCCGCCTGTTCGCCCTCGGACTCACTCCGGAGCATGTGCTTCAGGCCGCGATTGGCGATCACGGCGGCCTGAGTTTTCGAGAAGCCTGCCTCGCGCAGGAGCTGCTCAAATTCGGGGAGGGTCGGCAGCGAGCCGTGGGCCAGCTTCGACTTGATGACGTCGGTCCGGGCCTCGTCGTTGGCCGGCACGGTGACGATGGAGATTTCCACTAGATCCAGCTTGGTCAGGGTGCGGATCCCGGTCTTCTCGTCGCGGTTGGACTCGCGGACGTAGTAGCCGATGGACAGGCCGGTGATGGCCCGGGATTTCATCCCGCGGTAGGCCACTCGAGCATAGGCCGCGTCTTCCAACCACAGCTCGCCATCACCGAACAGTCCACGGTCGTCTTCTTTCAGGCTGTCGATGTTCCAGGAGCCGATGGGCTCGCCGGTGCGGTGCTGCCAGAGCACCGGGAAGGTCCGGCCCTTGGCCTTGGCGTCCGCGATGGACTCTAGGAAGGCGCCGGGGGCCACCACCTCGTTGTAGCTGTCGATGACGCCGAACACCGAGCCGTAGCCAGAAAAAAGGCCGTCATCGCTGACGGCCTGGGCGTCGAAGTCGAATGACCGAATCTGCATCGGTCGCTCTTTGCGGTTCATTCGCGGTTCCTCGGTTGATCGTTGAGCCAGTCCATCAGCGCAGAGCGCGCCTGCTGCGCATCGCCAGCGCCTTCGCCCAACTTGTCGATGGGCAGCATGTTGGATTGAACGGTGAGCTCCGCCGCGTTGCCGCCCATGGGCGCCAGGTTCTCGCGGATGCGGCAGTCGTCCCGGGTGTAGATGCCGTTCTGGACCATGGAGCTGTAGAACTGGGCCCTGCCGGCGCTATCGGCGCGCAGCAGGCCTTCCGGGTTGAACTTGACGAAGAAGCGGCGCCGCTCTTCCGGGCGGAGCAGGCGCCGGTTGGCGCTCATCTCGATCCGCTTCATCCAGGGCAGAAGGGTGAAGGTCAGGAAGCCGATCATCTGCTGCTCCATCCCAGTACCCCAGCTGGTGGAGTTCTGGGTGTGGCCGACCATCCAGGGCGGCACGCGGAACCAGCGGCAGATCTCCTCGACGTTGAACGCCCGGGTCTGCAGCATCTGCGCGTCTTCCGGCGTCATGCTGACCTGCTGGTACTTCATGCCAGCCTCAAGGACCATGGTCTTGCCGGAGTTCGTCGCGCCAGCGAACTGCTTGACCATGTCGTCGCGGATCTCGTCCCGCTGGTCCTTCTTCAGGATCTGCTCGGTGGAGAGCACGCCGCCCAACTTCATGCCGTTGGCGAACATCTTGGCGGCCGACTCATCCGCAGCCATCGCAGCGCCCAGGACATTGCGGCCGATTGCCAGCGGCGGGAGGCCGCACAGCGGGTCGGTGCCGAAGGCCCGGGTGTGCCAGATCGTTTCGTCGGTGAAGGTGTGAGACTTCCCGGCGCTGTCGGTGTAACGGTACTCGATGGATCCGTTTGCCAGCCGGCGCGGCGGGCTCACGCTCTGTGGTAGCAGGAACTCCACGCTGCTGAGGTCGCGGCGAGAAAAGGTGGGCTCGCCGAAGGCGTTGCCCTGGAGCAGAAGGCTGGCCGCCATGTTCTCCCAGAACTCCACGGGGGTCTGGTCGGCATTGGGCTGCTGGCTGATGACGAAATGGACCGGGTGACTCTCGGCCACCACCGGAACCCCGTCCTGCCTTTCGTAGAGAGCGATGGGCAGGGTGGCCAGGGTCTCGGCGATCAGCCGGACGCAGGACCAGACCGTCGACAGCTGCAGAGCCGTCTGCTGGCTGACCACTTTGCCCGAGGCCGAGTCGGCGCCGTAGTAGGTGCTCCAGAAGTTGCCATCGCCGAGGCCGATCTTGCGGCCGATCCAGCCGGCCAGTGAGGACTTGGCGAAGCCTGGCTCCGCCGAGCGCACCATGGCCTGGCCCAGCACCTGGGTCAGGGATTTATTCACCGATCAGCCCCTTGCGAATGAAGCCCGCGACCAGCAGCAGCGCTACGCCACCAGCCAGCAGGGAATAGCCCACGCCGGTCAGCACGTAGACACCGCCGACGATCAGGCACAGGCCCGCCGCGGCCGCCAGCAGGAAGATGAGGAGGCCCTTGTGCATGTCGTGTCCTGTTACCCGATCACGATCGGGTTGCTGAAGAAGTCGTCGAAGCCGCCGGAGCCGTTGGCCACGAGGCGCATCACACTGCCGACACCCATGATCAGCGCCACCGCGCCGTCAATCTTGTTGTCGTTGCCCTGCTTGATCGGCCGCACGATGTCGTCGTTGCCTGGCAGGTTCTTGCCGATCACGTTGGCGATACACCAGGTCATGATCGGGTTGCCGTCGTGGTGGAACCGGCCCGACTGAATAGCCGCTTCCAGCTCCTTCATCGGGTCCGACATGTTGGTGTAGTTCTGCACCGTGGTGACGGGGGTCAGGCCCTCGTCGTCCAGCTGGTGGCTCAGGTTCGTTGCGCCGTGCGGGTCAATGGGGCTTTCGCTGACTGGCGAGACCGTGTTGGCCTCCTTGGCATCCTCCAGGATCTCCCGATAGTCGATCTCGGCGCCGGGCGTGACCTGCAGGTGGCCGGTGTTGATCCAGGCCTGGAAGCGTTCGGCCATCCGCTTGTTGTCGTCGTTGAACGCCGTGTCTTCCGGCACCCAGAAGCCCGGGGCAACGCTGTAGTAGTGGGTTCGGCCATCAATGACGCGCCAGAACAGCCGCGCCATGGAGTTCATGTCCAGCTTGCGCGCCAAGTCGAACGCCAGAACGCATTCCTGCCCCTCGAACTGCTCCAGGCTGAGGGTCGTGTCCTCGCAGGCCTTCCAGTTCTCGACGTTGAAGAAGCCTGCCTTCGCGCTGACCCAGAGGTTCAGGTGCTTCGTCTTGAAGGTGTTGGTGAAGCGCGCCGACCGGATTGCCCGGGCCAGCTGGCTCTCCAGGTACTCCTGATAGACCGACACCCCCATGCAGGGGTTGGCCTTGGCGAGGTTCTTCGGGTCGGTCCAGTCGTCGCCCTCATCCAGCGTCCAGATCCAGGCGAACAGCTCCGGATCAGGCACCGAGCCTTCCAGCATCTCGATGGACTGGCGGCGCTTGTCGTAGCAAGGCCCCTCGATGTTGGCGCCTGCCGTGGTGATGATGAACATCAGCGGCTGCCGGCGAGCGCCCATGCCGGTCAGCATGGTGTCGTACTGGGCCGAGCTGTCGTGCTCGTGAAATTCGTCAATGATCGCGCAGCTTGGCGAAGCGCCGTCGCCGGGGTTGCCGATCAGGGGTTCGAAGCGCGAGCCCTGCGCCGGCACGTTCATGTTCGAGGCGTTCACCTCGATTCCGGCCGCCTCGATCAGCATTGGCGATCGCTTCACCATCAGTCGGGCCGGGCGGAAGACCTCCCAGGCCTGCTTCTCGGTGGTGGCGCCGCTGTACACCTCGGCGCCGAACTCGTTGTCAGCGACGAACATGCTGATCCCGACGCCGGCGGCGATCACCGACTTTCCGTTCTTGCGCGGCACCTCCCAATAGCTCTCGCGGAAGCGCCGGTAGCCGTCCTTCTTGCGCAGCCAGCCGAAGGTACAGGCCATGCCGAACAGCTGCCAGGGCTCCAGGGTGATGAGCTGGCGCTTGAACGCCCACTCGCCCTTGGTGTGAGGCATCAGCTGCACCAGGCGCAGCTTCTTCTCCGCCTGGGCAGCGTCGAATTTGTAGGGGAAGCCCTTGCCGCGGCTCTCGGCAACGTCGTCGAAGTGCCGCTGGATCGCCAGGTGGATGAACCGGCACGCCGGCACCCTACCCTTCAGGACGGCCCGCGCCCACGCCATCGCCTTGTCGACGTTGGGCGTGGGGGTCTTGGCCATCAGGAACTCAGGAGGGAAGCGAACTCGTTGGTGGATTTCTGCTTGTTGCCGCCGATCAGGCGCGTCCGGCTGGCCGGGTCGAGCCCGAGCAGTGAGCCGAAGGTCACCATCTGGCGCATCGTTTCGTTGGCAGCGGTCAGGGCCGGGTTCTTCATCGGGCCGCCCTGGGCGCCCTCCACCACGATGCCGTGGGTGTTGATCGATTCCTGCGCCAGGCGCCAGTTGCCATAGGCCGTGCAGAAGGCCTCGACGTTGTGCAGGTCGGTGAGCGCCAGCACGTTCTCGCGCAGCAACTCGGGAATGATCATCTTCCACATGTCAGCCGCTCGGTCGTTCAGCCACTCAGGCGGATCGACGTTGGTGACAGTGGAAAACTGGGGTTCGGCCTTGTTCAAGGCCCGCTTGCCGGGGTTGCCGGCGAGCTGTTTCTTGGCCGTGGGCTTGGGCTTGCGACCTCGGCCAGCGACCGCCGCTGTGCCGCCCATGGCGCTACTCCTGAATTTTTAATTTCGCGGGCGTGAAAAATTGATGGGGCGGACGGTGTCCGACCCTATAGCCACAGACTTTCTACCCACCCCCACCCATAGCCAGAGCCTATATAGGGGCTGTGACGTGCTACAAGTTGGGCCGGCGGCCTGCTGCTGACTCGCGCAGCGTCTTGACCCGATGGCAGTCATGGTTGATGGCCGCCAGGTTGCCCGGGGTATCGCTGCCGCCTTGGGCCAGGGCCACGATGTGGTCGACCTCATGCGCTGGCCTGACACGGCCCAGGCGCCTGCAGTCCTCGCACTGGCAGAGATAGCCATCACGCTTCAGCACCTGCTCACGCATCCGGCGCCAGGGCCGACCACCACGACCAGAGCCTTGCCGGTTGGCCCAGGCCTTGGCTTGGTCAGCGTGCTCGTCGCAGTAGCCACCAGCATTGCGGGTCAGCGCGTTGCAGCCGCGAGCACGGCATGGCTTGTTGGGTCGCAGCGCCATCAGATGGGCCTGCCTGCCAGGTCACGGCGTGGCGCCTCATCCGCAGCGTCTTCGCTCTGCTGGTCGGCTAGGTAATCCACCATCTCGCGGTTGCTCTCGGCCAACAGCCTGTTGCTCTCGGCCAGCTCCAGCATCGCCTGGGTCTGGCGCGCCAGGGCGGCCATAAGTTCCTGGTGCTCAGTCATTGATAGGCTCCACTGTGACCTGGCCACGAAGAAGGCGGGTATACAACTCACGACGGTTGCGCATCAGCCGCATCGGTGCAGGCGTGTAGCAGACCACGCCGCGCTTGATGTCGGCCCAGATTGCGCGAGATACCTCATTGCCGTTCACGAATACCCGGCGGCGACCGCGACCATCGCCAGGGTGGTGATAGTGATCAGTCATGGCTCTAGCTCGAATAGGGTTTCGTGACATTTCACGTTTCAGCAGATGACAGGGGCGATACCACCCGGCCATGCGATGTCACCAACTCGGGGGTTCATCGGGAATGGCGGATAGGTTGGCAGTGCGGGTGATGCGATCACCGGCCCACGCTGCTCTTGCACAGGCGGCGTTACCTTTCTGAACACCGTCTGCAGGTGCTGGCCGATGGCCTTCCACTGCTCGGCCGTGGGCTGCTCCATCGAGGAGTTAAGCTCAACGAAGCCCTGGAGCCAGTAGGCGAATTGTTCGGAGGTCATCTGCCATCCCATCCCAGTTGCTTAAGGTCGCCTTCCACACGCTTGATCCGCTGGCTTATCAGGTCGAGCACGGGCCGCAGTGCTGCAGCGTCCAGCTCATTATCCTGGGCGCTTCCATAGATTGCGACGCGGAAGGCACCTTTACGCCCGGCATCGTCGTACAGCTTCTTCAACCGGTCGCGCTCGTGGAACAGTGCCTGGGCCTGCTTGATCTGCTGTTGGTTCACGGATAGTCCTCCAGCGCAGCCTGGCGCCCGCCCCATTGCTCGGGCAGTGCACAGGCCGTCACCTCAAGTTCGTAGAGCTTCTGCCCTACGCTGTCGCCGGGCGCAGCCGCGTGGATGGTGCGCATGTCGGTACGGCAATCCGTGATCCGACCCACGACCCCAATGCCGCAGCCGAGCACGAAGACAATGGCGCAGGCGATCAGGTAGTGGACGGTCTGCTTGAGCCGCTTCACTGCCTGGCCTGCTGCCGGCGCTCGGACACCCGGCGGTCTCGGCCGACGATCAGTGAGCCTACGCGGTGGAAGATGTAGCCGGCGATGAAGACCGAATGACCCACCACCAGGGCGCTGCCATCGCTGTTGTTGACCATCTTCCAAGGCTCGGCGAACCAGAGCTGGATGTGGCCGAGCATCAGCAGGACGGTCGAGACCATCAGGAAGGCGATCTCGGCGTGATCGTCTTGGCGGAAGCGGCCTCCCAGGGAAAGGAAGACAGCGCAGCGGCCAATGACCAAGGCATATGCCACAAGGGCGATTATCGAAACGATGAACATCAGGGGCCTCCGGGGCTGAAGCGCTCCACAGCAGACTTGACCTTGACCTCCAGCACCCCGAGCACCGGGTAAGCGAAGAAGCCCAGCAGCATGATGATGCCGGCCCGGTACTGGTTGGAGACATCGATGAACTCACCGGCCACCTTGCCCACGAAGAACGCCACCACCAGCTTGCCGACGAAGGTTCGCCAGTCGAAGCGCATGGATGTGGCGCCGGGGTAGAACAGGCTGGCGAGTCCACCCAGCATCCCGAGGAAGCCGACCAACGCCCAGTCCAGAAGCTTCTCCACTGGCTTGGTCCTCTCGGAAATGAAAAAGCCCAGCACGGTGGCTGGGCTTGTGTGCCGCTGCATCTTCATCATTCGCAGGATCGGCAAGATAGGGAAATGTTCGGCCAAACGGCCAATCCTGTCAAGCAACTTCTCTTTCGAACAATTCCTGACCCTCCAGCAGGTGAATTGCAGCAGCAATCGCCAAATCCAGGGCCTCGTTTAGCATCTCGTGGATATAGCCCCTCCAGCGCCGCATGGTGCGCTCGGAGGTGCCCTGGTTGTTGTCCCAGCGCGCCATGTCGTAGATGTTCTCGCGCAGCACGATGGTGGAGCGCTTGCCCTCGACACCGGCGCGCTGGGGCATGGCCCAGGCCAGGACGGCGTAGGACTTGAAGTGGTCGTGAGCCGGGGTGGCGATGATCCGGGCCAGGCGCTTGATGGCAGGGGCGCGGTCGGCCGGCTCGATGGTGTAGCGAGCGATCAGCGCATCCCAGTGCCGCTCCTTCAGGTGCTTGCGCAGGAAGGCCCGGTATTCGCAGTCCAGCTCGAAGCGCTCCTGGCGCGATAGGCCGCCGAAGCCCCCTCTTCCGTCCTGGTCAGCATCTACCCAGGCGGCGGATGCGGTCTTGCCCTCGCTACCGGCGAGGAGGATGCGGACCAGGGTGGATACCTTGCTACTGCTGAAACTCTGCATGGTCAGTCTCCGGTGAAGTGCGAGAAGCCGGCGCCGCGGCGGTTGTTCTCCTGGGTCGGCTGCGTCCGCTGCAGGGTGACCAGCTGCTGTTCCAGATGCAGCAGGCGGTGGTTCAGGGTGAAGACGATCTCTTCCAGGGGCAGCGCCTGGCCGGTGGCGTGATCGACCCAGCCGGTGGCGTTGCAGCTGGCACACGGCAGCTCATGGAACAGGCCCGCGGTCACGCCCCGGCCCCGGCAGTCAGGGCACCGGGTGATCGGCACCTGGCGCCGCTTCAAATCAGGCCCGTGCTGCTTGCGCATTGGCCCTCCGGTCGATTTCCTTCTGGATGTCTTCCATCTCGCCGAGGGCACGTGACATGTCACGTTGCGCTTTCTGCTCGCCTGCCTTGTTGACGCTGGAGCGGTCCTTCCAGATTCGGCCGCCGAGGCGAGAGCCAGGGCG
>Ga0157371_10005093_pt1 | contig 11209 bp, 13 predicted proteins | sample C45metaG_FD_113462 | JGI IMG/M metagenome (GOLD analysis project Ga0157371, IMG submission 113462) | Corn rhizosphere microbial communities from Kellogg Biological Station, Michigan, USA - C4-5 metaG | ecosystem: Host-associated > Plants > Roots > Rhizosphere > Soil | place: USA: Michigan... | reverse complement strand
TAAATACTACAAATCTATAGTTTGATGGATGCAGATCTTTTTTCATATTGTTATATACTTATGTGTCGCTTATTTTTAAGGATGCAAATATCGTGATTTTATTTTTTAGAAACAAATAAGTGTTGAAAAATTATCTGCTATACTTTTTACGTGTTTCTATTTTCTCCTTTTGCCTTGCAATATAGGCATCAGCGATCACCTCTGCCGATGGTAATTCGGAGTTACTAATTAACAGCTTTTTTAACTTAACCTCATCAACATCAGTACGGTACAAGATATTCATCATCTTTGAAATATCGTTATCAAGCAAATATGCAAATGCCTCTACCAACCGTTCCCTTATTAAAGCTTCAGTAGCTAATTCATCTATTTCAAAATCTTTACTTATAATACTACAAAGTGGAGCCAGCTGATCCATTGCTATATTTCCTGACATAATTCAACCAAAACTCCATTAGTACCTTTTGGATGCACAAAGCATACCAATTTGTTATCAGCTCCTTGTTTAGGAAGCTCATTAAGTAAAACAAAACCTTCGTGCTTTAATCTTTTCATTTCCAATTCAATATTATCTACCTCAAAGGCTATATGATGTATACCCTCTCCCTTTCTTTCGAGAAATTTAGCTATTGGACTATCTTGCGAGGTAGCAGCAAGTAATTCAATCTTATTTACTCCCGTTTTAAAAAAAGCGGTATTTACACCTTCAGATTCTACTTCTTCTTTTTTATAACACGAAGTTCCCAGCAACTTTTCGTACAGACTACAAGAGACATCAAGATCTTTTACGGCAATACCAATATGCTCAATCTGCTTCATAAACCATTTAATGAGTTAAATAAATGTAAAAATGCAAGTTTTAACTATACCGTCATAGGTATTAATTATAATTGTTGGTAATCTTTTTTCGTATCTTTGCTTATTAATAAGAATAAACAAAAACGATGGAACTTCCTATTTACTTAGATAATAATGCCACTACCCCACTAGATCCCAGGGTTTTAGAAGCAATGCTACCTTATTTCACTAACAAGTTTGGTAATGCTGCCAGCCGTAATCATGCCTTTGGGTGGGTTGCTGAAGAAGCTGTTGATTACTCACGTGAACAAGTAGCCAAATTAATTGGCTGTACCGAAAAAGAAATCATTTTTACTTCGGGTGCAACAGAGGCCGACAATCTTGGAATAAAAGGTGTTTTTGAGATGTATCAGGATAAGGGTAATCATATCATTACTGCTACAACTGAACACAAAGCTGTATTAGACACTTGTAAACATCTGGAAAAATCAGGTGCAAAAGTTACTTATCTTAAAGTTAAAGAAGATGGTCTTATTGATCTTCAGGAACTTGAAGCAGCAATGACTGATCAAACGATTCTTGTAACCATTATGTATGGAAACAATGAAATAGGTGTTGTTCAACCAATAAAAGAAATATCTGCAATTGCTCATAAATATGGTGCATTATTTATGACAGATGCTACCCAGGCAGTTGGTAAAATTCCTGTTGATGTAAATGCTGATGGCATTGATCTTATGGCATTTTCTGCTCATAAAATGTATGGCCCTAAAGGTGTAGGTGTCCTTTATGTACGTCGTAAAAACCCAAGGGTTAAGGTTACCGCACAAATGGATGGTGGCGGTCACGAACGTGGTATGCGTTCGGGAACATTAAATGTACCTGGTATTGTTGGGCTTGGTAAAGCTTGTGAACTTTGTCGCTTAGAGATGGATAGCGAAGCTAAACGTCTATCTGGCTTACGAGATAAACTTGAATCGTCTTTAGCTCAAATGGAAGAAAGTTATGTAAATGGTAACGTTGAACACCGTTTACCTCATGTTGCTAACATTTCATTCAAATATGTTGAGGGTGAGGGGTTAATGATGGCTATGAAAGATCTTGCCGTTTCATCAGGCTCTGCTTGTACTTCAGCTTCTTTAGAACCATCTTATGTTTTAAAAAGCCTTGGATTGTCGGATGATCTTGCTCACTCTTCTATCCGTTTTGGACTAGGTCGTTTTACAACAGAAGAAGAAATTGACTATGCAATAGAAAACACAAAAAAAGCAGTTAACCATCTTAGAGACCTTTCTCCACTTTGGGAAATGTTTAAAGACGGCATTGACTTAAGTAAAATTGAGTGGGCTGAACACTAATGATAAATATGATTTTGGATTTACGAATTACGATTTCAATCTAAAGTCAAAATATAAAAGATAAAATTTAAAAGGTTTTGGAGATCGTAAATCTGAAATCATAAATCAAGAATAAGATGGCATATTCAGAAAAAGTAATGGAACACTATACCAACCCTAGAAATGTTGGTACTTTAGATAAAGATAGTAAATCGGTTGGAACAGGCCTTGTTGGTGCACCTGAGTGCGGCGACGTAATGCGTTTACAAATTGAGGTTGATGATAACAACGTAATCACAGATGCTAAATTCAAAACATTTGGATGTGGATCTGCAATTGCATCATCTTCGCTTGCAACTGAATGGTTAAAAGGGAAAACCGTTGATGAGGCATTAGCAATTGACAATATGGATATTGTTGAAGAATTAGCTCTCCCTCCGGTAAAAATCCACTGTTCAGTATTAGCTGAGGATGCAATTAAATCAGCAATTAACGATTATCGCGTTAAAAACGGGATGGAACCATTTGAGTTAGCTAAATCTCATCACTAATTCGAGCATTTAGTATTTAGTACTTAGACATGATGTTTATAAAAATTCGTCTAAATACTAAGTACCAAATACTAAGTACTAAATACTAATACAATGATTACAATAACAGAGAAAGCAAAGAATAAAATTGATCACCTTATGCTAGATGGGCATATGGATAACAGCTATTTCTTGCGCGTTTCAGTTAAAGGCGGTGGCTGTTCAGGATTATCATATAATCTGGACTTTGATAATGAAGAACAAAAAGGAGATCAGTTTTTTGAAGACAAGGGTATTAAAATAGCTTTGGATATGAAGTCTTTTTTATATCTGGCCGGTACTGAACTTGATTTTTCTGACGGTTTAAATGGAAAAGGCTTTAATTTTAACAACCCAAATGCCAGTCGTTCTTGTGGTTGCGGAGAGAGTTTTTCTGTTTAACATACATTTCACTATATTTGTAGAGGGCGCTTTTAGCGCCCTTTTTTATTATCTAAATGTGCCTGGCAATGCTGGTTGCATTTTTAAAAGGAAAAGTTTATCATTGCTTTAACAAGCTAACCAATCATATAATATGGTATCATTCAACGAGTCTTCTACAGTTCCCAGTTTACTGCGAAATGTAGTGGAAAATATTCACAAACCGGAAGAGACCTTTCTTATAGACAAAAAGAGTTCAGAATGGGAAGAAATATCATTCAAAGAAACTCTTGACAATGCAGATGCGGTTTCATTGTTCTTTTTAAATAAAGGAATAAAAAAAGGTGACAGAATGGGACTAATGATAGAGAACTCACCCGAATATGTTTATTATGATCAGGGAATACAACAGATTGGAGCTATCAATACGTCAATATATCCTACCCTTTCTGAACATGAAGTAGAATATATCATTAATGATTCTGGCATCAAAGCTATCTTAGTAGGAAATACCTTCCTATATAAAAAAATTCTTAAAATTTCTGGCAACTGCAGACAACTAAACTACATAATCCCTGCCTTTGCAGAATACACAAAAGTTAATGTTCCGGAAGATCTTAATGCGGAAATTATTAGCTTTGAAGAAGTACTTAATGCCAAGAAAAGCCTTACAGCTGACAAACTAACGGAGATACAAGCGATAAGGAACTCACTAACTCCTTCAGATATATCAGCGTTGATTTATACCTCGGGAACTACCGGTACCCCAAAGGGGGTGATGCTTTCTCACAGCAATTTTGTTGAGAATGTAAAGGTTTGTCTACAACAGATTCCTGTTATTGATGAAACTGAAACCTTCTTATCCTTTTTGCCATTATCACACGTTTTTGAACGTACTGCAACTTACCATGTTTGCTGTGCTCAGGGATGTAAAATTGCCTTTGCTCAAAGTTTAGAGCTCCTGGCAAAAAATATGGGCGAAATAAAACCCACAGTAATGAATTGTGTTCCGAGGCTATTAGAAAGGATTCACGATAAAGCGATAAAAAGTGGGACTGCCGGCGACGGACTAAAGTCTAAAATTTTTCTTTGGGCACTTGAAACAGGGAAAAATTATCGCCACGAAAAAGAAAAAGGAAGAACTCCTGGCATATTTCTTTCTATGAAACGCTCAATCGCCGAGAAACTTGTTTTCAGCAAAATAAAAGAGAAAACAGGCGGCAGATTAAAATTTATGATTTCTGGCGGAGCAGCCTTACCTAAAAACGTTGGCGAATTCTTTGGAAATCTTGACATAAAAATACTTGAGGGATTTGGATTAACAGAGACTTCGCCAGTTATGTCGGTAACCGAATACCACCGACAGGTGTACGGAACGGTTGGACGTGTAATTCCAGGCATTGAGATTGGAATTCAGGATGTTGAAACCAAAGAAATGATTAATATCCAAACACATGAATCTTTTGATCCAAATTTTGAGTGTGCCGAAGGAGAAATTATAGTTAGAGGCCATTGTGTTATGCAGGGCTATTTCAACAAGCCAGCAGAGACTGCTGAAGCCATTGACAAACACAATTGGTTCCACACAGGTGATATTGGGAGATTTTACAAAGGGAATTTACAAATTACAGATCGATTAAAAAACATGATCGTAAATGCTTATGGGAAAAATGTTTACCCTACTCCTGTAGAGAATATATACCTTAAAAGCCTTAAAATAGATCAGCTATTTTTAATTGGGGACAAAAGAGAATACCTTACTGCTATCATTATTCCCAATAAAGAAAATCTTCAAGAATCATTTAAACTTCCTGAATCATTTTTTCAAAAGCCTGAGCTATTCATTACAGAAAAAGAAATTATAGATTGGATAGGACAGGATATTAAAAAACTTTCGGGAGAACTCGCAAAATTCGAACGAATCAAGAATTTTAAAGTTAAACGTAATCCTTTTAGTATTGAAGAGGGTGAAATAACCCCAACTTTAAAAGCTAAAAGAAAAGTTCTTGAAAAAAAATATGCAGAAACTATTAACCAGATGTATAATGAATCTGTTGATGCAGATTAATAAACTTTCAACATCTAATTTTTTACAGTGAATATTCCCATTTAATACAAGTAAAAAAATGCTGCAAATACCTATTTTTGCATAATTTCAAAATACAATACAAATAAAACTATACGGCTCAATGCCGGATATAAGAGATATATGAGTACAGGACTATCAGAATTAGAATTACTGCGCCGTAATTCACTAAATCAGTTACGTGAATTAGGGATAAACCCCTACCCTGCAGAAGCATTTGAGATAAATGCAAATGCAGCCGATATTTTAGCAAACTACGAGCGGGACAAAACTGCATATAAGAACATTAGCATAGCTGGTAGGATAATGACACGCCGTATTATGGGTAGTGCTTCATTTGTTGAAATACAAGATTCTACAGGCAGAATACAGGTTTATATAAAGAGAGATGATATTTGTCCGGATGAAGACAAGTCTCTTTACAATACTGTTTTCAAAAAGCTACTTGATTTAGGAGATTTTATAGGTATTAAAGGTTACGTTTTTACAACCCAAACAGGTGAAATTTCTGTTCACGTTACAGAGTTTAAACTACTTTCAAAAGCGTTGAAACCTTTGCCTATAGTTAAGCGCGATGAAGAGGGTAATATATATGATGGATTTACTGATCCTGAATTACGTTACAGACAACGCTATGTTGATTTAACGGTAAATCCGGGTTTTAAACAGATCTTTATCAACCGATCTAAAGTTATCAATACTATGAGAAATTATTTTGATAACCAAGGCTGGATGGAAGTTGAAACGCCAATATTACAACCTATTCATGGTGGTGCTGCGGCCCGTCCTTTCAATACGCACCATAATACTTTAGATATGCCGCTATACCTTCGTATAGCAAATGAGCTTTATTTAAAAAGACTTATTGTAGCAGGTTTTGATGGAGTATATGAGTTCGGTAAAATGTTCAGAAATGAAGGTATGGATCGCACGCACAATCCAGAGTTCACCTCTATGGAAATCTATGTGGCTTATAAAGATTATATCTGGATGATGAGTATGGTAGAAGAATGCCTTGAAAAAGTAGCACAAACTATTCATGGCTCTGCGGTTGTGAAAGTCGGTGAACATGAAATTAACTTTGAAGGGCCATATGAGAAATTAACCATGTATGAGTCTATCCAAAAATATACTGGCATAGATGTTTCCAACATGACCGAAGAGGAACTGAAAGAAACTTGCAAAAGCTTAAATGTTGAAATAGATGCTTCTATGGGTCGTGGAAAACTTATAGATGAACTATTTAGTGAGAAGGTTGAGGCTAACCTAATCCAACCTACTTATATTACTGACTATCCTTTAGAAATGACACCCCTTGCTAAAAAACACAGAAGCAAAGAAGGTTTGGTAGAAAGGTTCGAGTTGTTTGTAATGGGTAAAGAAATTGCAAACGCCTATTCAGAGCTTAATGACCCAATTGATCAAAGAGAACGTTTTGAAGATCAATTAAAATTAGCAGCCAGAGGTGATGATGAAGCAATGGCTATGGATGACGATTTTATCCGTGCTCTTGAGTATGGAATGCCCCCAACCTCGGGTTTAGGAATAGGAATAGACAGATTAGTAATGCTGATGACTAACCAATCTACTATTCAGGAGGTATTGTTCTTCCCTCAAATGAGGCCTGAGAAAAAAGCAAAGGTAACCACCGATGAAGATTTTGTAAATGCAGGCATTCCTGCTGAATGGGTTCAGGTGATTAGAAAAATGGGTATAAATACAATCGAAGAGTTAAAAGGAGCTAATCCAAACAAGGTTTTCAATGATCTTGGGGGGATGCGTAAGAAACTTAAACTGGAATTAACCATGCCTTCAAAAGAAGACGTAACCGCTTGGTTTTCTTAACATAGAGATAACACAAACTTAAAGGCCTGCTACATAAAATCTTAGCAGGCCTTTTCTATTTTTAGGGCATATTAAAATTGATAAATTATGAATAGTTCAAGCCTTGAAATAACAGAAAAAGAATACTGTATAAAGCTAAGTAAGGAAGCATTCGATTTGACTTTGATCCGCCAGTTAATCACAAGAATACAGTCGGAACAATTGTTCTTTAGCAGAAAGAAAGATTATCTTGAAGATGATATCATCAGCAGGACTTCGGAACACTATGAACCAAATGAAAACTTTGACAGATTAAGCGAAAAATAAAAAGCCACGTTTGCATGTGGCTTTAAGTTTCTTTTATCTGTATCGTACCTGTTGTTGTCTATCCATCATACCAAGCTGATCCTTCATCTGTTTTATCTGATCAGCAAGTAATTTATTCTTATCTGCCTTCTTTGCTTCAGTCAGATACATCTGTGCTTCTCTCTTATTTCTTTTTGCCATAGATATTCCAGCTAAACTTAATTTAGCTAAAGCAATATTATGATCCATATGCAGACCTAAAGAAAGTGCCTTCTTAAAATATTTTTCTGACTGCATAGGGGCCTTTCTGGATTCAATAAGACCAATCAAAAGATTATAATAGCCCTGTTGAACTCTAATCAATTGCTTTTCATAATTGGTGATTCTTTTTAAGAAGGCTTCCGCCTTAACCATATTGTCTTTTCTTAAAAACCATTGAGCAAGCAGCATATTCTCGTTATAAAAGTAGGTAACAAGAATTAGGATACCAATAAAAACACCAAGAATACCCCATCCCCAGAAACTGAAAAACATAAGTGCTATAGAAGCTCCCAACACAACAAAACCTAAAATAAGACGAACTATATTTGGCATATCCTTTTATATTTTTTTTGCAAATATCGTGTTTAAATACCAAAAAACAGATTTAAAATTATAATTTAAACAAAAAAGAAATCATGTTCCTTTCATGTTTTACCTAAAGATTTTCAAAATATGAATAGATTTACAAATCTTTAATTATGGAAACTACGCCAAGTCAACTCAACAAGCAACTAGAAGACCCATTAACAGGTGAAATTATCTTATTAAATACCTGTACCAGAGATGCTGTAACAACATCTCCATCGATGGAGGAAAAATATGTTAGCGGATACTTCACTTATATTCCAGAGCCAGCAGCTTTAAATGAATTACAATCCTTATTAAAAAGCAAAACTATTATCATTGTTTTAGGGACCTGGTGTGGTGATAGCCGTGAGCAATTGCCCCATTTTCTGAAAATTGCAGATGCTTCGCCTATTAATAAACAAGATATAACGTTTATATGTGTGGACAGAGCAAAAAAAGCAGAATATGGATTGTTAGAGAATTTAAATATAGATCGTGTACCTACCTTTATCATTTATGATCATGGAAAAGAATTGGGACGCATTATTGAAAAACCTGTGATAAGTATTGAAGAAGATCTGGTACTTATGTTATCAAGAAAATAAATATGTCGATTACTTTAGAGAAAAGCTGGCTCGATGAACTAAGCGCCGAATTTGAAAAAGACTACATGAAAGCACTAAAAACTTTCTTGCAGCAAGAAAAACAAAAAGGTTTTACTGTATATCCTAAAGGATCAGAAGTTTTCAATGCGCTAAATCATACTCCATTCAATAAAGTTAAAGTAGTGATTCTGGGACAAGACCCATACCATGGACAAGGACAGGCTCATGGCTTATCTTTTTCAGTTCAAAAGGGTATTACAGTTCCCCCATCTTTAAAAAATATATATAAAGAACTTGCTACAGATATTGAGGGGTTTTCCATTCCTACTCATGGAAATTTAACTAAATGGGCAGATGAGGGAGTTTTGTTACTCAATGCTACTTTAACCGTTAGAGCCCATGAAGCAGGTTCTCATCAGGGCAAAGGCTGGGAGATATTTACCGACAAAATAATCAGTCAACTATCTGGAAAAAGAGAAGGTCTTGTTTTTCTTTTATGGGGTAGATATGCACAAAATAAATCAGCGTTAATTGATCAAACGAAACATACCATTTTAGCCGCAGCCCATCCCTCTCCTTTCTCAGCTTATAATGGATTTCTTGGTAGTCGACATTTTTCCAAGGCTAATGCCATTTTGGAAAAACAGGGTCTTGGTCCAATCGATTGGCAGATTACTTAATGAAATTAGTACTCCAAAGGAACAATGGGTTCCTTTTTGGTAGTAGACATAATCATCATTGTCTGGAAAGTTTTAACTACAGATATTTTGCTAATCTTATCCATAATTAAACGCTCATAAGCCTTAATATCATTTACGTAAACCTTTAGTAAGAAATCTGCTTGTCCGGTAACATGATGACATTCTGTAATTTCTTTAATTTGATTTACCTCATCTAAAAATATTTGTATGGTATTATTTTTATGAAAATCAAGCTGAACCTGGATAAAGGTTTTAATACCTAAACCTAATTTTTCCTCGTCAACCAAAGCATGATAACTTTTGATAAAACCCGACATCTCTAATTTACGTACTCTTTCTAGCGTTGGCGCTGGTGAAAGGCCAATCTCCTGAGATAACAATAAGTTAGTTATCCTTCCATTTTCTTGTAGTAATTTAAGAATTTTAAAATCAGTTTTATCTAGTTCTGCTGCCATTAGTTTATCAATAATTATCCAAAGGTAGAATAAGAATCCATTACCTACCAAATTTTATTCTAAAATTGTTACAATTATTTACAGTTTATTTTTTGATATTTTTTTTAGATTTGCCTAAACTTATTGTTAGATAACCATAAATGCAATCGTTAACAGAGGAAAACTATCTTAAAATTATTTACCATCTTTCGCTCAATACAGAAGGTGCAATACAAACAAATGCCATAGCAGACAGAATACAGACCAAAGCTGCTTCAGTTACTGATATGATAAAGAAATTAGCCGACAAGCAATTAGTTGATTACAAGAAATATCAGGGAGTAAAACTTACAGAATCAGGAAAAACAGTTGCCATTAACATTGTAAGAAGACACAGGCTATGGGAGGTATTTCTTGTTGAGAAGCTAAGTTTTAAGTGGGATGAGGTACATGATATAGCAGAAGAACTTGAGCACATTAAATCTTCGGAACTTATTGAACGATTAGATGAATTTCTGGCCTTTCCAAGAAACGATCCTCACGGCGATCCTATTCCCGACAAGAACGGGAATTTTGAAAACACAATTTTTATTAAACTAAGTAAGCTTAAAGCCGGAGATAAAGGACTAATTATGGGTGTTAGCGAGCACTCTTCTCTCTTTTTACAACATCTGGAAAAATTAGGTTTAACCCTAGGCAAACAAATAAAGATCACAGAAATCACGGATTTCGATGGTTCTGTAGAATTAAGTGTTGAAAACAAACAAATTAACGTAAGCCGGGAAGTGGCAAAACACATCCTCATTAAATTGTAATATGAACAAACCTGAAACCACGACAAAGAATTCCGGCTCATTAAGTGAAGTACATCAAAGCGTTGATACCAGCAAAAGAACTGGCTGGCGTCGTATCCTTTCTTTTATAGGACCAGCCTATCTGGTAAGCGTTGGGTATATGGATCCAGGGAATTGGGCAACAGATATTGCTGGTGGCAGTAAATTTGGATATCAACTTATCTGGATTCTGTTAATGTCGAACCTGATTGCACTACTCCTTCAATCTCTCAGCGCTCGTTTAGGCATTGTTAGAGGCCTGGACCTTGCGCAAGCTTCAAGAAATGGCTATCCAAAATGGGTAAATATTCCTCTTTTTGGATTGGCACAAACTGCAATTATTGCCTGTGATCTGGCAGAAATCATAGGTATGGCAATAGGTTTAAACCTACTATTTGGTTTACCATTAATATGGGGAATTAGCTTAACTATTTTTGACACCGTACTTCTTCTTTTTCTACTCAATAAAGGAATGCGAAAAATGGAGGCCTTTATTGTATCTATGGTATTTATTGTAGGCGTTTCATTTTTAATAGAAATGTTTATTGTAGAGCCTTCATTAAAAGAAATTGCAAAAGGTTTTGAGCCAACTATGCTGTCAGGCGAAGCTTTATATATTGCAATTGGTATTATTGGCGCAACCGTAATGCCTCATAACCTATACCTACACTCATCACTTGTTCAAACCAGAAAATTTGAAAGAGATAATAAAGGAATCAAAGAAGC
>Ga0157371_10005092_pt1 | contig 11214 bp, 26 predicted proteins | sample C45metaG_FD_113462 | JGI IMG/M metagenome (GOLD analysis project Ga0157371, IMG submission 113462) | Corn rhizosphere microbial communities from Kellogg Biological Station, Michigan, USA - C4-5 metaG | ecosystem: Host-associated > Plants > Roots > Rhizosphere > Soil | place: USA: Michigan... | reverse complement strand
TTCGGAGTTGCCCCACGGGTACGTCACGTCACCCATGCCCGGGTCATCGCCCTTGGACGAGATGAGGCGCGCCCGGACGTTGGCGGGGCGCGGTACGTTCCACTTGCCAAACGCGATGGCAGGACGGTTCCCCCACGCCTCGAGCGCAGCGTCGCGGACTTCCGTTGTCATGTCGTTGGCGACAGCTTGTGAAGCGCGGCCTTTGACCCTGTTCGATTCGTAAGCCATCCCATATGGCGGGTCTGTAACTAACACGTCCGCCTCGAGCCATTCCCGATGCTCAGTCAGGCAGTCGCCGTGGTACAGCGTCACGAAATCGTCTTGGTAGTAAATGCCCATTCCTAGGCCTCCAGTTCGAATGGTTGTGTTTGTTGTGCGTCGTAGGCCTGGAGCATTGCCATGCCTTTAGCGAGCCCGCGTGCTGAGTGGTCCATATGTTGCGGCTGTTTTGGCTTGGATGCCGTTTGGGCCTTGATCTTGAGGGATTCGAATTTGTCCCTGAGTTTGGGGATTGAGAGGATGTTGGACTTCCAGAACTCATCGGTGGTGGCGAACCTGGCAACGAACATGATCTGGTCCGGGGTGTAGCCGTCTTTGTCGATGAGCAGGCGTGCTGCGGTGTGCCATGCCTTCGAGGGCCGGTATTTCACATCGTTGGCTTTGAGCAGGTCGGAGAAGCCTTGAATGATCCCGTCAACGTCGGGGCGAACCGTCTCCGGGGAAGAAGCTTTAGCTTCTTCTTCTCTCTCTTTCTCTCTCTCTCTCTCTGCATTGCAAACGGGTTCGTTTTGCAATGCAATTTGCATGCTATTTGCATCGGCGTTTGTGTCGTCGTTCGCTTCGGCGCGGCGCTTGATCCAGCCCTCTTTAGCGACCTTCGAACGCTTCTCTGAGACACGCTTAGCTTGGGCCGCATCCCTGTTGTGCTCTAGGAAATCGTGGACGTACACGCGGTTTTCGGGGATGTCGGGGCAAGCTTCCCAGCAGGCTTGGCAGTCATGTCCAGGGCCGTGCCAGAGGCCAGCGTCAAGCAGGATCTGGATGTCAGCTTCGGTGCCGCCTACTTTCCGCTGCATGGCCTTGGGTGCAACGAGTCCATCGGTCAGATGCTGGCTGCAATGCAAAACGGATGCAAAGTGCATGCAAATTGCATGCAAACTGCTGTCTAGAACGTCCGCCATCTTTGGGTTGTCCAGGTATCCGACATCGAACTTAGCGAAGGCGCGTTTGTCGGCCACGGGTGCCTCCTTTTCTTGTCATTGGTTCATGCGTTTTGTGGTTGGCGGCGTCGTTTGTCGTAGGCGACTGATTCGCGTACAGCCTCTAGGAGCCCTTGCCGTCCGCCGTGGATTGGTGGGGGTAGTTTGCGTTTGGCGGGGTTGAGGGCGTCTTGGATTTGGTCTTTGACGACGCGGCGTTTGTGTTCGATGCGGGCTATCTCCATTTCCGTGTCGCGGATTTGTTGGAGGCGTTTTTCTTCGGCTTCGAGTTCGGCGGCTGCGATGGCGCGTTGGTGTTGGAGGCGTGCCAGGTAGTCGCGGGAATTACCGCGGACGTAGCTCATTTGCGGTTTCCTTTCATGATGTTGCGGATGGCTGTGCGGGCGGTGGGGTCGGAATGCGTGTATCCGTCGCCTGGTTCTTTGGCGGGTCGCTTATCGTCCCAATGGCATTTACAGGCTCGTTGGCGGCTGCATACCTGAAACGCAGTCCAGCAGCACCCGCGCCCGCAGACGGTCACGCGCCGGCCTCGGGGTAGGCGTCCCGTATGAGGGACGCGTAGTTGCGGCTGGTTTTGGTGCCGTTCGGGCGCCACAAGGTATAAGACCAGGCGCCGGTTGTGGGGTTCTCGGATTCGCGTAACAGGCGCCGTGTGCGCCGGTTCCTCACGTCACCGTCCGGGGTGATCTGGTACGCGGAGAAACCAGGGATCGTCCGCCACACGGACTCGGACAGGTCACGGCCGTCAGCGGTCAGCATTTGGGTCACCTTTCGTTGGGCACCAAAAGGGGCGCCCCGTGTGGAGCGCCCCTATGGTTTGGGTTATCGGTTGTCGAGTGCGGCCCGTAGATCAGCGAGGGTGACGGGTTTCGGTTCGCGGCAGTCGTGTCGTTCGGGCCGGCCGTTGGTGATCGTCAACTCACCCGCGCACTTCCAACAATCCGTGACAAAGGACAGTTGATCGCCGCGGGGACGAGTGCGGAAGTTCATGACACGTCCCGCCTTACTTTGCCGCCCTTACTAGGAGTCGTGATGGTGACCGTCCAGAGCCCCAGGTAGAAGTGCGTCTGCCGTTCGGGCCAGTTGCCCCAGTGTGACCACGAGGCGCCGATGAGGAAGTTATCGAATCCGCGCTTGCCCCATTCGGTGCGGCCAGCGTTCCACGCCGCGCTTACCTTGGCGCTCAAAACGCAGGGCCTGTCTCGTTACCCCATCCGCCTGCGTTGGACGGCTGCCCACCCCAACCACCCTGTGCGGGCTGCTGGGCCGGCTGCTGGGACTGTGCGGGCTGGTTGCGGGGCACGAAACCAACCGAGTCAGCCACAACATCCAACGATTCCCGCTTCTCGCCGTTGTGTTCGTACTCGCGGGTGGACATGCGGCCCGTGACGATGACCTTGCCTTTGCCGCCCTGTGCAGCGATCTGCGCGTCCGTGGCTTCTGCGAGGTAGCCGAACAGGGTCACGTTGAACCAGGTTGTGCCGCCGTCCACGTACTGCCCGGACTGGTCCTTTACGCGGGCGGTTTCGGCGGCTGAGAACGACAGGCGCGGCTTACCGTCCTGGCTGAACTTGAGGCCCTGAGACTTGCCAATATTGCCGGTGAAAGTAATGGTGCTCATGCGTTCTGTTCCTTGCTGTATTTGTTGACGTATTCGAGGATGTGGGTGGGTGCGTTGTTCTCTGTGAGCCATGCCAGGTATTCGGCGGTGGTCCCTTCGAGGAAAGCCTTGTTGGTGTCACGGATGACATCAGCCGGGATGCCGCCTTGTGGGGGCTGCGGGGCCTGCTTCGGGGCGTCAGGGAGGGGCTGCACGGTGTAGGTAACCCGTCTGCCGCGGGTTGCGGTCAGCTTCAGGTTCAGCGGCCCGTTCAGGTGGGAAAGTGCCGCGATACGGATACCACCCACCGCTTCCTTGCCGAAGCGCACGTTCGGATCATGGAAGAGCTGCACGCGGCGCCCAACCCATGCATCGGAGTCGTCGCCCCATGCAGTCAGCAGAATGCGCAGCATGGTCAGCGGTGGACGCCACACCCGACTCTCGCCTTCAAGGTCGATGTCGTACTTCTGTTCCGCCGCGCCATTCTTGACGCCTGCGATAGCAAAGACCCTGGGGCCTTGAAGGAAGTCTTCGGCGTTCCATTGGTCGGAGCGCGGTTCTGCGGTGATTTTCATAGGGTCACATCCAGGCTGTTGTCGATTCCTAGGAGGTCTTCGGTGTCGTAGACCGCCCATGTGGGGAGGCTGACGGGTTCGGCGGCAGGGTAGCCAGGCCAGTTGCCACTGTCGGAGCATTCGCGGTAGATCCGCTTGGCACGGTCGTTGAGTGCCCGGCCTAGTTCGATGGCTTCCCAGTCAAGTTCCACGACAGACACGAGATAGGGGGCGGTCTTCTCCACGAGGATGAAACCGAACGGCAGTTCTTCGCCCGTCAGTTCCTTTACGCCGTCGATGTAGTGCGCGGCGGACTGATGGTAACCAAAGTTGTGCGCCGTCTTGCCGAACTCGTTGGGGTCCGCGTTGATCGTGGTCTTCAGGTCCCAGAGCTTGCCGGGCTGCCATGCGTCTGGTCGGCACTTCAGACCTAGTCCGTCCTCTTCCCAGAACACGGATTGCTCTGCCTTGTGCCCGGTCAGCGCGGCGCGTGCTTCCGCGTGGGACATTACGGCTGCGTGCATGGCTTGAATCGGCGCCCATTCCTTTTCCAGGAGTGCGATCTTCCCGGCGGCGCGTGCTTCGTCCTTGGCTTCCTTGGCTGCCTTGGTACGCCAGTCCGCGGCATCCACGATGACGACACCGGACGTGTCGCCTTCGAGGATGAGTGAGTGCGCTGCGGTGCCGATGTCGTAGGCGTCCTTGTGGACGGGGTTGTCGCGCTCGTGACGCCAGTGCGCCGGGGTGCGGGTTGCTAGGGTCTTCAGGCTGGTGGATCCGAGCGCCGGGTGTGCATGGTATGCCCGGTTGGACAAGTCGGGTATGAGTTCAGTCTTCATTTGCGTGCTTCCTGTAGGACCCATGCGAGGGCTTCGGGTTGTGTTTTGAAGGTGCGGAAGTCGATGCTGGTAAACGCGGTCCAGGGTTTCGGGAAGTCCGCGTACCTGGTGCCGTCGCTCATGAAGTTGGCGTTGTAAACCTGTGCGCGGCGGTGGTCATTGCCCGCGCCAACCCTGATCCGCCTATGAGCGGGCACTAAAAAACCGCCGTTGTCGGCGGTTAGATTGGTTTCGAGTTCGTACAGGTCACGTCGCGGTGGCTGAGATGTTGGATTGCACACCTTGATTCCCTTCTTCGTGGTGGCAGTCGGTGCCGGTGAGTATGGATTTGATGGTGGCGATGTCGATCACCCATGCGCCCATCATTTGTTCGATAGCGAAGACGGCGCGGGTGTTGCGCTCGGCTGATTCACACATTGGGGCTCCTTCGCCGCAGTGCTGGTTCGGTAGTCGGGGTCCCTCACTGAGCGGCTCACTTATCGGCCGCCTGTTCGGCTTCGAGGCGGTTCCGGATCTCGGCTTCCACGAGTATCCGTGTGGGGTCTTCGAGGAATAGGTACTGGGTGTAGAAGTGCTGCTTCTTCAGTTCGGCCTGGAGGTCTTCGCGCTGCTTCATGGTTAGCTTGGAGGCGTCGAGGTACATGTCAGGGCCGCCGTGCATCGGTATCGCACGGATGGGCATTGGGGTCCCGCTCATTCCCCGTCTCCCTTCGCGGCATCCACAGCGGCGCGGAGGGCCTTGGCTCGGGCGCGTAGCAGTCTTACGGCGACGGTCTTGCCGAAGAACCTTCCGTCGCGGTGGTCTATCACCGACCACGCTTCATCCGGAGTCCGGTCTGGGTTGCTAGCGTCGCGCTGAGCTGCGACAGCGTCGGCTGCTTCTTCCAAAGCCTTGGCTCCCGCATCCGTGAGTGCTTCCCGTGCTTTCCGTAGCTCAGCCAGGAGGAAGGGGACATCTTCGTGTGCGAGCTTGTCCGCGTTGCGCATCCCGAAGTTGTACGTCAGGCAGTCGCGGTATCTTGCTTCAATGTCAGGCAGGGCGCTCATTGTTGTTCCTTAGTGTCGGTTTCCCATTCGCGGGGCCTGTAGTGGGGCATGGGTGGGAGGGGCGTGTTGTAGTCGAAAACCAGTCCGGTGGTTTCGGCCTGGTTGGTTAGCAGCTCAAACCGGGCCGTCCTGGCAGCAGCATCCGCGGCTTCGGCGTTCAGTTCCGCGGCGGTCATGGCTGCCTCCTTGGTCGCAATTTGTAGGGGTGGCTGCCTGAGCACTTGCACGGCTGGCCGATTGTGTCGCTGGCGTGCGGGTTGCGCCACTCATTGATGCCGTTGCAGTAGTCGCACTGCATGTTCTCGCACCAGAAGCAGCGGCCAGGATCGTAAGTCATGCTGTTGCTCCTTGTGGTTTGATGCCTCGGCTGCGTCGGGCGTTGATGAATGCGCGCAATGACTCGTCGGCGTCCAGGGCGTAGGGCGGGACCTCGGCAGGTAGTGGCTTGTCGGTGACGGATTGGCGGGCGCACGTCCTGCACATCCCCCCAATCTCACGTTTCAACGTGCCGGGCGCTTGGGCGAGGGTCTGGTGCGAGGACCGGAGCATACGCCCGCACGTCCCAGCACACGGGGCAACACCACGCACATAGACAGTCACGACGCCATCCCCCTTGCCCGGTAGAAGGCTTCCCTGTGGTCAACCTTGGCCAGTGCGGGCATGTCGTCCCACTGCTCGGGGGTGAGGTCATGCCAGCGGAGAATGATCAGATCCTGAATGTCCTCACGCGACAACTGCTCAACCGTGGCAGGCTTCGGGCGGCGGGACCTAAAAAACCGGATCACTTCCATCCCCTCCAATCGAGTACGTCGGGGTGCTCGTCCAGGTACGCGGTAAGTTCCTCGTCGTCCATGTTCTGCAACACCACCCACAACCTGTCAGCGGCAAAAGCGCGGGGGATGTAATGGGCGGCCGCGATAATCAGCGCCACCCACGCGGCGACATACAAACCATCGAGCCTCATGATGCAACCTCGTAACCAGCGCCGCGCAAAGCCTCTTCATGGTCAGCGCCGCCCTTGTAGGACCCTTCAAGTTCGCCCCAATCAAGGACTTTTCCCGTGTGGTCGGCGCCGAAAATGTAGGTTTCATACACGCGATACGCAGGACGCTCATCCACCGCGGAAACCACAACGTACTGATAGCCGCCAAGTGGCTCGTTCAGCCGGTACAGGCGCGCATCGCCCGCCATGCCTCGCACTCGCCGGCCTACCGGCATTGCTACCTTGCTCATGCCTTTACTCCTTCTTGCTTGCGCTTCCAGATGCTCACTGGTGAGCCTTTGCGGGATTTGGTGGTGGACTTCCTGTAACCGACCCATTCGATGAGGCCGGCCTGTTGTGCGTGCCCGAACGCGAGCCCAGCCCAGTAGCGATTAGGTGCCGGGCGCATGACCTTCCGCAGATCGTCCGCGGTGAACCGGTCATTACCGGCGGCGAGACGCTCAATCATGAAACGCGCATCCGTAAACCAGTCAGCCTTCGACTCTTCCAACGCCGCGGCCCTCACGCTGCGGCCTTCTTAGCCCGGCGTTCGTTCACGTAAGCCTGTTTCGCGTCCCTGCACGGCTGGCAGATCGGGACCTTGTAATAGACATGCCGGGAATGACCTCTAGCGGTGCCGCAAGCATCCGCGAGGAACACACCCTGACCTGGTAAAGCCCGATTCGACTTAGGCTTAGGCGGCTTCGGTTTAGCCTGGACAACTTTTCCCGCGCCGTTGTAGCTGTATGCGCGGAACGGCTTCGTATACAGGTCAGAGACAAGGGTCGAAGCGAACACCCGGACGGTTGATGTGCGGCCGTTCATGCTGCCAGCCCCAATGCCTTGTCAGCTTCGCGGGTGGCTTTTTCCCCGGTCGGGTCGCTGTACTGGATGAAGCGGGCCAGCAGCGGGTCGAACTGGCCCTTCTTGAACTTGTTAGCCAGCTTGTCGGCGCGGGCATCCGAGAGGGTTTCGCCGTTGCTGGTTGCGTACATTTTGAGTGCGTCCGCTATCTCGTTTTTCGTGGCGGATCGGTCTACATAGCGAAAAAACACAGAGTTCTCCCTAGGTAACTCAAGTCTCGAAAGACAAGAGGGGATGATTCAGAGTGGAATGTTGCCCAGACAGTGGGGCGGTGGTGTTGCGTGGCCGGCGTAGTCGCTGCGGCGGGGGGTGTTACTTTACGGGTGGTTCGGATGGCTTGGATTCAAGCCAGGAAGTGAGTTCTGAAGCGAGGATGACAGGCTTACTGTTTACGTACTTGGCGGTCAGGTCGTTGGTGCGGAGTGCCCGCCTGATTGTGTCGGTCGAGTACCCGACGGCGGCGGCGGCTTCTTCGATGCTGAACGCGATCTTCATGCCGCTACGTCCCTTTTAAGTTCTTCGGGGAGCAGTGTCGCTGCTTCTACCTGGAGGACTTCAGCGATCTTGCCCAGCTCCCGTATTGTGGGGCTGCGCCGGTCGCCGCGTTCCTGCTCTAGGATTCTTCGGAGGCTGGTGTAGCTGATGCCGATCTTTTCGGCTAGGGCTTCTTTGCCTATGCCTTTTGCGATTCGGGCTTTGTTGATGCGGTGTGCGATTTCCAGTTCGGTATCTCGTGTGGCCCCAGCGGCCTTGCTGTTGTTCATAGGACCACAGTACTTGTCCGTTTGGACAATTGGCAACCCGGATTGAGTACTAATCCAAGTAGTTACCGTTTTGTTATCTGAGTACCCGGAATGCGCTACCGGATTACCGGAACTATTGCAAAACGTGCCCATATGACACTAGGGTTGTCCACATGGAAACATATGGAGAGCGTCTAGAAGCGGCGTTGTCGATGCAGATCAAGGTTGAACTTGTCGAGCGGGCCATGGAACAAAAGGACCTGGCCGACGCGCTCGGTATCGAACGCGCCACCCTCAGCCGCTACATGACAAACAAGCGCCCCATGCCGATGCAGATCTTCTGCAAGGTGGCGGAAGCTTTTGGACTCAGCCCTGCCGCTCTGATGCAGCGTGCAGAAGCCAGGATCCAGCCAGAAGCTCAGACGGCCTAAGTCCTCGCTCGATGGCAAGGTCAGCCACCTCCCGAACGGTGAGTGTTTCGATGTTGATTGGCTGGTCGTACTTCATGCTGTTAGTGCCCCCGGAGCTAGAACAAGTATTCGATTCATAGAGACCGTAGCCCGCCCCTCCGACATTCGGGAGGGGCGGGCTTTTTGGTGGATTCCGCGATCAGATTACCCTAAGAAAACTCGATTGCTTAATCTCACTTACTACCCGCAAGTATTGTTGACAATGGTCTATATGGACTAGGCCAGCGCATGTACGGTATAACTGCTGGTCAGGGGGATATCTACCCCATAGGAGCGTTAGTATGACGATCATGCCCGCAGGAAAAGAGCCAGAGCCTGGCGCGTTCGCCCGTGCCGTCAGTCATGAGGTGCGCCACCTTCTGACTGACCGGCGCGTGAGTGGTGCGCAGATGGCGGGCATGATTGGAAGGTCGCAAAGCTACGTGTCGAAACGTTTGCGCGCCGAAAGTAGCTTCACAGCAACCGACGTAGAGACGATCTGCCGGGTACTGGAAAAGGATCTCCTGGAGCTACTGACGGCCGCAGTCCGACGCGCACGAACAGGCCGCGTCTAGTAAACACAAACAAGGCCCCGCGCTCGTGGTGAGTGCGGGGCCTTGTTTTATGGCTTGGTCTTAGAGCGCCCATTCCTGCTGGTAGTCAGGGTGATCGGCGTAGACGGCGGCGAGGGCGCGGATCATGTTCGTTGTCGGAGCCTCAACGCCAAACTTCTTGACGTACTCCTGTTCCGTCAGCCACACCATTTCCTGCGTAACCCGGTAGGTCATGCTGTGTAGGTCGTTGCCGGCTTCGGTAAATTCCGGCTTGCGTTCAACGAGTACCGGCCAGTCCTTGTGCTGCTCGATGATCACCCGCTTGGCCTTGCACTCAGCCAGGACACGTGCGGGGTCGTGGCGGGCGATGTGTTTGGCATTGGCGTCTTTTGGCCTGCCTGGATCGGATGACGTAATGGCAAGCCACGCATCAATACCAGCTTCTTGCACCGTCGGCTGGTCACCTCGCGGTATTACTTCCCAGCGTCCTTGCGAGGCATCCCGTGCCACAGCTTCATCCTCTGCGATGCGGGCTTCGAGAAATTCGGTGATGTTCATTTGTTCCCCCTTGTTGGTTTATGCTTCGATTGGCGGGCGTAGGAGTGCGGATAGGGACTCCATGCCTGCTTTGAGTCTGGCGGCGTCTGTGCGGGTCCTGTAGGAGCGTGTCATGGCTCTTGTGGAGTGTCCGACAATGGCTTGGATGATGTCTTCGGGGACTCCAGCAGCGTAGAGCAGGTCAACGGTGGTGTGGCGCGCACCATGCAGTACGACATCCTCTGGTAGCCCGGCGTCACGCATGAGTTGTTTCCAGGCTTTGGTTACCCGGTCGGGGTCCCATGGTCGCCCGTCTTCGCGGAAGATCAAACCATCCGGCGCGTCTTGCATGTGCAGCTCCAGGATGCCCTTGAGTGGATCCACCAACGGGATGATGCGCCAACCAGACGACGACTTGGGCCGGGTCAAATAAAGCGTTGACTTTACCTGCCGATACTCAAAATCGTCTGGTGCTTTGGTGATGTCGGTGATGCGCTGCAACTGCCATGACAGGTCTAGGTGGTCGGTTACTCGGTCGCATTCTAGGCCGATGATTTCGCCGCGCCTTGAACCGGTCAAGAGGTAGGTTGCCCAGAGTGCGCGGTCTTCGCGGGTTGCTAGGTGCGCCAAGAGCTGGATGGATTGATCCAGCGTGAGTGCCTGTTGTTCGAGTTTCCGTTTCCTGGGCCTGGATACCATGTCACATGGGTTGGCGCTGATTTTGCCTTCGTTCATGGCGGCGCCGAGCATGACACTCAAAGCGTTGTGGGCCAAGAGTACGTAGGTACTGGACAGCATGACGGTATCTTCGGGCAACTCCCGCCCGTCACGCAGCTTCGGATCCTTGGGTGTGGCTGCCATGGTTTCGTGAAGCCGGCGCACGTCTTGGGCGCTGATCTTGCCCAACGTTTTGCGGCCGAGAACAGGCAGGACATACCCGTTGATGACGGTCTTGTACCCTGCCAGTGTGCGCGGCTTGATGTCTTTGGGCGCTATCTTGTCGAGCCAGTGTTCGGCCCAGGCGTCTAGCCGGATGCCGCTGGTTTCGAGGTTGCCGATCTTTTCGAGTTCTTTCTTTGCGGCGCGTAGTTGTTCGATGACCGCGCCTTTGTCTTTCCGGCAGATGACTTTCCGCCGCCGTTTCCCGTCTAAGCCTTCGGGCAGTTCCAGCGATACACACCACATGCCATCGGCCCTCTGGTAGACCCCGCCTTCTCCTTTGGGGCGGCGTCGTTTGGCGTGTCGGCGGCGTTCGGATAGTTCGGCGTACTCGTCAGCGAGCCATTGTGATGGTTCCTCGCCGCGTGCCTCAAGCTTCTTCAGCACGGTGCGGTCGGCCACGTAGTTACGCTCATCCTCAGCCGTCCACCGCGGGCTAGGCATCAGGGGCCTTCCGGTAGGGGTTGGAGACGTTCCTGCCGTCATAAGCGTCTACGGCGCCCTCGTACCCCTCATCCCAACCCTGCGCGAGTAAGTGCGGGGCTGCGGCTTCGAGGATGCGGCGTGCTTCGGCCCTGGTTTCCTCTTTGAACTTCTCAGCCAAAGCGCCGCCACTGCCCATCGTCTGCGGATCCAACGCCCAAGCCGCCGCTTCTACCGCCTCGTCCGGGATCACTTATGCCACCCTGCCGCGATGATCGCCTTTGCGTAACCTGCAAGGACTTTGTCGCAATCGCTGCATGCGCCGCACTCGTAACCGCAGGAGCCGCAGTAAGCACCTTCCTTATGCAGGATTTCCGCCAGTTCGGTTATAGCCAGGGCCTCGTTCATTTCTTCCCCCGTTGTTGTATGTAGTGTGTGAGTGCTTGCCGGATGATGTCGGATA
>Ga0157371_10005086_pt1 | contig 11223 bp, 4 predicted proteins | sample C45metaG_FD_113462 | JGI IMG/M metagenome (GOLD analysis project Ga0157371, IMG submission 113462) | Corn rhizosphere microbial communities from Kellogg Biological Station, Michigan, USA - C4-5 metaG | ecosystem: Host-associated > Plants > Roots > Rhizosphere > Soil | place: USA: Michigan... | reverse complement strand
TGTCCAGGCAGAAGAATCGTTGATAAATCCCGTGCTTTCAATCTGTGGTTCGTAATACGTAAAGATGCTCCAGGGCGGGCCTGTTCCGTCTGATTGATAAGGCGGCGGATATAAAGTATCTATTGAAAAATAAGCCCCTATCGTATTTATGGCCCAGGTGGAGCTATCCGCTAAGCTCACGTGAAATTTTACACAATAATATTTATTTATTTCAAGTGTCTGAATTAATTGAACTTGAATGTGCTCTCTAAAATTATAATAAAGATACGCAGCGAAGCCGGCATAAGCATTGCCTTTAACAGGATGCTGAAAGCCTAACGCGTTTTTAGGCACATCCGTGCAAAAATAAGGAGGCGAAACCACACAGGTATTGAAATAATCAGGTGTTTGAAAACCGGTCCACCCTGTAGCATTGGGAATATACAACCAGGAAGCGGAACAACTGCTATAACTTTCAAATCCCGCATTCGGCACAAGGTTCTGCGCCCTCGAGAAGATACAGGAAAATAAAAAGAATAAAATAACTGTTTTTTTCATGGATAAAAAGGCGCCTTTACACAAAGTTAGTGTAAAGGCGCCCGGTTTAAAAGGATTAAATGATCTATTTCATGATAACCAGCTTGTTTCGCTGAGCTGTTTTACCATTTACGATGATCTCGTACTGGTACATCCCCGGCTGCAGCATCCCTGCATCAATGTAAAAAGTTTTAGTTCCCGGGTCTATTGTATATGATCCTGCAGGCTTACCACTAAGGTCATAAATGCGGAGTAAAGCAGATTCATTGCTTTCGAGGCCGCACTCCAGTGTTATCTTACCATTGCCCGGGTTTGGGTACAGCTTCATTAGCCTTGCATTCTCGTTAATCGACTGAGAACGTTCATAGGAAATATTATTCTCAAGGTCACAGCTGTCGCCGAATTCGATCAGGCGGTTCTCTATCGACATCAGCAGGTTGCGGCTCTGGTAAACGGCATCACCGCCTATAATTCCGCATTCACCGGCAATTGCGTACAGCTGATCCACCTCTGTCGATGAATAGGCGGCCAGCGAATCCCTGTGAGCAAGATAAACCGCGTTGAAAGCCTGTTGGTTCTGCTCGATCACATTTGCAGGACTGAAAGAGTTATTCAGCAGCGCTGCCTGGGAATAGTTGAGCGCTCCTATCTCGTCGTTCACTGCATTTAAGATCCCGAAGGCCGTAGTTTGATTATCGAGGTAAAAAGCATTGAGCGTGCTGTCCTCCTGCAGGGCTGCGCTTGCCTTCACCCGGTTAAAAATATAATTCTGCATCATCCAGTCGGCAGGAACAAATGTTTCAGCCAATAAAGAGCCGGCAAGAAGCGCTTTCAGCTCAGCCACATCACCGGTCCCTGAACGGTACGAGCGTTCGTAGCCCGTACCTGCACTGGCAAGGCCGGAAGGGACAGAAATTGTTGAGCAGTCCAGTTCGGTACCGCTTGCAGAAATTAAGGTTGCAACTCCACTTGTTGAATAAGCTGGGGTACCGGAATTAATGGAAGGAAATGAAGAGGAAGGAGGTGTTCCTAAGCAATATAATAAACTTGAAGCCGGTGCGCTCGATGACACATACGTCTGCCCGTTCGTAAAGTTCAGTCCTCCGAAATTGAACCAGTGGTTGCTGTTGGGAACCGTTGAGCTTCCCTGTGTGCCCACCACCCCGCTGCTGCGCAGCATGAAACCCGAGCGTGCATTGTCCATATCATTTGCCATCACACCATAACCCGACGAGGTAAGACTGCTGCATCCGCCTTCAAAGACAAGGCATTCGCCAAGACTGCTGAGGGTGTTGCAGAAAATGGTATTATCGGTGCTTGTCTTTACATAAATACCCCTCATTTCCCAATTGTCGGCACTGCCGTACGTTCCGCGAAGGCTGTAGATCGAATTATTCTTGATCTCCGTTTTATCGCAGCTTTCGAGGAAGATACCTGAGCACACAGTTGTGCCGGAAGTGTAGCGAAGGCCGATCCCCGGATTATTGTAGATCACGAGGTTGTTTTTAATGTTCGATGCCTTGATGCCGTTCTTCACATCGTAGATCGTGTTATTCCGGACATAAATAGGTGTTGTGGTGGTAATGGATGTTGCTACATCAGCTACTAAAATAGCCTGGTTGCAATAGCCTGATGAGTTAGCGGAAATGGTATTACCATCGATGTCAAACTGCGGGTTGAGAGTGCCTGTTGAAACCGTATTGCGCGTGAACCAGATCCCGGTGGCCCAGTTAGTGATCGGTGTGGAGGAAGTGCCGTTGATCCTGATGATCTCTTTAATATCTTTCAGATAGATCGCAATTGCTCCTTTCGTATTTCCTGTCGAGGGAAAAGGGTTAGGCGTTACGCTGCAGGTCATGGTGTTGTAAATCCCGTTAACCGAGAAATAATTATTGATCTCCATTCCCCTGTAGCAGTCATAAAAAATATTGCCTTCCGATGTCCCGGTTCCTCCTACGATTAAATCCGTATACAACTGGGAAGTTTGAACGGGGGCCCATACCCCAATCCCTGTAGGGTCGGGAGTTGCGCAGCCATGGCAACCGGACAGCTGATTCCCGGTAAGGTTTTTAAAGCTGCAGTTTTTAATATCGCAGCGCGAATCCGTTAATTTAACGCCATAGTCGAGATTGTCAAAATAGCTCATGTCCGTGCTGCCTCCGGCGGCTGCACCGATCTTCGGATAACTTGAATTATGTGTCAGGCTGATCATTTCAACACCAATGGCAGAACGTACACCCGCATTGGTGGTGGTTGTGGCATAAGAGGATAAGGAATTTGTTGAAAGTGCCGTTTTAAGATTATTAAAATCGGTTACGAATGAAGTGGAAGTAGGAGCCGGCAGCACGCGGCAGGTTACAATGATATTTTTGATAACATTGCTGCTCATATCATTGCTATTAGCCTGGATCTTTATAGCTGTGGCGTTCTTATTAAAAACAGCCTGAAAAATGTTATAATTCGGAATGGTTCCCGAACCTGTGGTTTTGGTGACCACCGCATTAAGTGCATCCTCGATCAGGCTTGCTTTCGTAATAATGAGCGTTGCTCCTTTTTCCACATATATACCATCCCACATGATGGATCCGCATGTACTGCAGGCATGGAGCCAGGCACCGTCCACTTTAAGCGTGGCGCCGGATAATACGGTTATTTTTTTATTCGCTGCAAACCTCACATCCGGGCTGCTTATCGTTAAATAGGCAGTTCCTGAAACGGTTATATCATCGAGTACTGTTACCGTAGCTGCATTTATAGATGGAGTTCCGGAGCTGTATGATGTATTACCCGCAGCGGTGGAAATTACCGTTGCAGCACTTGAACAGTTGGGATTTACAGTAATTGTATAGCTGGATGGCGTACCTGTACAACCTGCCAGAGCCGGGGTTGCGGTAATTGTAGCAGTTATTGCGGTAGTGCCTGGATTAGCAGCTGGAAAGCTTGGTACATTTCCCGATCCGCTTGCCGTAAGTCCGATACCTGTATTGGAATTAATCCAGGTATAAGTTGCTCCGCCAGGGGTGCTTGTAAAAGAAGAAGCCGCAATTACGGTTCCGGCACATACGGTTCCCGGATTTGGAACAGACCCGCTATTAATGGAAGGGATCGGGTTTACTGTGACTGTAGTTGAAGCTGTTGCAGAACACCCACTGGCACTAGTAACAGTAACAGTATAAGTAGTCGTAGATGAAGGATTTGCCGTAGGATTATAAACCGATGTGCTGCTTAAACCAGTCGAAGGAGACCAACTGTAAGTATAGCCGGTGCCCGTAGGGCCTGCAGCAAGAGAAGTACTTCCGCCGGGACAAATGGATGCGGGAGAAGCGTTGGCTGTTGCAGACACAATTTCTTTCACTGAAATATCATCGATGTAATAATAAGAATAATAACCTGCAAAGGTAGAAGGTGGCGTTATTGCCGGAGTAATATTGTTATTTACTCCCCCGAAGCAACCGATGGTTACATAAGCTTCATTAGCTACCGATGTATAAGTCCATGAAAGTAAGAGCCAGCTGCTTGTATTTGTAACATAAGTGCTGCCCGTCGTTACAGTTTGAGCTGAAACGTATGGGATTGACGTAATGCCGGCTGAGTATGGATCTCCGGCACTAAAATACATCCCTAAGCCATTAGCGGCATACCGTGAATAGTCAGAGAGACTAACTCTCATTTGCACGGTATATGTTCTGCCCGTAATCATCGCAGATTTCATTCTTTGATAGAAAAATTCCTTTTCATTGCCAGAGTGGGTTGCATCAACCCCGGATCGTGCCACAATACCTGCATAGCCTAACTGTCCCGATGTAAATGAAGCCTGCGTTCCGAACGTGTTACCCGGGATTCCCATCCCCCCTGTGCCGCCAACATATAAATGATCCGGGGTGTTGCTATTAGCCTTCACCCATGGACAAGCTAAAAGGATTTGGTTTTGCCCCGAGGGTATGCCTGTATGAGCCTCAAAATCACCATTACAGATGAGATCGCAAGAAACCGCAGGTAACGAACAGCTCGCACAGGTTGGAGCTGTAAAAAGAAAATTTATATCTACTTGGTAATAACTGGTATCGGTAGCATTCGTTTTTATTACCTGCAAAAAATAAATATTGGAAGTTGAAAGGCTCGCAGTGGCAAGCGCTAACAAACTATCAGTACTGCCTGAAATAGTGTCCTGTGTAAGCTTTGTGGGGGAACCGCAGGCGCCGCTCCAAAGGATAACCTTATCTATATTATCATATCCTTTCAGGAAACGAATATTGATATTAGCCGTAGTATTCAGCGAAGTAAATTTGTACCATGTACTTTGAATGCTTTGCAATTGTTTAGGAGTTCCATCGATACTCGTGGAGTCGAAATTAATCGCTGTCGCGCAGGTTGTTTGTGCTTTACCGGCTGATGCTGCAGATAGAAGCAGCAGAAATAATAAGATTTTTCTCATTGGATTGATTTTTTTCAGGAAGTGTTTATATTCTGTTTTACAAAGGTGAGAACTTTTAAAACAGGTTTAATGGACAAACCCTTAGGCAAATTCGACCCGAAGTAAACAACTGATTAGAAGCACATAGCAGCAATACCCGTTGAAAATCCTTGTTATCCGTGGTGAATCAATTCACCAACCCCACCGTGATCTTCGCGCTCAATAAGCACAGCGGAATGCTCGGCCCCGGATGCACGCTGCCACCGCAGAAATAAAGACCCTCTATCTCTTTCGAGAAATTGGCATGGCGTAAGAATGCAGCGAACTTGTTATTCGAGGCATTTCCGTAGATGGCACCAAAAGCGCTCGATGTGCGGCTCTCCACCAGGCGTGGATCGAGCGTCATCTCGCAGTCGATGTACTTTTCAATATCCGTTTCCAATATCCTGTTGATCTTTCTGATCATGTTCACGCGGGCTTCCGCAACAAGGGCATCCCAATCCTGCCCCGAATTATTCGGCACATTGATCATCGTGAACCAGTTCTCGCAGCCGGGAGGAGCGTCTGTCGGCGTGTGCTTCGAGGTGATGTTGATGTAAATGGTAGGATCGTTATAAATGCGCTTCTTCGAAAAGATCGTATCGAACTCCTCGAAATAATTATCAGAGAACAGGATGTTGTGCAGTCCGAGCTCCTTAAACTCTTTTTTTATTCCCCAGTAAAAGATCACCGCGGAGCTGGATTTCTCCTGCTTCAGCGTTTTTTCGGGCTTCTTCACATCGGGCATCAGCTTGAGGTAGCTGTTGTACACATCCATGTTGCTGATCACCACGTCGAAATTATGAATACCGGCATCGGTTCGCAGCCCTTTTATTTTTTTGTTCTCAATCACGATCCCGCGTACAGGACTCGAAAAGTTGAACTCCACTCCTATCTCTTTCGCCAGCTTTACCAGCGCTTCGGTGATGGCAACCATTCCGCCTTCGGGATAATAAGCGCCCTCCATGATCTCGAGGTGCGGGATCACATTGAGCGTAGCCGGCGCCAGGTAAGGGCTTGAGCCGTTGTAAGTGGAATAGCGGTTGAAGATCTGCACCAGCTTTTTTTCGCTGAAGGCTTTTTCATTCGCTTCGTTCATCGTCTCGAAAGCGCCTATCTTCGGGAAGTTCAGCAGTCCTTTCAGCACCGGCTTCCTGAAAAAGTTTTTGAATTTATGAAGCGAATTGTGCAGGAACACATCTGCCGTAAGGTTGTAAACGTATTCGGTATTATCGAGGTATTTTAGTATGATGCTCTCCTTCTCATCCAGCGCTTTCGCCATTTCCGAGGCGAAGCGGGCTTTTCCGTGCCAGGCATCGAGCATGGTGCCGTCCTCGAAAAAATAGCGGTAAACGGGATCGAGCTTTATATAGTTGAAATGGGCCCGCGGATCTTTTCCCGACAATACAAACAATTCATCCACATACCCGGGCATGGTAAACACGGAAGGCCCCATGTCGAAACGGTAGCCCTTGTTGCTTTCCGACGACAATTTGCCGCCTGCAAAGCTGTTCGCCTCAAACACCGTAACGCGGTAGCCTTTGTTGCGCATGCGGATGGCGGCTGCGATACCTGAAACTCCCGCTCCTATTATCCCGCAGGACTTGTTGTTCTCTCTGATCATCGGCACAAAAGTAATAAAAACCGCGGCACCGGAAGCTGTCTTTCAGCGGCGCATCCCTGCTGCAGGCAAACCCGGCGGAATCTGTGATTTATGTAAGGATCTGAAAGGAAACTGTAACATCTTTAAATTCACATACTGCATCTTTGCGCAACTATTTCAAAATGATTTGAATTTAAAGGATGCTGATTAAATTAAATGTTTTATCTTTTCTAAAGATTTACTTCAACCGCTTTACGAACCCCGGGTCATACTGCTCCTGTGATCTCCCAAAACGCTCTCCCTATGGCGCCACAACTGCATGTACTTCTCGCCGATGACGATGAAGACGACCGATTTTTCTTCGAAATGGAATTGGGTGTGTTTGATCCGAAACATACCTTAACAATGGTAGCCGATGGCGAAAAGCTCATGAGCTACCTGCATGCCCGTAAAAAATTGCCGGATGTGTTGTTCCTCGACCTGAACATGCCGCGGATCCACGGCGAAGAATGCCTCGCTGAAATAAAGAAGAGCGCGAAATTAAAGCACCTGCCCGTTATTATCCAGTCGACCGCTTCCGATGACGGAGTGACCGAAAAGCTGTACGGCCTGGGCGCGCATTATTTCTGCAGGAAAACAGGCTCGGATGAGCTTCACCAGCTGCTGGAATTTGTACTGCCGCTTGCCGGAGCAAAAAAGCTGGAGCGCCCGCTGAGGAATAAATTCATCCTCTCGTTCAAAGACACTTCTTTCCCGGCTTACTGATCGCTTGCGACATAGTACTGCTTATTTCTGTACATAGCTCAGCGGTATGTAAATATCGAACTGCGCGCCTTTGTTGAGTTCGCCCGTTGCCGTTATAAAGCCGTTGTGGTTTTCCACAATGCGCTTGCAGATCGACAGGCCGATGCCTGTGCCCGTATATTCCACCATGGTGTGCAGTCGCTGGAACACCTCGAAGATCCTGTCCTTGTACTGCGGCTCAAAGCCGATCCCGTTATCGGTAAAGGTGATGTGGCAGTATTTCACATCCGGTGAAAGCGGCCTGAACTTCAGGCGGCTTCCTTTTGCAACATGGCTTCCTATGGTGATGCGCAGCTTTCTTTTCGGGCTGGCGAACTTAATGGAGTTGGTAAACAGGTTATGGAACAGCTGCCTGAACTGGAACTTAATGATCTCGGCCTCACCGGAAACATCTACGGTGATCACAGCCTTTTGCTTTGCGATCAGCTCGCTGAGATCGTTCCTCACACTTTGGATCACGTTTGCGATCTTTTCCGTTTCAAAATTCCGCTCTCCCCGTTTGGTCCGCGAATACGTGAGGAGGTCCTCGATAAGGCTCTGCATGCGCTTTGCAGTCTCGCGCAGCTTTTTAAGATGCGTGCTTCCTTCCCGGGAGATCTTCAGTTCCTTGTCCTTTAAAATAAGGGAAGTGAAATTCTGGATCTTGCGCAGGGGCTCCTGGAGATCGTGGCTGGACACATAATTGAAAGCCTCGAGGTCCTTGTTCACCGCTGAAAGCTCGTCGTTTTTAAATTCAAGCTGCTTCGTTCTGCGCTTCACCGCTTTTTCAAGCTCCAGCCGCTCTTCCTTATGGGATTTTATATGCTGCTGGAAGGCTTCTTTTTGCTCCGACTGCTTTTTCCTGATCTCTGTAATGTCTTCAATAGCCAGCAGGATCAGCTGCTCGCCGTGGATCTTCTGGATGATGCGGCTTGCGTTGAGCATCATCACCATCTGGCCTTTCTCAGGGAAGGTATGCGTCACTTCAAAATTCTCGAACTTCACATTTTTTGCGATGATGTCTTCCAGGCGCTCTCTGAGCTCCGGGATGTTCCATTGCCTTTTGCCAAACTCGAAAAAAGGCTTGCCTTCTATCTCTTCCCGGTCGAGGTTGAATTTTTTACAGAACGATTTGCTCGCCGATCGCACTTCAAACTTTTTGTTGAGCACCAGCATGGGCTCATGCAGGGTGGAAATAATGGCTTCGGAATAGCTGTCGGATTCCATCAGCAATTCGTTCCGCATCTGCAGCTCCTGGTTGGTGGAGGTCAGCTCTTCATTGGTGGCTTCGATCTCTTCCTTGGTGCTCTCCAGCTCTTCGTTCAGTGTCTGGAACTCTTCGTTGGTGGAAACAATTTCTTCATTGGCCGCCTGCAGCTCTTCGTAGGCCTGCTCCTGCGACACAATGAACTCGTGCATTTCCGCCGATGCCGTGTTGAGCTCTTCCGTTAATTTTTTGATCCGCTTATCTTTCTCCGAAGAAACATTTCTTGCCCCCTTGCCTTTCTTCCCGCTCTCCACATGCTCTGCCGGCTTAAATATCACCAGCATCAGCGGCTCGTCCCATTTCACTTTTACAATGCTTACAATAAGGCTCACCAGGAGCAGCTGCGCATCTTTCCGCACTTCTATCCCTTCCTTCGTCACCTTTTGCTTTGTCTTGAGCACCTTGCGGATCGCATCCCTCAGCTCGAAGGAGAATTCGGGACGGATCATTTTAAGAATGTTGAGGCTCGCCTTTCCGGATGAATGGCTGAGGAACAGCGATGTGTCGCCCCTGAACTGGATGATCTCCATGTTCTTGTTGATCACGGCGCAGGCGGGCATAAAGCTGGAAAGCAGCAGCGAGTCGATGGCGCCGTCGAGGTCGCTTGCGTACGATGCTTTCATTTTACCGGGATAATCGAACTGGTTCTGCTTCTGCTGTATCAGCGGCTGTGACGATGGGGTCAGCTCGCGGATGAACCGCGGCTCCAGGTCCCTGAAGTTGGCCTGGTCCGAGTTTTTTTTCCGTGAATAGATGTTGCTGCCGATATCGAGCTGCGTGAACAGCAGCGAGGAAGTGCCGATGGTTTCCGATTTCCCGAGCAGCAGGTAGCCCGAATCGTTGAGCGCAAAATGCAGGGTGGCCATTACTTTCTTCTGTGCCGCAGCATCGAAATAAATAAGCAGGTTGCGGCAGCTGATAAAATCCATGCGGGAGAATGGCGGATCGCGCAGGATGTTATGTGTAACGAACACGCACATTTCACGCAGCTCCTTCACTACCCTGTATTTGCCGCCCGATTTTACAAAAAAGCGTTTCAGGTATGCGGGTGCTATCGAACCAAGGTCGCTCTCGGAATATTCGCCGATGCGGGCTTCGCTCAGCGCCTGCTCGCTCAGGTCGGATGCGAAGATGCGGACGGGGATCTTTACTTCCTGTTTGTCCTGCAGCTCGGTGATGAGCATGGCAATGGTATACACTTCCTCGCCCGAAGAGCATGCCGGCACCCAGATCCTCAATACTTTGTTATCCTTTGTTTCCTTCAGCAGCCTTGGCAGAAAGCGGCTTTTCAAATACCGGAAAATTTCCTTATCCCTGAAGAAGCTGGTGACATTGATGAGCAGGTCGGTGTACAGCAGCTCTGTTTCCTTGCTGTCGGTTTTCAGCAGCTTGAGGTATTCCTTGATGGTCTTGAGGTTATTTTTTTGGATCCTCCGCTGGATCCGCCGCTTGATGGTCGACATTTTATAATGGCTGAAATCAACGCCGTTGTGCTTGTGAAGGAGACTGAAGATCGTATTGAGGTCGGGATCGGAATCGGCGACAAACTCATCCTTTTCAAGGAGCTTTACGCTGCCCACATTGCCGGTCTTGGCGAAATGGACAAGCTCCCTTGCAATGGCTTTCGGCGAAAGAACCAGCGCTGCTCCGCCTTCATTGATCGCCGAAGCTGGCATGCTGTTGTATTTGGCCGAGCTGTCCTGCGCAAAGGTAAGCCCGCCGGCATCCATGATGGCCTTCAGCCCTATCGAGCCGTCGGTGGCATTCCCGGAAAGGATGATCCCCACCAGCTGCCCTTTGTAGGCCGACGCAAGCGAAACAAAAAAATCATCTATCGGTAAATACGGCAGCTTTTCGTCATTCCGCTCGGTGAGCCTTACCCTTCCCTTCTCCACGCGGATCTCCTTGTTCGGGATGCATACATACACATGATCGGCTTTCAGCTGCTGCTGGTTAGCGACCTCGAGCACCTTCATTTTTGTGGACCGTGAAAGCAGCAGGGGCAGCGAGCTTTCATGGTCGGGGCTCAGGTGCTGCACATACAGGAAGGCCAGGCCGCTGTCAACAGGCATGCTCTGCAGCAGCTCGCTTACCGCATCCAGCCCACCGGCCGAAGCGCCGATCACCACCAGCGTGACCTCTCCTTTTTTCTTTGCTGCCGCAACAGCTTTTTTTACAGCGGGCTTTGATTGAGGCGTTGCTTTGGATGGCGTCATTTATCGGTATGTTAGGTGTGTTAAAGGGTAAAAATGAATGCATCACGTTTCGGTTGCCCGATCTTTTCCTTCGAGAAGAGCCTGATCACTTTTTTCAGCAGCTTCTCGAGATCGTTCAGGTCGCCTTTCTTAATGTAATAATGCGCGCCCTCGTTATAGAACTTATCGGCCATGTCTTCATGAAGGGAAGTCGAATAGATAATCACCGGCAACGATTTTAATTTTTCGTTTTGCTTTATTTCAACAAGGCATTCGGCGCCATTCTTGCGCGGCATGTTCACGTCGAGGAACAATACATCCGGCAGCCGCGATGAATTCTTCAGCAGGTATTGCATCAGCTCCTCGCCGTCGTTCACGGTTGTGAGCTTTGCCGGTGTAAGGGTTT